>TARA_R110000782_G_scaffold45706_7_pt1 | contig 48538 bp, 46 predicted proteins | sample TARA_R110000782 | Tara Oceans TARA_R110000782 (sample SAMEA4397859) | marine metagenome | biome: Polar Biome; feature: [SRF] surface water layer (ENVO:00010504); material: water (ENVO:00002006), including particulate matter (ENVO:01000060) such as... | depth 5 m | reverse complement strand
CCCCCCACCCAAACAGGAGTTTCCCATGTCACCCACCGCCACCCGCGCCGTCCCCGTCGCCCTGACCTGCCTGGCCGCCCTGAGCGCCGGCCAGGCCCGGGCCGAGATCCTGACCGTCCGCTACGACTTCCCCGCCTTCGCGGGCACCTCGGTGCTGTGGGGCTATTTCGGCGGCGACCACGGCCCGCTCGAGGGCAACATCATCCTCACCGAACTCGTCATCGAGAACTACTCCGTCGCCGCCCCGCTCGACGCGGCCAACTTCTCACTCGGCTTCGACGTGCCCGTGCTCGACGCAGCATCGACCCACATCGGTCTCCTCGGCTCGGACATCGGCTGGTCCGGCACGGGCTCGTTCTCGACCTCGTTCGTCTCGACCGACTTCAACGGCGAAATCCGCCCGGGCCGCTTCGGTGCCGAGTTCGACGGCGGCGGCACCTTTGTCGGCCAGGCCTACATCCTGTTCACCGTGGACACCGTGCCCGCCCCCGGCGCGATCGGCCTGCTGGGCGCCGCCGGGTTCGTGGCCGGTCGGCGACGTCGCTGATCAGCCCGGCAGCAGCGCGCCCAACGCCGCGCCGGCGAGCAGCAGGAACGCCATCCCCAGGACGGGGAGCACGACGACCGCCGAGACCGCCAGATGGGTCTCGGCGGTGAGGCACGCCAGACGGCCCGGGCCGAGCCCGGCGTCGTCACGCCGGCGCTGCGCCCGCGCGAGGCACCGGCCCTGCGTCGCCGCCGCCAGCACGCCGGCGACCGACACCACGCCCACCGCGAGCCATTCGATCACCCCCTGGCCCTCGAACAGCCAGAGCACGGGCACGGCCAGCGCCATCGCGCCCCAGAGCCGGGCCGTCAGGCGGGTCGCCCCACGGAGCGATCGCCATCGCTCGCCCGCGGCGAGGCCCGCCCGCTCGGCCTCGTCCGGTGACACCGCCCGCCCGCACTCCGGGCACCGGGCGTCGGGCGCACCGCGCAGGTTGTAACCGCAGGCCGGGCACGCCGGGATGGGTGTTTCGGTGGGCATCCGCGGGCATTCAAGCGCCGTCCGGGCGAAGAAAATCCCGCGCACCGGGGGAGCGGTGCGCGGGACTGAAGAGAGGAGCATGCCCCGCCACCGTTTGCACAGCGGGGGTGCTCTGAGAGAGAACGGGTTTGTCGGGGCCGCTCGGAACAGACGCGGCCGGTCTGCGGATGCCCAGACCCGCGAACGCGGGCCGGGCATCATCGATCCATCGGCGGGCCGGATCAGCACGCGGGACTGGCAAGTGTCTTCCCGCGCCACGGCTCCGCCGATTCACACCGGATCGGATCGTAAAGCACCCGCAGCACACAATTTGTGCATGTTTGCTTTGTGTTTGAGAGGAAAACACCGCGAAAGCAACCCGTTCGGGCGGGATGTCAGGCGATCGTTGCGCTGGGCGGCGTCAGCGGGAGGGCCCGGGCGGTGTCGAGAAATGATTCGTAGTTGGCCCGGGTCTCGGCCAGCGAGTCGCCCCCGAACTTGTCCATGAACGCCGCGGCCGCCTCGAAGGCCACCGCGTGCTGCATCACCACGCTGGCGGCCGACACCGCGCAGATGTCCGAACGCTCGTACTGCGACTGCTCGGCCTGCTTGGTGTTCAGGTCCACGCTGGGCAGGCCCTGGAGGATGGTCGCGATGGGCTTCATGGTGCCGGTCACGACCACCGGCTGGCCGTTGGTCATGCCGCCCTCGGTGCCGCCGGCGTTGTTGGTGTCGCGGACATAGCCCAGGTGCGGCTGGTCGGTCAGGTCGGGGCGGTAGCGGATCGGGTCGTGCAGGGCCGAGCCGCGGACCTCGCCCGCGCGGACGCCCGCGCCGATCTGCACCGCCTTGAACGCCTGGATGCCCATGACCGCGTAGGCGATGCGGGCGTCGAGCTTGTCGTACCAGTTCATGCAGCTGCCCACGCCGGGCGGGCAGCCGAACAGGTGGCATTCGACGTGGCCGCCGACGGTGTCCTTGTCGATCTTGGCCTGGCGGATGGCGGCCCGCTGCGCCTCGGCGGTCTTCTCATCAAGCGTGTAGGTGTCGGTCGCGTCGCGGACGGCGAGTAGTTCACGCCAGTTGTCGGGCGTGACCTCGACCGGCGTGCGGGCCGCCTCGATCTGGCGGACGAACCCGAAGGTCTCGACGCCGAAGATCTCGCGGAGGACCAGCGTGCCGAGCGTGGTGGCGGCCACCCGGGTGGCGGTCTCGCGGGCGCTGGCTCGCTCGAGCGTCTCGCGGCAGTCGGTCGTCAGCCACTTGATCGAGCCGGCCAGGTCGGCGTGGCCCGGGCGGGGCCGGTGGACCGGCGGCGTGCGTTCGAGGTCGTCCAGACGCGAGTCGCGGTTGCGGAGCATCAGGGTGATCGGGGCACCGATCGACTTGCCCCGGCGGACGCCGGTGAGCAGCTCGATGGTGTCGGTCTCGAGCTTCTGCCGCCCGCCCCGCCCGTAGCCGCCCTGGCGCCGGCGCAGTTCCTGGTTGATGAAGTCCGTGTCGATCGCGACCCCCGCGGGCACGCCCATGACGGTGGCGACGAGGGCGGGCCCGTGGGACTCGCCGGCGGTCTGGTAGCGGAGGCGGCTTGGGGGGATGGACATGGGCGAAGGATAGGTTCGGGCGACGGGCGGCCCGGCTTCACTCGCGGCTGAGAACGCTGAGCAAGTTCGAGTACTGATCGGTCCAAGGCCGGACCAAGTGGTCCGGGCGGGTGGTCCGGAAGCCCTGGGCCAGCAGCATGTTGCCGGTTCCCTGCGACTTGGTCAGCACAACCCAGGTGGACGAAAAGCGGAACGTCTCCTGCCGGGTCGTCTCGGCCACGGTGTCGTCGAACACCAGGTAGTAGGCGTTCTCCACGTCGGCCAGCCCGGCGATCAACGGGCGCAGGTCCAGGTGCCGGTTGGAGATGTGCAGCACGACCATCCCGTCCGGGGTGATGCGGCGGAAGTACAGCTCGATGGCTTCCTTGGTGAGCAGGTGGGTCGGGATGGCATCCGAACTGAACGCGTCGGCGTGGATGACATCGAACAGCGCCTCGCCCCGCGCCTCGGACCGCTCGAGCAGGAGGCGTCCGTCGCCGAGGCGCACATCGACATCGGACACCGCGTCGGCGAGGTAGGTGAAGTAGCGCGGGTTCTCGGCGATCCGCGCCACCGCGGGATCGATCTCCATGAACACGATCTCGTCCCCGGGCCGGCCGTGGGTGACCATCGCGCCCGACCCGAGCCCCATGATGCAGATGCGCGCGTGCTCGGGCCGGATCGTGTGCAGCACACGCATGATCGCGCCGGCGGGCCCGGCCGGGTGGTAGTAGCCGAGGGGCTGGCTGGAGAGCGTCGGGTGCCCGTAGAACTGCATGCCGTGCATCGTCGTGCCGTGGATGATCCAATGCACCGGGAACTGGCCTTCGGGGCCGAGGCGGCTCTCCACGGTGTGGATGCCGAAGAAGGTCCGCTCGCGCATCAGGACCACCGGGTTGAACTGCGACGCGAGCACCACGCCGATGATGGGGAACAGGTACGCGCCCGCGGCCGACACGCGGTCACGCCAGCCCATGTAGATCAGCACACCCGGCGGGATCAGCCAGAGCAGCAGGGTGAGCACCTGGCTCCCGATCGAGCCGGTCAGGAACATGGCCAGGAAAAGGGCCGCACCCGACGCGACGGGGATCGCGAGGCGGCGAGTCCAGAACGCGGCCATCCCGGTCCCGACGGCGCGCTTGGCGCCCGGCAGCATCAGCAGTGCGCACACGAGCGCGATGTGGTACTCGTACCCGTCGTTGAACACGAGCGGGGCCACGATGCCGTTGAACAGCCCGCCGAGTGCGCCGCCGATGGACATCAGGAGGTAAAACTCGGTCAGGTGGGCGGCCCCGGGCCGGTCGAGCGCGAGACGAGCGTGGCCGTAAAGACCCACCGTCAGCAGCACCGCGAACTGCACCCCCATGGTGCCCCACAGCGGCGCGGTCTGCTCGGAGCCGACCCAGGCGACGAGCAGCACCATGGCCGCGATCAGCGACAGGACCATGGGGCGGGCCATGCTCTTGACGATCAGAGCGGCCCGGCCGGAAAAGGCCGCGATCATGGTCAGCAGGTACAACGCCAGCGGGATGACCCACAGCAGCGGGAACGACGCCACGTCCGTGGTGATGTGCGTCGTCACGCCGAGCAGCATGGTGGATGGCACGAAGGCGAGGAACACCCACCACAGACGCCGGCTCCAGCCGAGGATCTCGGCATCGCCGGACGTGCGGAGGCTCGCCAGATCGGCGTGACGCGTGGCGCGGGTCAACCGCACGCATACCACCGCCAGCACCCCGAACGCCGCAAAGAGTCCGAGCCACAACGCCCGTTGGCGATCCAGCCCCAGCATCGGCTCGAGCACGAAGGGATAGGCCAGCAGTCCCACGAAGCTGCCCGCGTTGCTCGCGGCGTACAGAAAGTACGGGTCGTGCGCCCGCCGGTGCCCCGTCCGCGCGAACCAGCCCTGCAGCAGCGGGCCGGCGCTGGAGATGGCGAAGTACGGAAGGCCCGACACCAGAAAGAGCTGGCCGAGCAGCCACGGCACCGGAAACTCCGACGCCCCCGGCGGCGGGGCGGGGCTGTCGAACAGCCAGCCGACGACGAACGCGGCGGCGATCAGCGTGGTGTGGATCACCATCTGGGCCGTGCGGGGCACGCGGGTCAGCAGCAGGTGGGCGTAGAGGTAGCCCGCGATCAGCATGGTCTGGTAGAAGAGCATGCAGGTGGTCCACACGCTCGAACCGCCGCCGAAGTCCGGCAGCAGCGACTTGGCCACCATCGGCTGGACCCCGAAGAGCAGGGCCGCCGCGAGAAAGACCGCGATGGTGTACACCATGACCATGCCGCTGCGGGAGACCCTCCGGAGAGCGGTACAGTAGGGGCGTGACGACTGCCCCGCCCCCCGCGCACAGCCCGGCAACAAGACGCTACGACGTGGTCTTCTGCGACGTGGACGGGTGCCTGCTGCCCGAGGCGGCCCGCCCCGCGGACGTGATCGCGCTCGGGGCCATCGCCGAGCACAACGCGCGGGCCGCCCGGGACCGCGACCGCCCCACCGTGGTGCCCTGCACGGGCCGCCCGCAGCCCTTCGCCGAGGCGGTGTGCAAGCTGCTGGGTGATCTCGACGGCCTGCCGGCGGTCTGCGAGCACGGCGCGTGGACCTTCTGGTACGAACGCAACCGCTGGGAGCTGGCACCGGACATCTCGCCCGCCGACCTGGCGGCCGTCCGCACGGTCGAGGCCTGGGTGCGCGACGAGCTGGCCCGGGAGGGCTGCTTCCTCCAGCTCGGCAAGCACGCCTGCGTGACCATCTTCCACGACGACGTCGGCTACCTGCACGGAACCCTCAAGCCGAGGATCGAGGCGCTGGTCGCCGAACGCGGCTGGCCCTTCCGCGTCTCGACCACCTGGACCTGCGTCAACGTGGACCTGCGCCACGTGTCCAAGGCCAAGGCAATCGGCCGGGTGATCGAGCGGCTCGGTCTGGACCGCGACCGCATGGCCGGCATCGGCGACACGATGGGCGACCTGGCCATCCGCGAGCAGGTCGCGTGGTTCGGCTGCCCCGCCAACGCGCTCGACGGGCTGAAAGAGCGGGCCGACGCGGTCGCGCCGTCCGGCGAGGCCCGCGGCGTGGTCGAGCTGCTCGCGATGCTCTAGACGAAAGCCGCACGAACAAGCCGCGTCCGGCCTACCCGCCCCGCATCCGCGGGAGCAGGTCGATCGGGAACGCCGGGTCGCTGATCGGACGCAGCGCCAGCGCCAGCAGGGCCAGCTCGTCGTCGTCCCCGGCGACGCGGTTGGTGCGCAGGTGCCCGCAGCCCGAGCAGCGGTGCACGATGGCCCACTCGCCCCCGCTCCGGCTGGCCATGGCGATCGGCTCCATCTTCTGGGCGCACGCGCTCTGCCGGTCGCCGACCTTCTCGTCCACGTGCCGGGACCAGAGGCACCGCGGACAGTGGTTGCGTTGGAGCGTCCCGTAGGACTGGTTGGATACCCACTGCTTGCAGTGGATGCACGCGAACCCGCCGTCTTGGCGGGCGTGTCGGTCTCTGTGCTTCAATGGAGCGTCCTCTGCCACCCGCGGGCGTTTCGTCGCGTGCGGGGCATGACCTAGCGAGCCTGCCCGGGATATCCCGGGCGGTCGCGGGGTGTGGGTCACACGGTCGGGATCAGAGGACAGTGGCGGTCATCAGCCCGCAGCGTACCCGCGCGGGCCGATCCGGGTCAAGAGCCGTGTCGGAATCAACTCACGCCCGGGGCGCGATGCCCAGACGCTCGCACATCGCCCGGTACTCGGTCCGGTTCTCGCGGATGAACCACTCGGCCATCAGCGGCTCGTACTCGCGCAGCCATTCCTCGCCCAGCGAGAACACGCTGCCGGGGATCGTGCCGCGGCAGCGGGCCGTGCCGCAGTGGCACGGCAGCGTCTCTTCCCCGTGCGTGGCGATGACGTAGTCGACCGTGATCTCCTCGCCCGGCCGGACCACGCGCTTGGCGCAGGCCCAGCACGCGCCGTCGTCCCAGCGGACGAACGCGGAGGGGTCGCAGCTGGAGTTGACGTGCTTGCCGGGCGCCGGCAGGTAGACCTCCACGCCGCCGGCGAGCTGGTCTACGTGGTCGATCTTCTCCCCCAGTTCGGGGCGGAGCGGGCGGTCCGGTCCGATCGGGTCGTCGTGCCCGAAGCGGAGGATGCGCTCGCCGGGGATGAAGGCCCGCGTGGCGAACACGCCAAGCCCCTCGATCGCCGAGCCGCGGGTTTCGATGCCGTCGAAGTGCTCCATCCCGACCTCCGCGGACCCGTTGGGATCGGGTCTCGTACGATGACTCTATGGACCCCGACGACCAGGTCTGCCTGTGCTTCCGCGTCAGCCTGCGGAAAATCCGCTCGTACTGCGCCCGCGAGGACCCCAAGGTCGCCAGCCTGATCTCCGAGTGCCTGGGGGCGGGCACCGGCTGCGGCTGGTGCGTGCCGTTCCTCAAGCACCTCCACGCCCAGCACCAGCGCGGCGAGACCCCGGACCTGAGAATCTCCCCCGAGCAGTACGCCCACGCGCGGACCGGGTTTCACGAGACCGGCGAGCGGGCGATCGAGCCGGGTCCGAACGAGCCGGGTCCGATCCAGCCGGGCCCGGACGACGGATCGCCGGCGCCGGGTCCCGCCTGAGCCGCGCAAAAAAAGAAAGGGCCAGCCAACGCGGCCGGACCCTTTGGGAAGTGTTCTCAGACCGGATCAGCCCTGCTGCTGGATCTCGTCCTCGTCCAGCGTGCGGAGGCTCAGGCCCATCTCGCCGAGCTTCTCGCGGACCTCGACGAGCGAGGTGGCGCCGAAGTTCTTGATGCCCATGAGTTCGGCCTCGGTGTGGCTGCACAGGTCGCCGATGGTCTGGATGTTGAGCAACTGGAGCGCCTTGCGGGCCCGCACCGAGAGCTGCAGCTCCGACACCGGCTTGTTGAGCGCCGCCTCGCGCCCCGAGCCCTTGAGCTTCTCGAGGATCTGGCGCCGGGCGGCCCGGTGCGCGTCCTCGCGCCCCTGGCCCAGCTTGAGGTTCTTCTGGACCAGCATCCGCTTGATCTCTTCCAGCGACGACTCGCCGAAGTTCTTGTAGCTCATCAGCTCGGCTTCGTTGATCCGGATCAGGTCGCCGAGGGTGCGGATGTTCATCTTCTTCAGGCAGGTGCGGGCGCGGACGGACAGCTCGAAGTCCGTGACCGGCGTGTCGAGCAGGGCCTTGCGCTTGAGCACGTCGCGCTCGTTCTCCTCTTCGATGACCATCGAGCGGGAGGCCTGCACGTCCTTCATGAACAGGCGGGCGCGGGCGTGGTTGGGATTGGTGTCCAGGATCTGGCGCAGGCAGCGTTCGGCCCGGGCGTACTCGCCGCGGTCCTCGAGCAGCACGGCCAGGTTCAGCAGCGCGTTGACGGGCGGGGGGACATGGTCGCAGACGCGCTCGTAGAGCACGATCGCCTCGTCCTCCTCGCCGGCGAGGTCGAGGTGGTAGGCGAGCTTGAAGAGGACCGAGGGGTCGTTCGGACTGGCCGCGCCGGCGCGACGCAGGGCCGCGAGCTGCGCGGAGCGGTCGCCCGCCTCGCGGGCCTGCTCGGCCTCGACCATCGCGTCCTTCGCGGCCTTCGCGTCGGCCTTCACGCCCGACGCCCCGATCACCATGTCCATCGCTTCGCTCATGTGCAGAATCTCCCGGTCAATGCCCCGATCCGGCGGGGCCGGGGCGAAAAGAAGGATAGGCGATCTGACGCCCGAAGTCGTCCAAGACGCCCCAGACGGTTGCCTGACAAAGGCTTACGCGAGCCCCGAACCCGGGTCCGGGCCCGGCCCGGGGTTGCCCAGCACCTCGGCCTCGGGCACCGGGGCCGGGTCGTGATCGGGGTCTTTTTTGACCAGCGAGAGCGTCCGCCACCGCCCGCCCAGGAACCGGCCCGTCATCACGATGCCCAACAGCGAGATGAACAGCGACGCCCCGATCCACGGCCCGAGCGCCCCCAGTCTCGGCACCCAGTGGATCAGGCTCAGGCCCACCCCCACCACCATCGACCAGCACAGGATCACCGTGGCCACGCCCGGCCAGACCGTGTCGCCCGCCCCCCGCAGGGCCGCGGACATGATCAGGGCCATCGCGTCGAAGAGCTGGAACACGGACACGGCGATCAGCATCCACCCGCCCAGTCTGAGCAGGGCGGCCGTGGTCGATTCGTCGGTTTCCGCGTTGATGAACACCGCGATCAGGTCGTGCCGGAACAGCACGAACCCCACCGCGCACAGGGTCATGTAGGCCATCGCCACCCGCAGGCACAGCCAGGTGCGGTGGGCGGCGATGTCCGGTCGCCCCGCCCCGATCGCCTTGCCGATCATCGCCTGGGCCGCGATGGACACTCCCACGGTGGGCATGAAGGCCAGGTGCATCCACTGCAGGGTGATCCAGCCCGTGGTGTTGGCGATCACGCCGGCCTGGTCGATGGCCGCCTGGTCCAGCCCCTCGGCCGCGGCCCGCGCCCGCCCGCCGGCGGGGATCAGCCAGATCATCAGCATCGACCAGCACAGCATCTCGTTGACGAACACGACCCCGCCCGGCCAACCGACGCGGAAGAGGTCCTTCAGGCACGACAGGTTCGGTCGCCACGCGGCACGCGTGGCGTACCGCCGGGCCATGGCCGGGCTGAGGAAGATCGCCAGCGGCACGAGCAGTTCGAACGAGTTGGCCAGCACCGTGCCCCACGCCGCACCGCGGATGCCCATCGGGTCGACCCCCAGCACGCCGGCGGTCCACGCCGCCGCGTCAGCGACGCCCTGGAACGCCGGCCAGAGGGCGCCCCACAAGCCGCCGGCCGCCTCGCCCAGCGGGAAGCCGCCCTCGCCGAAGACGAAGGCCATGCTGAAGAAGATGTTGATCAGGTTGGCGATCACCACCGCCACCATCACCACCACCGCCTTGTGCAGCCCGAAGAAGTAGTTGTGCAGCCCCTTGGACATCAGCGTGAACACACCCCCGGCGATGACCACCTGGGCGTAGTCGACCTCGAGGCCCACCAGTTCGGGCGTGTCGGCGTGCAGCCATCCGTACAGGCGCGGCACCAGCAGCACCACCGGCAGCATGATCAGGATCCAATAGAACAGGGCCACCCACATCGACGTCCACGCGTAGGCCGCCCCGCGCTCGGGCTTGCCGGCGCCCAGGTTCTGCGACACGAACGAGCTGACCACGCCCGCCACGCCGACCGCGAAGGTCATCAGCGTCCAGCACAGGATGCCCGCGTTGCTCTGGGCGGCCACGTAGATCGGCTCGGGCCCGATCCGCGCCACCATCAGCTTGTCCACGAACTGCATGATGGTGTAGCTGGACATCGTCGCCACCGAGGGCGCGGCGATCTTGAGCAGCTCCAGATACGCGTTCTCCCGCTCGATCGGGGGCGCAGCGGCGTCCGGCGACGCGGAGGCGTCCCCCGGCCGTCCGGGCGGGATGAGGGGTTCGTGCTCTGGCATGGGTCCTGCCCGTCGCCGGTGATCAGGCGGCGAGCCCGAGTCTATGCCCGACCGAATCGGCCGGGTCCCGAACCAGCCGCGACCGGCAGGGAGCGGGCGCGGGGGCGTGTCCGTGCTTCGGCTTTGATCGCCCGGCGGTTCGGGAGGTCGACCTCACCGCAGAGCACGTGGAGGGCGCAGAGACTCGCAGAGGGGGAACCGAAACGGGACCGGCATTGGAGCGGGTCCGGACCGGAAAACCATCGCACGCCTCCGCGCCCGCTCCTTTCCGGTCGCGGCTTGTTTGGTCGCGGCTCGTGCGGACCCGTCAGGCCGTCCTCACTCGGCGACCGCCTCCACCCGCGCCACCAATCTCGCCGCCAGCCGGATCGCGCTCGTCATCGAGCCCGGGTCGGCCTTGCCCGTCCCGGCGATGTCGAACGCCGTGCCGTGGTCCGGGCTCGTCCGCACCACGGGCAGGCCCAGCGTCGTGTTGACGGCCAGGTCGCGCTCGAGCAGCTTCACCGGGATCAGCCCCTGGTCGTGGTACATCGCCACCACCAGGTCGAACCGGCCCTGCAACGCGGTGTTGAAGATCGTGTCGCCGGGCAGCGGGCCGTGGGCGTCGATGCCCTGGCGCACGGCCAGATCGACCGCGGGGGTGATGATCCGCTCCTCCTCGTCCCCCAGCAGGCCCTTCTCGCCCGCGTGGGGGTTGAGCCCGGCCACGCCGATGCGCGGTCGCTTGTAGCCCAGTCGCTTGCACGCGTCGTGCCCGAGGTCGATGGCCGTGTGCACCGCCCCGATGGTCAGGTGGTTGCGCACGTCCATCAGCGGCACGTGCACGGTGGCCAGCACCACCCGCAGCTTCTGGCCCACGAACATCATCGCGAACCGCTTGGACTTGAACCGGTCGGCGAACAGCTCGGTGTGGCCCGGCCAGCGCCCCTTGCCGGCCATCGACCACGCCTCCTTGCAGATCGGGCCGGTCACGACCGCGTCGGCGTGGCGCGGGTCCGAGGGCGCACGCTGCGCGTCGGCGATGGCCGCCTCGACCCAGCGGAAGCTCAGGGCCCCGCCCAGCTTGGTCGGCCTCGGCTCGAAGACCGGCTCGATCTGCTGGCCGGCCAGTTCGGGGTCGGAGTCGAACAGCACCACGTCGTGGGCGCTCGCCGTGTCGCCCAGGCTCGACCGGGCGTCCACCCGCCACCAGAACGGGTCGATCCGCATCGCGTCGGCCGCCCGGTGCATCGCGACCGACGAGCCGTGGATCGCGTACCGGGCCGACGCCCGCACCGCCCGGTCCGTCAACGCGCGGACGATCACCTCGGGGCCGATGCCCCCGGGGTCACCGAGCGAGATGGCGATGGTTGGGCGATGCGTGGTCACGGAGGATGGTATTCGGGCGGGATCGAGGCGAGCGCAGGCGGCTCTCAGACCAGGCTCGTCCGAAGCGGGTTCGCGTAGTCGATAGACTCATCTTCAAAGATGCTCTCCAGCGCTTCGAGCCCACAGCGGATCTTGAACTCTCGTTCTTCTCTGGTGATTGGGAGCAGCCAAAGACACCGCACCATCCTGCCATCGTGCTGGAAGCTCTCCAGACCGGCATTGTCCGCGTGTGGCTTCGAAAGTAGCAGATGGTCACAACCCGAACCGGGCAACCAGCCTTCGCCGAGGAAAACGGTGTGGCCCCAACCCAGCCCGGGGCCCGTGATCGCATAGTGGCTGACGACCGCCAGGGTCTGGACATGGTGGCCGTTCTGTTCAGGCGCGACGACAAAGAACTCCATGCCACAGACCGGCCCCAACCCAACCGTTGCGTACTTCCACTGGGATCCGCCTTTGAACTCAAGAACCAAGAATCCCAAGGGCAAATGATGGATCGGCCCGCGTTCCTGGAGATGCTGGCGGATGGGCGAGCCCCATAGCCGCTGGTAATGATTGAGCAAAGCGACCTCGTACTTTGCCATGGCGTGCCTCGGTCTAAAACCACACTTCGGAAACCGTCCGCAGCCCACCCGGGTCCTCGTCCGGCCCCAGCTCTCGGAGCACCAGGTGGTAGTACCGCACCGCCATCCACCGGCCGAGTTTGTAGCCCACCGGGCTGAACTCGCCCGCGTTAACCATGCCGACCGACTCGTGCAGGCGCTCCGACGCCGCGTTGGGCACCGTCACGCCCGCCAGCACCACCACGAAGCCCTGGGCCCGGAGCACCTCGAACAGGCGGGCGTACAGGGCCTTGCCCACGCCCATTCCCCGGGCGGCCGGCTCGATGTAGATCCCCGCCTCCACCGTCCAGTCGTACGCCTCACGCACCTTCCAGGTGCCCGCCCGCGCGAAGCCGAGGAACCGGCCATCGGCGTCGGCACCCACCAGCCACGGGAACCGCTCCTGACCCAGCCGCCACTGCTCGAGCACCACCGATTCCGGTTCGGGCGCCACGCCGAAGTGGGCCCGCCCGTGCAGGATCTGGTCGTTGAGCAACGCGGCGATCGCGCCGATGTCGGCCTCGGTCGCCCGACGCACCCGAACGCCGGAACCGGGTGCGGGCTCAGACACGGAAGATCGACCCCAGCTTCTTGCCCATCATCACCGACGCCCCCACCAGCGTCACCGCCAGCAGCGACATGCCCCACACGCCCATGGCGCTGGCCACGAAGATGCCGTCGCCCAGCCGGTTGGTCAGCTCGTAGATGGTCTTGGTGATCGGGAAGTGGTCGGACTTCTGCGCCAGGATCAGGGAGTCGGAAACCTCCAGCATCGAGAAGCTGAACACCAGCAGCCCGCCCGCGATCAGGTTGGCCATGATCAGCGGCACGATGACCTTCCGCACCGCCGTGATCCGGCTGGCCCCAAGGTTGACCGCCGCCTCCTCCAGCTCGCCCGAGGTCTGTTCCAGCCCCGCCACCGTGGACCGCACGATGTAGGGCAGGCGCCGGATGGCGTACGCGATGATCAGCAGCGGGAAGGGGTTGGGGTTGGCCCCGAAGATCTCAAGGTCCAGCGGGGTGCCGTCGAGCACCATGCCCGGCCCGAAGGGCCACCGCAGCGTCATCGCCACGTAGCCGAAGGCCATCACCAGCCCCGGCACCGCCAGCGGCAGCATGCACAACGCGTCCAGCAGCGACCGGCCCTTGACCTTGGTCCGCACGATCAGGTAGCCCACCATGATGCCGATGCCCATGTTGAGCACCATCGCCAGCAGGCTGAGCACCAGCGAGTTCTGGATCGAGCGGAATGACTCGTCGTTGGTCAGAGCCTGCTCGTAGTGCGACAGCGTGAACTCGGTCGGCAGGGCCGTCTGGTACCACGCGCCCGGCTGGGCCAGCGAGGTGAGCACGACGCCCAGGTGGGGCAGCACCGCCAGCACCGTCACCAGGCCGAACCCGGCCGTCGCGAGCCAGCCCGTCACACCGACGAGGCGGATCTCCTCGCCCGCCCGCGAAGCCTTGGAGTACATCGCGTACCCCTGCCGCCCGAACACGGCCTTGCCCAGCACGTAGCACAAGATCGCCACCGTCAGCATGACCACCGTCAGGGCGTACGGCTCGGCGTTGTTCTGGACCTCCTTGAGCCCGGAGAAGATCTGCACCGAGGTGACCTGGTAGTAGTCGAACATCAGCGGCGTGCCCAGCTCGGTGAACGCCCAGATGAACACGATCGTCGACCCCGCGAACAGGCCCGGGCGGATCAGCGGCAGCGTGATCGTGAAGAACCGACGCCACGGCCCCGCCCCCAGGTTCTCCGCGCTCTCGTTGAGCGCCGGGTCCAGATTCGCCAGCGACGCCGTGGCATTCAGATAGATGATCGGGTACAGGTGCAGCGCCTGCACGATCACCACACCCCAGAACTTGTTCGACCCGAGCAGGTCAAAGTCCGTCCCCAGCAGCGCGTTGAGCGAGCCGGCCCGCCCGAGCAACGCCCGGATGCCCAACGCCCCCACAAACGGGGGAAGGATCAGCGGCACGAGAATGGCCGCGTTGAGCGACCGCTTGAACGGGAAGCGGTAGTTGGCGCTGAGCACCGCCAGCGGCAGCGCGATCAGGATGCACAAGGTCGTCGTGGCGATCGCGATCTTGAACGCGTTCGCCAGCCCGCCGGTCAGACGCGGGTCCTGGAAGACCAGCGACAGATGATCGAGGGTGAACCCCCGACCCGTCGCCGGATCGGCCGCGAACCCGCCGCGAACGGTCAGCCCAATCGGATACAGAAGGAAGGCCGTGAGGATGGCCAACATGATGAGCAGCAGGGCGTGCTCGGTCAGGATGCGGACGAGGCGGGCGGGCATAGGGCGGGAGTGTAGAAGTCGGCGGCCGGATCAGCCAAGGCGCCGCCACCGCCCACCCCGGCCGTCCCCCGTCGATGACCCCGTCCCGATCCACGCCCGCTCAGCCCACCGGCGGTGTCAGGGGGGCAGGGCCGAGCGTCTGGATCGTCGGCTTGCCGGGGGTGCGCCGGCGCAGGTAGTCGTTGAGCTGGTCCAGCGTGATGGCGGCCATGGTCTCGAGGCGCTCGTCGAGCGTGCGCACACGCCCCAGCGTGACCAGGTCGCCCGCGATCGTCGCCGCCCGGGCCCCGGTGGACTCGCCGGAGAACACCAGCTTGGACCGCATGCCGATCTGCGCCCGCCGGAACTCGTCCGGCGTCACGTCCCCGGTGTTGATCTGCTCGAGCTGCTCGAAGAGCACGTCGAGCGACTCCTGGGCCCGCTCGGGCGTGGTGCCGACGTAGCTGGACATCACCCCGCGGTCCCGGTCGGCCCGGTACGACGCGTGCACTGCGTAGCACAGCCCGCGGACCTCGCGTACCTGCGTGAACAGCCGCCCCGACATCCCGCCGGAGAGCACCGACACCGCCAGCCGCTCGAGATCCGAGTCCGGATCGCCCGCCGCCGGCCCGTCCTGCACCACCACGATCTGCACCTGGTTCGATTCCTCCGCCTCGTGGGCGTACCCGCGCACCGGCTCGTTCCGCGGCGCGGGCTCGTCGCGAACACCCGACCAGTCACCGAGCAGATCGTCGATCCGGGCGACGGCGGCCTCGCGGTCCACGTCGCCGGCGATGGTCAGCACCGACCCGCCGGGCACGGCGTGCGCGTGCCACCAGTCCAGCGCCCGCTCGCGCGTGATCGCCCGGATACCGGCCTCGTCGCCGTAGGTCGAGCGGTTGAACGGCGACGGCAGATGACGCTCGCGGGCGGCGAGCACCGCCCGTTCCTGCGGGTCATCCTGCAGCGATGCGAGCGACTGAAGGGCCAGCGCCTTGGCCGGCTCGACCGACGCGGCCTCGAACCGCGGACGCCGCACCAGGTCGGTCATCAGCCCGAGCAGCGCCTCCAGGCGGTCTCCGGTGGTGGTCGCGGCGACCCCGATCCGCCGGATCGAGGACTCCGCGGACCGCAGCGCACCGATGCGATCGAACGCGTCGGCGGCCGCGCGCGAGTCCATGTCGCCCGCGCCGCGGAAGATCAGCTCGCTCGAAACCGAAGAAATTCCACAAAGTTTGTCCGGGTCGTGCGCGGCCCCGGCGGGCAGCATCCAGGCCACCGAAACCGACCGCGCGCCGTCCACCCGCTCGCACGCGACGGGCATCCCGCAACGCAGCGTGGTGACGCGATCAGAGACGGATCCGGACGCAGCGGCAGAGGTGTGATTGGGCATGCGAGCAGTCTACGCACGACCCGCCAACGCCCCCGATCCTTCTTTACGGGCTGACAGGACATACCAGAACGCGCCGCGAACGCGCACCGATCTGTCGCGATCTTGCACCGAAACACCCCTCCCGCGCCGGCTGAGCGTCAACAACCGACAACCCCGCGCCGCGGGACGCGTCCGCGCGATCGGAGCGGGTCGAAGCCCGGCGCTGCGCTCGGTGCGACGCCCCGAACACGCGCTCGCGATCGCACGCGATCGCGCGAACGAGCCGTCGCGACAGCGCGCCGGTGCGCCGCGCCGAAGGCGTCCGATCACACCCGTCGATCACCGCGCGAAGACGCCGCGTTGAACTTTTGACGGCTCGATTTGTGCAGACCGCGCACCAATGGTGTATGTTGGATCCGATCGTCGAGTGCGCAAGGATGGCGCACTTTGCTCAAGAAGGTGCGTCCGGCGCGTCGATGACAGACCTGACGCAGTTGACAAGCGTTTGCGATTGACCACACTTGCTCGCACCGCGAGCCCGGCCCGAGTGGGCCGGATCCCAAACCGAACGAGGAGTTCAAGCCATGGCGAAGAAAGCCACCCGCAAAAAGGCCGCGAAGAAAGCTGCCAAAAAGACCTCTAAGAAGAAGGCCACTCGCAAGAAGGCCGCCAAGAAGACCGCCAAGAAGGCGACCCGCAAGAAGGCCGCCAAGAAGACCGCCAAGAAGGCCACTCGCAAGAAGGCCGCCAAGAAGACCTCCAAGAAGAAGGCCACTCGCAAGAAGGCCGCCAAGAAGACCGCGAAGAAGGCCACCCGCCGTCGCGCTGTCAAGAAGTAAGCCCCTTCCGGCGGATTCCACCGCCAAGAGCTGGGCCATCCACGCCGGGCGTGTCGTTCGGCCCGGCAACACGGATCGCAAACGCACCGGGGTCGGACTCGTCCGACCCCGGTTCTCGTTTTTGACCTCCCGCCCCCCGCACGCCACAATCCCCCCATGCCCGGCAACGACCCGCACCACAGCCCGAACACCCCCGACGCCGACGCGGACGCCGCACGGATCGTCCGCCGGCACACCCGCTGCGTCGCCCTGGCCGACCGGACGCCCTTCGACTGCCGGTTTGTCGTCGACGGCCAGGCGGGCGAGCTGATCCTCGGTGCCGAGCAGGCATTCCTCGACGCCGAGGAGCTCGTCCTCTGCCTGCCCGACGACTCCTTCGAGGCCGACGCCACCATCCTCGTCCACCACCGGCCCGCCGAAGAGGACCGCTGGACCGACCGCCACATGGCCTACCACCCCGACACCCGGCCCCCCCGCTGGGCCCGGGCCGCGGTCGACTCCGTCAAACTCCGGTCCGGCGCGGTCGTGCCCGGCGACCAGCTCCGCCTTCCCAACCCGCTGCTCGACGCCGAGCCGGCGCTGTGCAAACGCCTCAACGCCGACCGCGACGCCCTCCGCGAACTCTGCCGCCTCCTCACCGGCGTCGAGCCCGAGGACCCCGTCGCCGTCGGCGTGGACCGCCTGGGCATCGACGTCCGCGCCCGCTTCGGCGTCATCCGCGTCGAGCTGCCCGCCCCGTGCGAGGACTCGGACGAGGCCGGCCGGGTCGTCGAGGCCCTGATCGGCGGCGCGCGATGAACCGCGACGAGCCGCCCGCGACAAAGCCGGCCGCGACCGGTCTGACCGAGCACCACGCCCACCTGCTCATGCTCGGCCGCTCGCTGACCATGGCCGACCTGTCCGCCTGCACCTCCCGCGCGGACATGCTCGAACGCATCGCAGCCAAAGCACGCCACCTCGCCCCCGATGCCTGGGTGCTCGCCCACGGCGCCCGCCCCGAGGCCTGGCCCGACACCCGCTGGCCCACCCGCGCCGAACTCGACCACGCCGCCGGCGACCGGCCGGTCTGCGCCTGGTGCTTCGACTACCACGCCATCGCCGCTTCCAGCGCCGCCCTGGCCCACGCGGGCATCGACGCCGGCTCGTCCTTCGAGCACGGTCGTGTGGTGCTCGACGACAACGGCGAACCCTCGGGCCTGCTGCTCGAGCACGCCGCGATCGCCCTCTGGGACGCCGTGCCCGAGCCCGCGCCCGGCGACCGCCCGGGTCTCGTCCGGGCCGCGTGCGACCATCTGGCCACCCTCGGCTACGCCGAAGTCCACGACATGAAGGCCCAGCCCTGGCTCGGCCAACTCCTCGCGGATCTCGACGAGGCCGGCGAGTTGCCCGTCCGCGTCCGCCTCTACGCACTGCTTGACGACCTCGACCCGCTCTTCGCAACCCGCCGGGCGTGGCAGTCCGACCGCATCACCCTCGGGGGCGGAAAGATCTTCGTCGACGGCACGCTCAACTCCCGCACCGCCCGCGTCATCCACCCCTACGCCGACGCCCCCAAAGGTCTCGCGCACGGCCTGGCCATGATGAGCCCCGGCGAACTCGAGACCGCGGTCCGCCGCGTCGACGCCCTCAACCTCCCGCTGGCCGCCCACGCGATCGGCGACGCCGCCGTCCGCGACACCCTCGACGCCATCGAACGCGCCCGCCCCAAGGCCCGCGGCTTCCGGATCGAGCACGCCGAGCTGATCGACGCCGCCGACGTCCCCCGCTTCGGCGAACTCGGCGTGATCGCCTCGCTCCAGCCCTGCCACCTGCTGGCCGACATCGAGGCCCTGACCCGCGCCCTGCCCGACCGACTGGACCGCGTGCTGCCGGTCCGTGAGCTGCTCGATTCCGGGCTCGGGCCGGGCACCGGCGTGGTGTTCGGCTCGGACGTGCCCATCGTGCGGGCCGACCCCGGCGACTCGATCCAGGCCGCCGTGCACCGCCGCCGCGCGAATATGCCCGCCGAGCAAGCGGTTTCACCCGAGCAATCCATCGACGAACCCACCGCCTGGGCCTGCTTCGGCCGGGCCTGAGCGTCGGGCGCGGTAGGATGAAGGGGCGCCGCGCCGGGCCGAACCGCCCGGCGACCACGCGCCTTGAGGAGGCAGCCATGCGCGAGGACATCAGCTACAACAACATCATCGACGGCGACGACTTCAAAAGGGCCCAGGCGGCCGCCGACGCCGCCGCCGACCTGCCCGGCGACCGGATCGACACCGAGGGCTTCTACGTCACCCAGCACTACGACCGCTACACCCCCGAGAACCACGACGTCTGGCGTCTGCTCTACGAGCGCCGCTGGGAAAAGCTCGAGGAACAGGCCTCCAACACCTTCATCGCCGGGCTCAAGGCCATCCGCCTCCTCCCCGACCGCGTGCCCCTGCTCTTCGGGCAGGCGCCCCACCCCACCGACCCGGACCGCACCGTCAAGGGCATCAACGAGTACCTGCGACCCCTCACCGGCTGGCAGAGCCGCGCCGTGCCGGGCTACCTGCCCGCCAAGGCCTTTTTCGCCTGCCTGGCCGGCCGCCAGTTCCCCACCACCATCGTCATCCGCCCGCGCGAGCAGATGGACTACCTCCCCGAGCCGGACATCTTCCACGACGTCTTCGGCCACGTCCCCCTGCACGCCGACGAGGTCTTCGCCGAGTTCCTCCAGACCTACGGCCAGGCCGCGCTCGCCGCGGGCCCCGAGCACACCGAGCCCCTCTCACGCCTCTTCTGGTTCACCGTCGAGTTCGGCCTGATCCGAGAGGACAACCGCCTGAAGATCTACGGCTCGGGCCTGATCTCCTCCCACGGCGAGGCCCACCACTGCCTGAACGCCCCCGAGGCGCCCAAGGGCGTCAGCCTCGCCCCCAACGACACCTCGGGCAAGATCGAACGCCGCCCGTTCGACCTCGACCGCATCATCGACACCCCCTTCGAGATCGACCACTTCCAGCCGGTGCTCTACGTGCTCGAGTCCTTCGAGCAGCTCCGCGACGCGATGAACAAGTACGCCGAACGCGTGATGGACAACGCCAAGGCCGGCAGCCACCCGTGAATCGCCGCGGCGGAGCGGCGGCGTGCCTGTGCGCGGCCACCGCCCTGACCGCGTGCGCCGCCCGCCCCGCCCCGATCGACCCCGCGACCGCGCCCGATCCCCAGGTCGCCCCGATCGCGGCCGCGTTCGAACGCACCGTCGAAGCCCTGCGCGACGACCCCGACCTGGACTGGCACGCCGGATGGACGGGCAACATCGCCGTCAACCTCGGTAACCCCAAGGACCGCGGGCTCTGTCACCAGTGGCGCGACGCCGTCTACCGCGGCGTCCTCTTCGACGTCCGCGCCCAGGGCTGGACCGCCCGCGGCATCACCGTCAACCACGGATACGCCGGCGAGCACCACGCCGTGCTCGTGCACAATCCCATCCTCGGCCCCGGATCGATGCTCCCCCATCCACCCGAAACAGGTGCGTACGTGCTCGACGCGTGGCGGCGCGGGCGTGCCGACATCTTCCGGTTGGCGGACTGGATCACCCTGCCGATGCGCACAGACAACGCACCCGCGCTGACGGATGTGGACGCCGAGCTGCGACGAAAACCGCAACGCTGAAACGCCCGTGCGAACGGAACAACGCCGTGACCGCTCAACCCGGATGGCATCCGCACGACGGCCCGCACGGCCGGGCCGGGCCGCCCGCGACTGATCCGCCCGAGCTGCGCGCAAAGCTCATCGAGACCGCCCGCTCCACAGGCGATCCGGGGGGCGTGTCGCCCGGAGGGATCCCCGCACGTTCGCACAGTTCACCCCAGGTGCGCACCGTCTCGCTCATCGCGTGCGACACCTCGACCGTCCGACCGTTGGCCCCGCACCGATAGTCATACCGCGGCATCACATCCTCCATTCATACCTGAGAACCATTCTCAGAGACTAGATCATCCGATTTATGATAACCTCCCTCCTGGGGACGAAGAGCTATTCACAGGCACCAGTCACAGGGAGCAGAAACATGGGAATCGGTAAAGAGTTCCGCGACTTCGCCATGCGGGGCAACGTGGTCGATATGGCCGTGGGCATCATCATCGGGGCGGCCTTCGGCACCATCGTCAAGACCATGGTCGACAAGGTCATCATGCCGCCCATCGGCGTCCTGACCGGCGGCGTCGATTTCGCCGAGCTCAAGATCCAGATCAAGGACGGCGTCGAGGCGACCGACACCGTCGCGGCGGTCGAGCCGGTCTACATCTATTACGGCGAACTGATCAACGCCATCATCACCTTCGTCATCGTCGCTTTCGTGCTCTTCATGGTCATCAAGTCCATGAACAAGGCCAAGGCCCGCTTCGAGAAGGAAGCCGTCGAGGCCCCCAAGCCCCCGCCCGCGACCCCCGAGGACGTCCTGCTCCTCCGCGAGATCCGCGACGCGCTCAAGAAGGGCTGATCACACTCAACGCCACGCACGACGGGCGTCCCCTTCCGCCGATGCGGGACGCCCGTTTTTTCGTGCGCGCCCCCGGCCCCTTGGGGTACGCTGCGGGCATGCCCAACCCCGCGCACGCCCGCCGCCTGCTCGTCCCGATCGCCCTGCTCGCCGGCTTCGCCGCGCAGGCCCAAACCCAAGACCGGGTCCAACCGCCCTCCCAGCCCGAATCGGCCCCGGACGCCGCACGCCCCGTGCCCGCCCCCGAACCCTTCGGCGTGCTGGTGTTCACCAAGACCGCCGGCTTCCGCCACGGCTCGATCGCCGCCGGAGCAAGGGCCCTCGCCGAACTCGGACCCGCCCACGGATTCACGACCACCCGCACCGAAGACGCCGCGATCTTCACCGACGCGGGCCTCACACCATTCGCGGTGATCGTGTTCCTCAACACCACCGGCGACATCCTCGACGAAGACCAGCAGGCGGCCATGGAACACTTCGTCCGCGCCGGCGGCGGCTTCGTGGGCATCCATTCCGCCGCCGACACCGAGTACGCCTGGCCCTGGTACGCCGCCCTCGTCGGCGCCCAGTTCCGCTCCCACCCCGCCATCCAGCCCGCCGAGATCGATGTGATCGACCGCGACCACCCCTCCACCCGCCACCTGCCCGCCCGCTGGGCCCGCACCGACGAGTGGTACGACTTCCGCTCCCAACCCGCCGACACCGTTCGCGTGCTGATGAACTTGGATGAATCGACCTACACCGGCGGTGTCATGGGCGACCCCCACCCCATCGCCTGGTGCCACCACTACGACGGCGGCCGCGCCCTCTACACCGCCGGGGGCCACACCGACGAATCCTTCGCCGAACCCGACTTCCGCCAGCACCTCGCCGCCGCCATCCGCTGGGCCGCCGCTGCTCCCCAACAACCCACCCCCAGAGAGCCCATCCCCAACTAGCCCCGAGCGTGAGCGAGCGGGCCTCCCGCCATACGGCACCACATCAAAGAGGTACGCAGAGGTGCAGAGATCACGCAGAGGACGCAGAGGCAAGACAGGATTGAACGCGAAGATCTCAAAGTGGCACGAAGCGGTTGCTGATGGTTGTGGGTCGGGACTGCGTGTCTGAACACCTGCTTGGGTTGTATTGGAAAGACGGGTATGTAGCGTGCAGAACCGCTTCGAACCCTTCGCGGGCTTCGCGTTGAGAACTCTTTCTCCTCTCTGCGCCCTCTGCGTGATCTCTGCACCTCTGCGTACCTCCCCCTCTTTGCCCTCCCTCTCCTAAGCTCTCCTCGTGCAAGAGTCCAAGCTCCACGAGCACATCTACGCCCGCTCCGCCGGCCTGACCGCCGGTCCGGGCTGGTCCGTCGTCGTCGGCCCCGGCGACGACTGCGCCGTCATGAAGTCCGCCGGCGGCGATCTGCTCCTGCTCACCGTGGACCAACTCGTCGAAGGCCGCCACTTCACCGCCGGAACCGATCTTGACCTGATCGCCCACAAAGCCGTCGCCCGCTCCGTGTCCGACATCGCCGCCATGGGCGGCACGCCCGCTTGGGCCACCGCCACTGGCGTCCTCCCGAAGAACTACCCCAACGCCGACGAACTCTTCGACGCCATGGCCCGCTGGGCCAACCACTGGCGCTGCCCGCTCGTCGGCGGCGATATCGCCAGCCACGCCTCCGCCGACCACCCGCTGACCCTGACCGTCACCGTCGGCGGCTCGGTGCCCGCCGGACACCGCCCCGTGCTCCGCTCCGGCGCCCGCCCCGGCGACCAGCTCTGGCTGACCGGCCCGGTCGGCAACGCCTTCGCCAGCGGGCGCCACCTGACCTTCGAGCCACGCCTCGAACAGGGCCGGCTCGCGTCGCGCGACACCTCCGGCGTGACCGCCATGATCGACCTCTCCGACGGCCTCGGTCGCGACGCCGACCGCGTCGCCCGCGCCTCCGGCGTCGTGATCGAGATCGACGCGTCCGCCATCCCCCTCAGCCCCGGCACGCCCGACTGGCGCACCGGCGCGTCCGAGGGCGAGGACCACGAACTGCTCATCGTCGCCGCCAACCGGCCCGATATCCCCGGCCTGCTCGGCCCGATCGGAACCGTCACCGCCGCGACCGACGCCGCCCCCGGCGCGTTCATCCGCGAGGCCCAATCCCGCCACCCCGCCCGCGACCTCGGCTGGGACCACTGACCCCTACGATCCCCCGATGATCCGCATCGAACGCCCCTGCCACTCGCTCGACGCGACCGCCCAGCTCGCCACCGACCTGGCCGCGGTGCTCCGCGCCGGCGATATCGTCCGCCTCGACGGCGACATGGGCGCGGGCAAGACGACCCTCGTCCGCTCCATCGCCGCCGCCCGCGGCGTGGACCCCGACGCCGTCTCCAGCCCCACCTACGTCCTCATGAACATCTACGACACCGGCGCCGACCGCCCCCCCATCGCCCACCTCGACTGCTACCGCCTCTCCTCGCCCGACGAACTCGACCTGCTCGGGTGGGACCGTGTCACCGACGGCTCATCGATCATCCTCATCGAGTGGGCCGAGCGCATCGAGGGCGCCCTGCCCGAGCACGCCGCCCGCATCGCCATCGAGCCCATCGGCGAGCACGCCCGTTTCTTCACGCTCGAACTGCCCGAATCCTGGGAGCACCGCTCCGGATTCCCCGGCCTCGAGGCCCGCCCCGACACCACCTGCCCCATCACCGGCAAGCCCGTGCCCGGCGACAGCCCCACCTGGCCCTTCGCCGACGCCCGCGCCCGCCTCGCGGACCTGCACGGCTGGGTCACCGAGAAATACACCATCTCCCGCCCCATCGACCAGCGCGACCTCGAAGAGGGCGTGTGATCCCCCCGCACCGGCCACCGTCGCGCGATAGGCTCATCGCATGACCACCCTCCTCCTCGCCCAGAGCGAACCCACCGGCGGCGTCCTCTGGCTCTTCCGCGAGAGCTTCGACCTCTTCACCGTCATCCTCGTCCTCGGCTCGTTCGTCGCCGTCACCCTCATCGCCCGCCTCGCCCTCGAGACCCGCGCCGGCACCGTCGCGCCCGAGGCCCCCGGACGCAAGATCCGCGATCAACTGGACAAGAACGAGCCCGACCGCATCGACAAGGTCCTCGGCGAAGACGACGGCATCGTCGCGTCGGCCGTCCGCGCCGCCTGGCGCACCCGCGCCAGGGGCCGCGACGCCATGCGCGACGCCGCCGAACTGGCCGCCTCCAACGCATGCGGCCGGTGGACCCGCCCGGTCGACATCCTCCGCACCATCGGCGAACTCGGCCCACTCGTCGGCCTCGCCGGCACCGTCTGGGGCATGATCCTCGCCTTCGTCAGCCTCGGCGAAACCGGCGGCAGCGCGGGGCCCACCGACCTCTCGCTGGGCATCTCAAAGGCCCTCTTCCACACCCTGCTCGGCCTGCTGCTGGCCATACCCTGCGTCTTCGCCGCCAGCATCTTCCGCGCCCGCCTCGACCGCCTCTGCAACAAGGCGATGGGCGAGGCCGCCGAACTCGTCGACCGCCTGCCATCCGGCGACGGCGCCGACCCGGGGTCCGCGGCGTGAAACGCCGCTCCGTCCTCGACCGCTCCGACCCGGGCGTGCGCGTCAACGTCGTGCCCATGATCGACATCGTCATGTGCCTGATCGTCTTCTACCTGATGGTCGGCCAGCTCGCCCTCAACCGCGCCGCGGGCGTGCAGATCCCCGAGACCGCCGAGGGCCTGACCGCCCGCCCCACCGCCGGCGACCCGATCGTCCTCGGCGTCCGCGCCGACGGCGCGCTGCTCCTCGACGGCGAGCCCACCGACGCCGACCGCCTCCGCGGCGAACTCACCGGCCGCATCGCCCGCCAGCCAGACGCCCGCATCGAGGTCCGCGCCGACCGCGAAACGCCGTTCGGCCTGATCCGCCCCGCCCTCAACGCCGCCCGCGACGCCGGCATCGCCGAGGTCGAACTCGTCACGGAGCGCGCCGGATGAGCACCCGCGCCTTCCAACGCCGCAGCATCCTCGACCGCGCCCCCGGCGCGGGCGGGCCCAACATGACGCCCATGGTCGACGTCACGCTGGTCATCCTGATCTTCTTCATGGCCTCGGCCACCATCGCCGGCCCCGAGTGGTTCCTCCGCGCCGAACTGCCCCCGGCGCAGCCCCCCTCCGCCGCGCTGGCCCTGCCCAGCCCCGTCGTCCGTGCCGAGGTCTTCGTCGAGAACACCGCCGTCCTCGTCCGCGGCTTCGGCCCGCAGCGTCCCATCGACGACGCCATCGCCGCCGTCAACGCGATGGAAACCACCGTGGCCGCCGGCCTCGTCGTCGAGATCGAGGCCGCCGACAACGCCCCCTACGCCGAAGTCGTCCGCCTCCACGCCGCCCTGGTCAGCGCCGGCGCCACCGTGCGCCTGCGGTGAGCGGTGAAGAGGTACGCAGAGGTGCAGAGATCACGCAGAGGACGCAGAGAAATACAGGTGTATTTCAAGACAGACTATGTCATTCTGTCTCTCTCTTTTCTTTTACACCGTTTTCTGTCTTCCTCTGCGCACTCTGCGTGATCTCTGCACCTCTGCGAACCTCCCCTCCCCTCACGCCTTCGTCGCGAAGATCTGCAGCCGGTGCCCCTCCGCCTTCAGCCCCCGGGCCTTGCAAATCTTGTCCCGCAGCGCCACCAGCTCCGGCAGTTCGAGCACCTCGGCCTCCCCCGTGTCCACCCGGATCAGCACCGTGTTGCCCTTGCGCCCGTACGCGAGCTGGTAGTGCGACTGATCCCGATCGAACAGCACCCGCTGCACGATGCCCGATTCCTCCAGCAGCTTCAGCGTGCGGTACACCGTGGCCTTCGAAACCCGGAAGCCCTTGGCCTTGACCTCTTCGAGCAGCTGCTCGGCCTCGAACAGCCCGTCCAGCTCGATGATGCTGTCCAGGATCTGCGCCCGCTCGGGGGTGTACTTGAGCCCCTCGTCCTTGAGCGACCGCCGGAACACCGCGCACAGCGGCTCGATGATGCCCTCGTCCTCAGCCCGGATCGGTTCGCTCGGTTGCAACGCCATGCCCGATTCTACGGACACCGCCGCCCGACCGCGCCGGCCACGCCCGGACCGCCCCGAACCCCGCCGATCACGCCCCCTTAGAATCGGCCAGTGCCCCGCCCTGCCACATCCCAGCCCGCCCAAACACCACCAGGGGTCGGCACGCCCGCCACCTCCCGCGCGTGGCTGATCCCCGGCGTGCTCGCGGCCGCCATCCTCGTCGTCGTCTCCTTCGGCACCGCCGATCCCCTGCTCGCACGCCTCGGATCGCTCGTCTCCGCCTGGGTCTTCTCCGGCTGGACGCCCGCGATCTACCTGCTCGGCGCCATCGGATGGGGCGTCCTCGCCCAGCCCCTGACCCGAACCACCCCCGCCCGAGCCGCGATCAACGCCGGCGTCGGTCTCGCCCTGACGCTCACCGCCACGCACGCCCTCGGCGTGCTCGGCCTGCTCAACCCGATCACCGCATGGCTCTGGACCGGCGTTGGTCTGGCCCTGCTGGCCCGATCCATCGCCCCCGCGCTCACAGGCGGTCTCGCATCATCCGCGTTGAGAGCCCGCGACCGCTTCAACCAAGCCGCCATCGCCGCCGCGAGCGTCGGCATCGCGATCCTGCTCGTCGCCGCGGCCAGCCCGCCCGGCGCCCTGTGGGACTCCGAGTTCGGTGCCTACGACACACTCAGCTACCACCTCCAACTCCCCGCCGAATGGCTCGACATGGGCCGCATCGTCCCGCTCGAACACAACGTCTACTCGTACCTGCCCGGATACACGGAGGCCGCCACCGTCCACCTCGCCCACCTCGCCGGCGAGACGGGCACACGCGCGGACGGGCTCAGCCCGCTGACGGGTGATCTGGCGATGGCCCCCCACTTCCTGGCGCTGGGCACCACGCTGATCGGCGCGTGGATCACCGGCGTGCTCGCGTGCACGCTCGTCCGCAGGGCGATGCCGGCCGACACCCACCCCGATCCCACCCCCGGCGCCGCCCGCACCGCGGGCATCGCCGCGGGATCGCTCGTGCTGCTCACCCCGTGGGTGCAGGCCGTCGGCTCGATCGCGTACAACGAGCCCGGCGTGATCGCGCTCGGGGCCGCGGGCCTGCTCGCGGCCGCCGTCCCCGACCTGCCGCCCGTCCGACGCGCCGCCCTCGTCGCCGTCCTCATCGGCGCAGCCGCCGGCTGCAAACCCACCGCCGTGCTCTTCCTCGCCCCCGCGTGCGCGATCGGCATGGCGATGTCCGCCCCGGCGCGCACCTGGCCGGTGATGTTTGGCCTCGGCGCCGTCGTCGGCGTGCTGACACTCGCGCCGTGGCTGGCCCGCAACGCGGCCTTCGGCGCCAACCCCGTCTTCCCGCAGGCCACCGCCCTCTTCGGCTCCGCCCACTGGTCGCCCGACCAGGCCGCCCGCTACGCCGCGGGCCACCGCTTCGACGGCTCCGCGTTCGACCGCATCGCCCTGCTCATCGCACCCGATCCCGCCGCCGGCCCCGACGCGCCCCCCGTGGTCCGTTGGCGCGGCCTGACCAACCCGCAATGGGCGCTGACCCCGTGGCTCGGCCTGCTCGGCTGCCTGGGCGCGATCGCCCATGCCCGAACCCGCCCGATCGCGCTCGCCGTGCTCGCCGGCATGGCCGCGGCCCTGGGCGCGTGGGCCGCGTTCACCCACCTGCAAAGCCGCTTCCTGATCCCGATGGCCCCGCTGTTCGGCGCGGGCTTCGGTGTCGGGCTGGCCGCCCTGCCCCGGATCGCCCGCGGACCTATCGCCATCACCGCGCTGGCCGTCTCGGCCGCGTGGTCGATGGGCAACCTCGCTGTGCAGCGTGGCAATCAGCCCAACGGGCTGCTCGTGCTCGGCCCCGGCGTCTTCACCGGCCGGCTCCCCATCGAGGGCCTCGGAGACGAGGTCGCCTGGGCCGGCGTCAACGAGACCGTCCCGCCGGGTGAGTCCGTGCTGCTGGTCGGCGATGCCACCCCCTTCTACCTGCGCCGTCCCCTGGCCTACGCCACGACCTGGGACACCCACCCCCTCGCCGAGGCGATGCGAGAATCACCCGGCGATCCGGCCGCCTGGACCGCCGCGCTCCGCGATCGCGGCCTTCAATGGGCCCTGATCTCCTACGCCGAGATCGACCGGCTCGACAACTCCGGCTGGTCGGACCCGCTGCTCACCCCCGATTCCGTCGGCGACTGGGCCGCTTCGCTCGGCCAACCCGTCCGCGTCTGGCCCGCCCAGGGCCGCGCCCTCTACAGACTGCGGAGCCCCGCCCCGTGACCGAGCCGACGCCACAACCCCAGCCGGACCCGACACCAGAACCAACACCCGACCGGCCCGGGGCGCCCGGCGTCCCGCGCCGCGCCCTGCCCGGGCGAGTCCGCGCCGTGATCCAGGTCACCGGCTTCGCCGTCGGCATCGCCCTGCTCGTCTGGTGCGTCCGCACCGTCATGAGCCCCGACAACCGCGCCGCGCTCGAGAAGCTCCAGGAAGCCACGGCTTGGCAGGTGCTCAGCCTCATGGGGCTCGCCGCGACCAGCCTCGTGCTCAACGCCGTCATCTTCTCGAGCATCATCCGCCCCCTGCACCGGCTGCGCCTGACGGACATGGTCGCCGTCAACGCCCTGGCCACGTTCCTGAGCTACCTGCCGTTCAAAATGAGCGTGATCTGCCGCTGGGTGATCCACAACCGGCGCGACGGCATCCACAACGTCACCATCGGCGCATGGTTCATCGTCGTGGCCATCCTCACCGTGGTCACCGTCGCCCCGATGTGGCTGGCCTTCGCCCGGCCCGAGGGCGCCGGGCACTGGTGGTGGCTGGTGGTCGCCCTGGCCATCGCCGCCGCCCACACCACCGGCTGCCTGGCCGCCCGCGTCGTCCGCGGCGAGCGGGGCCTGCGCCGGCTGCGCCGCGTCGGACTGCCCGAGAAACTGCTCCACACCGAGTGGTTCCACCGCCTGCACGACGGCGCGACCATGAGCGCCGACGTCCACGCCATCTGGGTCAGCACCGTCGCCCGCGTGCTGGACATCGCCACCTTCGGCCTGCGGTTCTGGATCGCCGCCGGCATCATCGGCGTCGACCTGAGCGCCGAGGAAGCCCTGCTCATCGGCCTGGCCTACTTCGTCGTCGGCGTGGTCAGCCCCTTCGGAACCGTGGGCACCCGCGAGGTGGGCGCGCTCGGCATGGCCGTGGGCGCGGGCGTCGTCGCCGCCGAACTCGACCAGGACGCGCTGCTCACCGGCATCCTGCTCGTGACCGTCGCCGAAGCGATCACCAGCCTGATCGGCGCCGGACTCGCGCTGGCCTGGCTCCGCGCCGACCGCTGGCTCATCGGTCGCTTCCGCCCCGACAGCGACACCGATACCGCCGCCGATGCCAGTCCCCACGCAGAGGCCCACGCAGGGACGAACGCAGGGACCGACGCACGCCCCGATCCGGACCCCGACGCGCCGGCCTGATCGGCGCCCAACCCTACCATCCGCCGTGAAGATCGCCCTCGCCCAGCTCAACCCCACCGTCGGCGACCTCCCCGCCAACGCCCGACGCATCACCGACGCCATCGCCCGGGCCCGCGAACAAGGCGCAGACCTGGTGATCCTGCCCGAGCTGGTCGTCTGCGGCTACCCGCCCCGCGACCTGCTCACCGTCGAGCGATTCGTCGCCCGCTGCGCCGACGCCGCCCGCGCCATCGGCGAGTCCGCCACCGCCGGCCTGACCGCCGTCATCGGCACCCCGCTGGTCCGAAGCGACGGCAACATCGCCAACAGCCTGCTGGTCTACCGCGACAACGCGCTCGTCGACACCTACGACAAACGCCTCCTGCCGACCTACGACGTGTTCGACGAGGACCGCTACTTCGAGCCCGGGGACCGGGCCGTGGTCGTCGACGTCGCCGGCGTCCGCGTCGGCCTGGCCATCTGCGAGGACCTCTGGCGCGGCGAGGACGCGGGGTTTGCCTCCCGCTACACCGACGCCCCGGACCCCGTGGCCGAACTCGGCAAGGCCGGGCTCGACCTGCTCGTGGTCCCCAGCGCCAGCCCGTTCGTCCTCGGCAAGCACGCCCGCCACCGCGACATCCTGATAACCCACGCACGCAACCTCGGCGTGCCCGTCGCCAGCGTCAACCAGTGCGGCGGCAACGACGACCTCATCTTCGACGGCCGCTCCTGCGTCATCACCCCCGACGGACGCACCCTCGCCGAGGCCGCCGACTTCGAAGAGGACCTCATCGTCCTCGACCCGATCAACGCCCCGGCCATCGACCCGCCCGCGATCCCCCCCGAACGCCTCGTCATCGACGCCCTGACCGTCGGTGTGCGCGACTACCTGGGCAAGTGCGGCTTCAAGTCCGCCTGCCTGGGCCTCTCCGGCGGCATCGACAGCGCCATCACCGCCGCCATCGCCGTGCGCGCCCTCGGGCCCGACGCCCTGACCGGCGCCGCCATGCCCGGCCCGTTCAGCTCGCCCGGTTCCGTCACCGACGCCCTCGCCCTGGCCGAGAACCTCGGCATGCGCTGCGTGACCATGCCCATCGCCCCCGCCTTCGACGGGCACAAGTCGATCCTGGACACCGCATTCGCAGAACTCGGCCAGCCCACTCTCGGCAAGAATCTCCCGGATCTGACCCAGGAAAACCTCCAGAGCCGCGCCCGCGGCGCGCTCATGATGGGCCTGTCCAACCGCACCGGCGCCCTGCTGCTGACCACCGGCAACAAGAGCGAGCTGGCCGTCGGGTACTGCACGCTCTACGGCGACATGAACGGCGGCCTAGCCGTCATCAGCGACGTGCCCAAGACCATGGTCTTCCGCGTCTGCCGCTACATGAACGACCACCACGCCGAACTGGGCTTCCGCGTGCCGCCCATCCCCGAATCGACCATCTCCAAACCGCCCAGCGCCGAGCTGGCCCCCGACCAGCTCGACACCGACTCGCTGCCCCCGTACGAGATCCTCGACGCCATCGTCGAACGCCACGTCGAACGCCGCCAATCCTCCGAGCGGATCACCGACGAGACCGGCTTTGACAAGGACCTCGTCGCCCGCATCTGCCGCCTCATCGACCTGAACGAGTACAAGCGCCGCCAGCTGGCCGTGGGCCTGAAGATCACCCACGCCGCCTTCGGCCCGGGCCGGCGCATGCCCATCGCGCAGCGCTGGGTCCGCTGAGCGGGCACACCCGAACCGGGCCCGTCACTTCGCGGTGTCGCTCGCCCATCGGTCCCCGACCGGCACGGCCTTGCCGCACTCCGGGCAGGTGTCGCCCACGAGCTGGTACAGCAGATAGCCGCACGAGCACCGCGGCTCCTCGACCTCGACCCGCACCTTGAGCCGGCAGCCCTCGCAGCGGCACTCGCGGTTGGACCGCCCGCGGATCATCGCCCGGCACCTGGGGCAGACCGTCTCCACCGGCACGCCCTCGCCGAGCAGCCCGGGCTCCTCGTGCTCGGGACGGCGCTCGAAGAACCAGACGATGCCCGCGCCGATCGTGCCGCCCGCCGCGATGATGGCCGCCACGCCCAGCGCGCGGACGTACAGCTCCTCCATGCCGAACATGTCCTCGTAGATCAGGACCGCGCAGATCATCCCGGCCGTGATCGCCCCCCCGATCAGCCCGGCACGGCGCGCCAGCCCGCCCGGCACCGGACGCAGGCGCAGCGGCACCAGCATCAAACGCTGCGCCATCGCGAACCCGACCACCAGCGCCACCGTCGAGCCGCGGGCCAGACGGTCAGAACCCTGCCAGCCCAGCAGGCTGTCGGCCCAGATGATCGTCATGTAGCCCGCGAAGCTCACCGCCGCCGCCGCGATGGCGATCCAGCGGGTGCGCGTCATCCGCGGCCCGGCCGAGAACACCACCAGCAGGCCCAGCGCGTACATCCCCGAGACCGCGATGGAGATCAGCAGCTCATCGGGCAGCGTGTTCCGCGGGAGCACCAAGGCGGCGATGCCGGTCAGCACCCCCAGGCCGATCAGACCCAGCAGAATAAACAGCAGCAGTTGGCGGACGCTCAATGCTCGTTCCCCCGGATCCGGGTTACCATGACCCGGCGTACCCGCAGCCGAACGGGCCCGCGTCGCGTTGTGTCAGCTGGTACACCCGGCGCGACAGCTGACGCAGGTGCAGCGCATCGTGGGCGGCCCAGGACGCCAGCAGGTCGCCCGCCTTCATCGAACCGAACCTGGGGTGCACCCGCTCCGACGACCAGTCGGGGCACTCGAGCGAACGCAGCCAGACGACCGACACGCCGCGCTCGTACTCGAACCGGTCCAGGCGTTCATCGAGGTGGTGCTCGGCGTACCCCCGCTGCTCGACCCAGCCCTCGGGATCGATCGGCGCCCAGTCCCGGGTCGGGTCTTCCAAAGTGGATCGCAGGCGGGCACGGAAGTCGTCTTTTTCCTCGTCCACCAAATGGCAGACGATCTCCAGCGTGGACCACGACGCCGGATCCGGACGCCAACGGGCATCGTTGGTTCCGATGAGGCCGGCCAGCGACCGCAGTACGCCGGGCATCGTCTCGAGCCGATCGATCAGCCCCGCGGCGTGGATCGCCGGGGCGGACATCAGGAACTCCCGGAACGCATCCGGTCGAGGCCCGCGGGGAAGGGGTAGCTGGGGAACACGCCCACGTGCCCGTGCCGCCACATGCCCGGCGCGGCGTAGACGTCGCCCCGGTAGCCCGACCCGTACATCGTCTTGAGGACCCGCTCGAAGCTCGGTTCGGCGTCGGGCTCGGCCCCCTCGCCCGCCACGAGCCGGTTCGAGGTCGCGCCGAGGAAGGACACCGAGCAGATCGGGCGGCGCTCGGACCGGCCGGCGATCATCTTGGTGACGGTCTGGAACCCCCGCCCGAGGTCGGCCAGCGTGAACTGGCCCCGGCCCTTGGGGCGCAGGATGGCCAGGATCAGCACGGAGTCGAGGTCGTACTTGAGGATGTACGGCTCGCGGTCATGGGCGGCGTGCACGTGCACCGCGTCCTGGAACATCTTGGCGTAGCTGGTGACCGCGTGGACGGACCACTGGCTGGTGGTCACCAGGGACACCAGCTGGGCGATCAGGCCGCGGGCGTTGTCCTCGTCGTTGACCGAGCAGATCACCGAGCGGTACCGCCCGTCGACCACGTCCCGGAGCATGTCCTGACCCCACATGACGCGGATCCGGGAGCCCGGCTGCATCTGCGTGTGCTCGCTGGGCAGCAGGCTCACCCGATCGGGGAAAGAGTCGGCGCTGAGCAGGGAGTCGGCGTCGTCGTCGTACAGGCGCACGGTGTCGGGCATGGGTCGGTCCTCCGCGTGGCTGGATCCTACGCGGAAAGCGCGCGACGGGTTCATCCCAGGCCGATGCGGGCGGGGGCATGACGCGGGACCGAAAGGTGTGGGCCGGGGTCAGGCCGCGCGGCGGCGGCGGACGGCGATCGGCTCGCGGACCACCGGGGCGGGGCGATGACGGGGGTGGCCGGGGTAGTGCAGCTCAAACTCGTGCGAGCCGGCGAACAGGGGCAGCACCACGGCGTGGTGGATCAGGTCGGACACCGCCAGCATGAGCCCCAGCGCGAGCAGGACCGGGCCGAGCCAGACGAGCGAGAGCAGGCCGGGGTCGGACGCGGGGCTGAAGATCCCCACGGGGAACGCCGCGGGCATGAGGAGCAGACCGGGGTAACCGTGATGGACGCGCCACCCCTTGGTCAGGCGGCCGAGGGGACGGGTGCGCTCGGGCGACTTCCAGCCCAGGCCGAAGCGCAGGCCGACGGTGACCAGCTCGAAGAGCACGGCCAGCACGAGGCCGATCCAGATGGCGTGAATCCAAGGCATGCAGCGGTCCCCTTCCCGTAGATAAGCGGGCGCCCTCGGGTGTTTATTCCGGTGGCGGTCGACGACGGTTCGGCGGGATCGGCGGGCGGGGGCGAGAATGGGGGCTTTGGCCGGCGGCGGGCGATGCGTGTTCGAGGGGGTGGTTTCGCCAGGTCCAAAGGCCGGGTCCAGAAGGCCAGGCCAAATCGCCAGGTCCAAAAATGGCAAGACCCCCGAGGTGGAACCTCGGGGGTCTTGAAGAGTCGGCGACGACCTACTTTCCCGCTGAGCAGTATCATCGGCGGCTTAGGCTTAACTTCTGTGTTCGGTATGGGAACAGGTGTGACCCCAAGCCAATGATCACCGACAAGACCCGATACCGGGTGTCCCCGATATGGGATTGTGATCAAGGCGTAACGACGAGCATTGAGGGTGCGGGGTATGAAACCCGCACGACGAACCAATCTCAGTAGAGTTGGTTCGACCAGTCCGTGACGGAAGTGAATCCGTCGGCGGCTGGTCGGTGTGATCAAACCTTCGACCGTTAGTACCGCTCTGCTGAGGGCTTCTCAACCCTTACACACGCGGCCTATCAACCCGGTGGTCTCCCGGGGGTCTTTCGCTAAAAGCTAGCAAACCTTATCTCGAGGGGGGCTTCCCGCTTAGATGCTTTCAGCGGTTATCCCTGCCGGACGTAGCTACTCTGCGGTGCACCTAGCGGTGCAACAGAATCACCAGGGGTCCGTCCAACCCAATCCTCTCGTACTAGGGTTGACTCCTCACAAGTTTGCAACGCCCACAACAGATAGGGACCGACCTGGCTCACGCCGGTCTGAACCCAGCTCGCGTACCGCTTTAATGGGCGAACAGCCCAACCCTTGGGACCGCCTTCAGCCCCAGGATGCGATGAGCCGACATCGAGGTGCCAAACCGCTCCGCCGCTATGGACGCTCGGGAGCGATAAGCCTGTTATCCCTAGAGTACCTTTTATCCGATGAGCTACGACGCTTCCACACGCGATCGCAGGATCACTAGAGCCCGGTTTCCCGACTGCTCGTCCCGTCGGACTCGCAGTAAAGCTGGCTTATGCTCTTGCACTCTAAAACGCGGTTTCCATCCGCGCTGAGCCAACCTTTGCGCTCCTCCGTTACTCTTTCGGAGGAGACCGCCCCAGTCAAACTGCCCAACACGCACTGTCCCCTGCCCGGTTTCACGGGAATCAGGGTTAGGCCACAAACTCAAGAAGGGTGGTATCTCACCAATGGCTCCACCAACGCCTAAACGCCGGCTTCAAAGCCTCCCACCTATCCTGCGCATCCTGTGCTCGTGACCAATACGAGCCTGCAGTAAAGGTTCATAGGGTCTTTCCGTCTTGCTGCGGGTAGGCGGCATCTTCACCGCCACTACTATTTCACCGAGTCGGTCGTGGAGACAGTGCTCCAGTCATTACGCTATTCATGCGCGTCGGAACTTACCCGACAAGGAACTTCGCTACCTTAGGACCGTCATAGTTACGGCCGCCATTGACCGGTGCTTAGGTTACAAGCTTCGCATTCGCTAACCTGCTTCCGTGACATTCCGGCATTGGGCAAGCGTCACACTGTATACATCCTCTTGCGAGTTAGCACAGTGCTGTGTTTTTGATAAACAGTTGCCAGAGCCTTTTCTCTGCGCCCCGAAGGGCCCCCTTATTGCGAACGTACGGGGTCAATTTGCCTAGTTCCTTCACGACCGTTCTCTCGAGCGCCTGAGGCTATTCGCCTCGCCCACCTGTGTCAGTTTTGGTACGGGTCTTGCTTTGCCCACATGGCTTTTCTGGGAACCACTTCCCCCCTCAACGGCCCGAAGGCCTCTCCGTCTAACAGGAGAGAGGAGTTTCATGATCCGCACCATGCTTTGATCTCCGCAAGAGCTCAGGAATATTCACCTGATGTCCATCGACTACGCCTTTCGGCCTCGCCTTAGGTCCCGGCTAACCCTGGGCGGATTTCCCTTCCCCAGGAACCCTTGGGCTTACGGCGAGAGGGATTCTCACCCTCTATATCGTTACTCAAGCCCGCATATTCACTTCCATGCGCTCCACCGTCCCTTCCGGAACAGCTTCACCGCACATGGAACGCTCCCCTACCGCTGGTTTCCCAGCCCGCAGCTTCGGTACCTGACTTATTCCCGATAATTATCGGCGCCAGACTCCTCGACCAGTGAGCTATTACGCACTCTTTAAATGGTGGCTGCTTCTAAGCCAACATCCTGGTTGTCACGGCAGTCTGACTTCCTTAAGAACTGAGTCAGGTTTAGGGACCTTAGCTGGCGATCAGGATTATTCTCCTTTTGACCGCGGATATTGTCACTCGCGGTCTATCTCCCGGCCCTTGGCTGATGGTATTCGGAGTTTGGTTGCAAGGGGTACCCTAGGAAGGGCCCACCTCGCATCCAGTAGCTCTACCCCCATCAGTTGCATGCCGAGGCTAACCCTAAAGTTATTTCGGGGAGAACAAGCTATCTCCCGGTTTGATTGGACTTTAACCCCTCCCCACAGCTCATCCCATATCTTTTCAACGATAACGGGTTCGGTCCTCCAGAAGGCTTTACCCTTCCTTCAACCTGGCCATGGGTAGATCACACGGGTTTCGTGTCTAGCCCCTGCGACTGAACGCCCTGTTCAGACTCGCTTTCGCTCCGCCTCCGGCCCGATAGGCCTTAGGCTCGCCACAGAGACTAACTCGCGGGCTCATTATGCAAAAAGCACGCCGTCACTCCGAAGAGCTCCGACCGCTTGTAAGCGCATGGTTTCAGATCTCTTTCATTCCCTTAATAAGGGTTCTTTTCAACTTTCAATCACTTTACTTCTTCGCTATCGGTCGTCGAGGAGTACTTAGCCTTGGAAGGTGGACCTCCCATGTTCAATCCGGGTTCCACGAGCCCGAACCTACTCGAGGGCTGTGTTGCTACATCCGGCTACGGGATTTTCACCCTCTTCGATCACGCATTCCAACGTGCTCGCCGGTTTCACAACTATCCGCTTTCGCTCGCCGCTACTTACGGAGTCTCAATTGATTTCCTTTCCTCCGGGTACTTAGATGTTTCAGTTCCCCGGGTTCGCCTCTGCACCCTATGCATTCAGGTACAGATACCCTTGCGGGTGGGTTTCCCCATTCGGACATCCATAGATCACTGCCTGGTTACCGGCTCCCTATGGCTTTTCGCAGGTTCCTACGTCCTTCATCGCCTCTCGACGCCAAGTCATCCGCCATGCGCCCTTACTGGTTCGATCACCCCGACCGGACGCCGACAGCTGCTCTCGCAACTCCCGAATCCGAACGGAGCGTCTACGACCGCCCTGCCGCAACGATTAACGGCTTATTAGGACGATCGACCCGCACCTCGGAGACTTCCCCTCGGCACGGGCACCAACTCAAGACACTGAGATTATTCTCGGTTCGCCACCCCACCTTCGTCGGAACACGGAAAACCGTTTCCGACCCGCGGTGGGGTCCTCTGCTCGTCGTCATGCACTTGTCAGAGAGGCGGGTTCCTCCCGGCGTCCGCCGGTCGTCACCCAGTTTGGCCCCGCGATGGGGCGGAGGAGATACTATCTCCCATCAAGACGCGGTCAAATTGCCGGAGCCACAATTCCGACAAGGGTTTGCAGATTTCCGCCTCCGCGGCCCCCCCGAGGCCGGTGGGGCGTCAGGGCTGCGCGTCCGCCGGCACGAACAACTCAGCCGCCGGGCTGGTCGCCGGCTGTCCAGGCTCGCGCAGGGGGGTCCTCGAGGCCGATGACGACGACCCGTTGGCCAGGGCGAACGCCTGCCCGGACGTGTCCGAACGCCCCGAGCGGACCACCACGTTCCCGTCGGGATCCCGCAGCAGCACCTCGGTGACCGTGTAGGCCCGCCCCAGGTCGTCCTGACGCTGCACGGGCAGGGCGGCGACGTCGAGGACGTAGCTGCCCAGATCGATCGTCAGGCGGCCGCTGGCCTTGGTCAGGCCGGCGGGGAGCGACCCCGGAGTCTCGGCGAACATCGCCTCGGCCGCGGCCCTCGAGTCGATCACGCCGGTATCGATCAGGAAGAGCCCGTCCGGGATGCGGACCGTCGATTCGACGGGGTCCCCGGGGGTGAGGTTCAGGGTGGCCTTGCGGTAATGGCCGTAGTACATGCGGAAGGTGTCGATCGAGGCGACCGCGCGCCCGCCGCTGATGGCCCCTTCGGGGTCCGCGTTGGTGACGAAGTAGTACTCGGTGGCGCCGACGACGACGGGCTCGGTCCACTCGGACCATGAGCCGCGGGCGAAGGGGTCCTTGGCCGCGGCCTGGAGGGCCTCGTCCTTGGTGTCGAGCACGGGGCCCTTGCGGAAGAGCGGGTTGTTGACGACCACGCGGGTGCGGTAGCGGTAGGTGGCGCCGGGCGTGACCCCCAGATCGTGGGACCACAGCTGGACACTCTGCTGCTCGAGCAGCTCGAGCGAGCCGGGGCGCAGGGCGCCGGGGTTCATGCCGGGGTTGCCGCGGGGGTCCTGGGGCATCGGGCGGCCGCCGGGGTTGCCCATGCGGGGGTCGCCGAAGGGCGAGGTGCCCATGGTGGGATCGGGCTCGCCGAGCTGGCGGAGCTGATCGCGGAGTTCCTGGATCTGGGTCTGGAGCTGCTCGATGCGCCGCTGGGAGCGGTTGGTCTGGCCGCCGGGGGGCGTACCGCGCCCGGGGTCCATGTTGCGTGTGGGGGTGCGACCGCCGGAGGGGTCGTTGCGGGGATCGTTGCGCGGGTTGCTCTGGACGTTCTGGAGGCGCTCGAGCTCGGCGACGGCCCGTTCGAGCGTGCGCCGGATGCGGTCGGCCTCGGTCACCTCGGTATCCGCGTCGGCGACGCGCTCGCTCGGCGGGGTCCATTCGGGTCCCGCGATGATGGGCGGGCCGGCGGGACGCTGGACCTCGGGCGCGACCGCGGCGGCCTTGCTGATCAGTTCGGTCAGCTCGGGCAGGCCGGCCTCCTGCGAGATGGCCCGGGTGGGGACGGGCGTGCCCGGCGGGTGGACGATGGGGGCCGGCTCGGACCAGGAGCCGTCGGCCCGGAGCTGCTGGCGTTCGACCTCGAAGCCGAGGATGGCCATGCCGGTGGCGGACCAGAAGCGGCGGGGCACGCCCACGCCGCTGGCGGGAGCGAGCGCGTCACGCAGCGCGGTGCCGGAGAACGTGGCCTCGACGGTCACGCTGGGCAGGTCGTAGGGCTGCTGGGCGGGTACGAACCCGGCGTACTCGGGCACCGAGAGCAGGGCGTAGGGGTCCAGCGTGCCCCACTGCGACGCGGCGACCACGCCGCTGGTCTGCGGCACGCTGAGCACGGCAACCTGATCGGACGAGGGCCCGGCGTCGGAGATGTTCGCGCCGGTGGCCGCGGAGATGCTCACGCCCTGGCCCAGCGCGGCGCTGAGGCGTGCGGCCGAGTCGGACGCCTGGGCAAAGGCCCGGTCGTAGCGTTCGACCAGGTCGGTCTGCTTGACCTCGGGCAGGACGGGGCTGGCGTCCTTGAGCTGGCCGTCGAGCGTCTGGGCCTGCTGCTCGAGCACCTTGAAGACGTCCTGGGGCGGGACGGCGCGGTTGCCCACCTCGACCTCGTTGGGCTGGGTGAGGAACTGGATGGACAGCACGCCGAGCAGGACCAGCGCCACCAGCGCCAGAACGATCTTCTCGATGTGCTGCTCGATCGGGTTGATGCCCTTGACCTTCATGGATGTTGCCTCGGATGCGCTTCGTGCTGGATTCGCGGTCGGCTTGGTTCGCGTTGAGATTGGTTCGCGTCGGGATCGGTCCGCTTTGGGCCGCTTTGGTGCGGTCTGGAGCGAGCGGGGGCCCATGGGATCAGGGCGGGATCAGGGCTCGAAGCCCTCGTCGCCGGTCATGTTCTGGGCCGATGCCGCGGGCGGGGCGCCCACGGCGGCGCGGACGCGGTCGGGCATGAGCGGCAGCGTCCACGAGCGGAGCCAGACGGTCTCGATGGTGACGACGGCGCGGACCACGTGGTCGTCGCCGTAGAAGTAGCCCTGCTCGAGGTCGGCCCAGACGTCCACGGGCGAGAGGTCCACGCCGACGACGGTCATGTAGTTGACCCGGCCGAGGGCCTCGAAGAGCCGGGGCAGGTCGCGCGAGGAGGCGACGACCGTCAGCTCGACGGTGCGGGTGTCGTAGGAGCCGTCGCCGGTGCGACCGGTGTGGGTCGGGTTGCCGGGGCCTTCGGCGTCGGCGCCCATGCCCGGCATGCCGCCCGTGTTGCCCATGCCCGAGTCACGCCCGAACCCGCCGCCCATCATGGGATCGGCGGCGTCGCCCGCGCCCGGGGGGGGCACGTCGACGGAGGAGATGCGCAGGCGTTCGACGCGCTTGATCGGGGCCGAGGGGACCGGCATCGCGCCGCTGACCGGGTCGGTGTTGGCCAGGGCGACCGCCTCGAGCACGTCGCTGACGACCCAGTAGTCCCACAGCCAGACGAACACGTCGGCCTCGGTGATCTCGCTCTGCGAGGGGGCCACGGAGGGGATGTGCGACCAGCCGTCGGAGCCCGGCTGGCCCATCTGGTTCTCGGGGCCGTGAAGGACCTGCGGGGACGCGTAGAAGGTCAGGCTCTTGGCCCGACCTGCGTACTCCTGCAGGCGCCGGCGGACGAGGTCGCTGCCCAGCTGCTGGGTCTGCGCCTCGGTCAGGCGGTTGTCGGTGCTGCCGGAGGCGTACCGCTCGGTCTCGCGGTTGGCGAACTCGGCCAGGACCGAGCCGAGCTCCGACGCGTCGGGCGGGGATCCGGCGTTGAGCCGGCGGAGCAGCCGGTCGTAGACGGACGCGCGGATCACGTTGCCGGCCGAGTCGCGGGTGCCCGCGATCTGCTCGGCCATCTCCAGGCCCAGCAGGCGGAGCTGGCCGTTGCTCGCGGCCTGGGGCAGCAGCCCGGGCACCAGCTCGCGATGGTCGCGCTGGTTGAACGCGGTGCCGCGCTCGACCACGTCGGTGACCTGTGCCATGCGGGTGGCCCGCTGCTCGGCGAAGAACTCGGTCACGGCCCGGTTGGGGGCCCGCGACTCGCTGACGGACTGCTCGCCCTCGAGCACCGCCGGCAGCGCGTAGTTGACCGAGCCCGCACGCTGCAGCTCGGTGCGCGTGGAGTTGAACGCCTGCGTGGCCGAGTCCTTGACCTGCTTGTTCCAGCCGGACGAGAACACCCATCCGACGGGCAGGAACACGAGGATCAGCAGCACGGAGACGACGATGATCAGGTTCTTCTTGATCCAGGCGAGGACGTTCTTCACGCGTCACCTCCGTCGGTGTTCTGGTTGAGCACGGCGTACCAGGTGATCGTCACGGTCTGCAACCCGGGCCGCTCGTTGGGCGGCGCCGGGAGCGGGGCCAGCTGCCTGGGGTCGCCGCCGGTGGCGCCGGGCTGCTGATAGCCGGGCTGGTACCCGCCGGGGCGACCGCCGCGGGGGTCCTGATACGTCGGGTTGCGACCGCCCGGGTTGCCCATGCCGCCCATGCCGCTCGGGTCGGTGTTCATGCCGGCCGACCATGGGACCTGGCCGAAGACGATGGTGTACGGGCCCCGGTCGCCGGCGACCTGGTCCTTGAGGACCGGCTCGACCACCTCGAGCATGAACCGCTCGAGGTTGGGCGCGGCGACGCGGTACGTGCTGGTGACGCGGACGTGGGCCTTGCCGCGGACGGAGGGCGGGGCGGTCTGCGCGGGGGCCGGGGTGGCCATGCCGCCGGGGTTGACCAGGCCGCTCCTGGGATCACCGCCGTACGGGTCCGAGCCCATGCCCGTGTCGGCCGCGGCCATGCCGCCGGAGGCGGGCACGAAGGTCGTGTCCATGGCGACCAGCTCGATCGCGGGGCCGCCCGCGAGCATATCGGACAGACGCTGATCGCCCGTGGCCGCGGCGGTCGCGGCCGCGTTGGTCAGCGAGACGATGCGGGCGGTGTCCTCGAGCACGCTCGTGTACAGCCCGCGCCCGTCGAGCAGCGAGACGATCCGGGCCGCGCGCAGGTCCGGCTCGGCGCCCGAGGTGACCCGCGCCTGCTCGGCCTCGGAGGCGAGGGTGCGGGCCTCGCGGACCACGGACTGGAGGATGGGCGGCTTCTCGGCGCCCTGGAAGGCGGAGGAATCGACGAGCGGGCGGATGAACATCACGCCGGCCGCGGCCGCGGCCAGGCCGGCCGCCGCGGCGAAGTACGGCACCTTGCGCTTCCACATCGCGTCGCGCAGCACGGTGACCGGCATCAGGTTGGCCCGCAGCGGGGCCACGCCCAGCGCCTGGATCGCGCAGCCGTAGGCGGTGGTCAGGTTCAGCGAGGCCGCCTGGAACTCGCCGGCCTGCGGCCCGTCGAGCGAGAGCTTCTTGAACTGCTCGATGCGGTACACGTCGAGCTGGAGCTGCTGCTTGAGGTACTTGCGCAGGCCCGGCAGCTTGAAGGTGCTGCCCAGGCCGACGAGCCGCTTGAGGTCCGCGTCGGGGTGGACGGACTGGTAGAAGCCGATGGACCGCTGGATCTCCTGGGCGAGGTCGCCGAAGATCGGGCGCATCGCCTGGAACACGTGGCGGGCGTGCTTGGTCTGCTCGGCCTCGCGCTTGAGTTTCTCGGCCTTGGTGTAGCTGAGCTTGAACGCGTTGACCAGCGCCTCGGTGAACTGGTGCCCGCCGATGGGGAAGGTCCGCACCCAGACGCGCCCGGCCTCGGCGATGATGATGTCCGTCGCCACCGTGCCGATGTCCAGGATGATCGTGCCGGGGCTGTCCTCGGTGAACCCCAGGTCCACGGCCATCGCGTTGTACGCGGCCACGGGCGAGATCGTCGCCCAGTCCGGCGTCAGGCCCACGTCGGCCAGCATCGACAGGCGGCTGTTGATCCGGTCGCGCGTCACCGCGAAGATGCCCACCTCGACGTCGGGCGAGTCGGGCGAGACGAACGTCTGGTAGTCCCACTCGACCTCTTCCAGCGGGAAGGGGATCTGCTGGACCGCCTCGAACTTGACGATGTCGCCGACCTTCTTGGGGTCCACCGGCGGGAGCTTGGCGAACCGCGCGAAGCTCTGGTGCCCCGGCAGCGAGATCGAGATCCGCGCCCCGCTGAGGTCCTTGGTGCTCGCCAGCGTGCCCAGCGCGACGCGCATCGCGTCGTCCTGGTCCAGGTCCGGCGTGGACAGCACCTTGGCGTGGTTGATGACCGCGTAGTCGAGCACCTTGAGCTCGTCGCCGTCCTGCTGCAGCTTCAGGGCCTTGATCGCCCCGAAACCCATCTCGATCCCCCAGCATTCGTTCGACGCGCCCATGAACACTCCTTCGCATTTCCGCGGGCCGCACGCACGGGCCCGACGCCCACGCCCGTTCCGTGCCGCCGGCGTTGCCCGGCGGCCGACGCCCGAACGGGGCGGACGATCGTACACGAAACCGACGCCAACGGTACGACCCCCGCGCCGCCGGGTTCCGACCACGCCCCGGGCTGTGACAGTCCCGTGACGAAGCGACCCCGACGCATCCGGGCGCCGCCCGAGCCTTAGTACATGGCCAACGCGGCCGACGAGACGAACGTGGTCCCCTGCGGGTCCATCGCCGCCGCGTAGTTCAGCAGTTCCACCCGTTCGGGGTCCACCACCCGCATCGTGGCGATCATGTTGCCGATCGAGCACCACCGCGTGGGGTTCTGCTGCCAGGCCATCGAGCCGACGAGGTCCTCGCCCCGCTTCTCGACCAGCATCTGCAGCATCTCCTTGTCATGGGTGGCGACCTTGGCCCGGAACTCGGCGCCGGGGCCCTCCTCGCCGTCCAGGGTCTGCTGGTCCCCGAAGGCCGGGCCCACGTGCGACAGGTCGGCCGAGGAGATCACCAGGGTGGTTCCGCCCAGCTCATCGAGCGTCGCCTTGAGCGCCTGTATAAAAGGTTCCAGGTCCAGCCCGTTGCCGTCGTAGGACTCCCCGTTGTTGACGATGGGGTCGTGGATCAGGGCGGCGAAGATCTTGGGGTAGGCCCCGGACTCGTCGGCCCCGAGCACGTGCTGGATCCAGGGGATGTGCAGCTCGACCGAGTGTTCGTTCTCGTGGTCGTAGCGGTTCTGGAACAGGGACTCGGACGAAGACCCCAGCTTGGAGCGGAGTTTTTCGATCAGTTCGGTGTCGGCCTGGCACACGCCCAGGGGCGAGGCGAAGCCCTTGTCGCAGCCGCACACGCCCGTGGCCTGCCCGAAGTGGTTGGTGCCCAGCACCACCACGCGGTCCGGGCGGTTGGTGACGCGCATCCGCCCGTAGACCTGGGCGTAGTTGTACCACCCGCGGGGGTAGTCCAGGTGGGGCGCGACCACGGCCTTGGGCAGCGCGTCGAACGCCGGTGCCTCGACGTCCTTGAGGGCGGCGTCGATCCACTTGTCCAGCATCTCGCGGAGCTTCTGCGGGCCCAGTTCGGCCTTCTGCTCGTCGGTGGCTTCCTGCCCAACCTCCTGCATGACAAGCAGATCCGCCACCTGAGCGGTGGATCCCGGCGGGAGATGGTCGGTCTTGTCGAAGTTGGCCCGCAACTCGGCCACGAGGGCCTCGTGCTTGGGGCCGAAGATCAGGCCGGCGTCGTCGAGCTGGGCGACGAACTGCTCGAGCATGGGGCGCTGCAGGCCCCGGCCGCATTCGGCGACGATCTGGTCGATGTCGCGGCTGCCGTCCATCAGCGGGAGCACGGCCTGGAAGGCGGGCTGGGTGACGACCATCTTCTCGGAGATCTGCTGGGCGTCGGCCAAGCCCAGCATGGTGTGCTGCTGGCCGTCGGGGCTCTTGACCGGGAAGGGGAAACCCCGCAGCTTGCGGAGCTTGGGCTTGTTCTGGTTGGGGGCCGAACCGTCGAAGGTGGGCGCCTGGGGCGGATTCGGGTTCTGGCCGGGCGTTGAATCGGTCATGGGGTCCTCCGTGGCATCAACTCTAGGTGTTCCGGTGGACCCGTTCTTTGGGCGGCGTAGACTTTGGGCCCGATCCGTCCGGCTGGGTGGCCGCCGCGTTCCGGGATTGACCAGTAGACCTTTGCGATTCGGCCCGCGTTCGGCGCGGGCCAGGAGTGGGCCATGATCGACACCCTGTCCGCCGGTGAGACCGTCAACTGCACCGTCGAGCGCGTTCCCAACAACAAGGGCGCCATCGACACCATCACCCGCCTGATGCGCCGCGACCCGGACATCAAGCGCAACCTGTCGCGTGCGCAGTCGCTGCGTCGCCGGCGCATGCACTCCTACATCCGCGGCAACCGCCTGTGGTACTCGCGCGAGAAGGCCGCCCGCGTGGCCCGCTGCGAGCAAGGCAGCTCCTGGACGATGCCGTTCACCCACGACATCGCCCCCGACCTCGCGTCGGTCTCGCAGTACCTCAAGCTCGAGAAGGCCTGAGCCTTGCGCGGTGCCGCGTTGATCGCGTCTGTGGTGCTCGCACCCTTTGCGATGCTGTCGCTGTCGGCCTGCGACAAGGGCGCGGACCGGGCATCATCTTCGGCCGGCGACAACACCGCGCCCCCGAAGGTGGTGCGTGACGACCTCTACGAGGGCGTGCTCGGCGTGATCGCCAGCCTGCCCGTCGAGGGCAACCCCGCGTCCGAGCTGCGCATCCACCACGAGCACATCCCCACCTTCAAGACCAAAGACGGACAGGTCAACATGACCGCCGACGGCGTGGCGGGCATGAAGTCCATGGTCATGCCGTTCCCCGTCGCCGAGGGCCTGGATATCTCGCCCTTGAAGATCGGCGACAAGGTCCGCTTCGACTTCGCGGTGCACTGGGGCGGCGACCGCGTCTGGGAGATCACCGCGTTCGAGATCATCGATCCCGACACCGAGATCGATTTCTCCAATAAGCCCACCGACCCGGCGATGCCAGACGACCACAGCGGCCACGACCACGACGGCGCGGGCGACCACACGGACGCCCCGGACGCCGCCGAAGACCACACCGGCCACGATCACCCCTGAACGGTCGCACCGGGAACGAACGAACCGATCAAACCCCGCGCCGTCGCGGGGTTGTTTGTTGCCCGATGCCCGGTGCCGGGCGGCGCCAAAAATAAACCCGGCGCCCAACACAAAGGTCGAGCGCCGAGTCTCGTGGGGGTCGGGTTGGTGTTGTCCGGTGCGGCCGGCGAGCCGGAGGTGGGACTGAAGCCCCGCGCGAATGGACACCCTCTCATACGGGCATTCGGCCGTGCGGTTCCGCCGGTGCAGCGGGACCGTTCCACTTCCGTTCGATTTTTGGAAAAATCCCCATACCGGAACACCGCGGGGGCCCGCCGCCGGATCTCAGGCCTGGCCGGGCACGCCGAGCCGGTCCATGACCATCTTCAGGTCCGACCAGACCTTGCGCCGGTTCTCGTCGGTGTAGGACCGCAGCAGGTAGGCCGGGTGGTAGGTCGGCATGACCGGGATGGGGGGCAGATCCGGGTCGGCCATCATCCCGGACGTGCTGGTCGGGAATGACCACCACCGCCCGCGGGCGGCCCGCATCGGCTCGGTGGTCTCCAGCAGCAGGTGCGTGGCGGGCAGGCCCAGGGTCACGATCACCTCGGGCGCGACGATGCGGATCTGCTCGATCAGGTACGGCGCGCACAGGGCGGCCTCGGCCGCGGTCGGCGTGGCGTTGTTCGGCGGGCGGGTCTTGAGCACGTTGGCGATGTACACGCTCTCACGCGACAGACCCATCGCGACGATCATCTTGTCGAGCAGTTGTCCCGCCCGGCCCACGAACGGGCGTCCGGTCTGGTCCTCGGTCTCGCCCGGGGCCTCGCCGATGAACATCAGCCGGGCCCGCGGGTCGCCCTCGCCGAAGACGATGTTGGTGTGGGCGGTGACGAAGTGGCGGTGCGGGGCGTCCTCGATGTACCTGGCCAGGACCGCGTCGAGCTTGTCCTGCGGGTCGGTCAGGCCGGCGTGGCAGGCGCGGACTGCCGCGGCGTCGGTCGCGGGGAGGGCGGACGGGGCGGGGGGCTTCGGGGCAGCCGCGGTGCTGCGCTTGGGCGCGGGCGCGAACTCGGGCTGTCTCTTCGATGGTTCCGGCGCCGCCGGCGCGAAGCGGACGTCGGGGCGGGCCTCGATCATGGTCGCGGGGGCGGCGTGCTCGGGCGCGCGTCCGAGGGGGATGAAGTCCACCCCCAGCAGGCGGGTGGTGTCGGCGTGCTGGGCGAGCAGGATGCGGGCGCGGTCGGTCATCCGGGCACTCAACACGCCCGGGACGCGGTTGTCAACCCGGGATCGGGGTGCCCGGGCGCGATCAGGGCGAGCCGGCGGGCGGCGTGGCCGGGGGCGTTTCGGCGGGCACCTCGGGATCGGCCTCCTGGGCGTCCTCGACGGCCTCGTCGATCATCTCCTGCAGTTCTTCCTGCGAGGGCATCTCGTCGCGGGCGTCGCGGTCGCCAGCGGCGGCCGGGATGGCCTCGCCGGAGGGCGCGGGGATGCGGTTGCCGCCGAGCAGGTCGGGCAGGAACGCGCCCGCGACGGCACCGATCACCAGCCCGAGGATCAGGCCGGGGAGGAAGGCGTGTGCGAACGAGCCCGAGGTGGCGTGGTCTTGGTCGGTCATGGGCGTGCTCCGTGGTTCCCGGTGCGTATCGGACCATTATGAGGCCCGACTTGGGTTCAATCGGCGATCCGGGCCTGTTTCCCGGCGGGATTTAGCGCAGTCGTCGGCAGCGCCAGGCCCAGGCGCCGTACTCGAGGGCCAGGCGGACGGTTTCGCGCCGGCCGCCGGCGGGGGATCCGTCGGGGAACGCGGTGTGCATCCGCCACTGCCAGTAGGGCCCGCGGAGGCGGAATCGGGTGGCGATGCCGAGGGTGGTCAGGCCGAGCAGTCCCTCGATCAGGGTGCGGGGGGTCATCGCGCGGCGCTCCCGCCCCCGCGGCTCGCCCCGCCCCCCCCGCTGCCGCCGGGCGCGAGCTGCTGGCGGTACCAGCGGACGGTCTCGGCCAGGCCGTCCTGCAGGTCGGTGACGGGGGTGTAGCCGAGCAGGTCCTTGGCGGCGGCGATGTCGGCGACCGAGTCGCGGACCTCGCCGATCCGCTCGGGCTGGTGGTCGGGCGCGATGCCGGGGCGGTCGCACAGCACCGCGAGCAGGCCGGCCAGCGTGCTGACGCTGGTGCGCACGCCCGCGCCGATGTTGACGACCCGCCCGTGGACGGGGGTTTCGGACGCGGCGGCGAGCAGGTTGGCGGCCACGGCGTTGGAGACGTGGGTGAAGTCGCGGGTCTGGCCGCCGTCGCCGAAGATGACCGGGGACTGACCGTTGAAGAGCGCCTTGATGAACGCGGGGACGACCGCGGCGTAGGCCGAGTCGGCGGCCTGGCGCGGGCCGAAGATGTTGAAGTAGCGCAGGCAGGCGGTGTCCATGCCGTAGCACGCGGCCCAGGCGCGGCAGAGGGATTCGCCGGCGAGTTTGGCGGCGGCGTAGGGCGACATGGGCTCGGTGGCCTGGGACTCGTGCTTGGGGAGCGTTGGGTTGTCGCCGTACGCGCTGCTGGAGGCGGAGTAGACCACGCGCTTGACGCCGGCCTTGTGCGCCGCTTCGAGCACGCGCATGGTGCCGGTGGCGTTGACCAGCCAGGTGCGGGTGGGGTCCTCGACCGAGCGGGGGACCGAGCCGAGGGCGGCCAGGTGGAACACGAGGTCGCAGCCGGCCACGGCCTCGTCGAGCGCCTGGATCTCGAGGATGCTGGCGTGGACGAGTCGGACGCGGGCGGGCTCGAGGTCGATCAGTTCGGCGAGGTGGCCCGCGTCGGAGTTGGAGAGGTCGTCGATGA
>TARA_R110000782_G_scaffold31977_1_pt1 | contig 48598 bp, 47 predicted proteins | sample TARA_R110000782 | Tara Oceans TARA_R110000782 (sample SAMEA4397859) | marine metagenome | biome: Polar Biome; feature: [SRF] surface water layer (ENVO:00010504); material: water (ENVO:00002006), including particulate matter (ENVO:01000060) such as... | depth 5 m | reverse complement strand
CTTTTGTTTTTTCTGCCGCAAAGCGGCTTCGTTCAACAAGCAATTAAAGTGGAACAAAAACAGTTGCCTCAGTTTCGCTTCGCTACACATTTTAGGCAACAATTTTTGTCCACTTAATGTGGGCGTTAGGTTTTTAGCAGGTATAGCATCGAGTATCGAATGAAACATTGGACTGAGCCAAACGGTATACTACTAATACAAATTCCAATAGATTGGCAATATCTCAATCCAGTTTTTAAAGGTGAGGAAGAAATATCACCTTATAGCTTTCAACCTTACGACGAATCAATTGGTTGTTTTCAATTAAGTTGTTACCCGTTGGAGGAATTGGCTCCTAAAGTTGCAAATGCGAATCCTGAAGGTATAAAAAAATTAGAGTGGAGAGAATCTAATCTTGATGATTCTGAGTTCTGCACTCGTTTATACCACGGTGCTTTAGGTGATCAAGCTCTAATCGGAAAATATATTCATGACAAAAAATTAAAAAATGATCCTCGTATAGAAGAACAACTTAAAATTGTAAGGACAATATTAAATACTGTCGTAATTGTCCCGCAAACGGATCGCAAACTTGCTGCCGATTTAGATAAATCCGATAGGTTTCACGCTTCATTAGCTGCATCTCATGACTTACTGTTTTCTGCCATTGAATCTGAGTCTTATATCGAAATAATTGCTATTGCAGCTAATCAAATAGATGCTTACCTTAGGTTGAGTATTGTGATCGCAAAACAAATAAAGGCCCAAACTAACGATATCGATGTTAAATACTTTTTCCAAGCAGATGGTGAATGGGGAATAATGGAGCGAAAAATATACGAGCATGCTAAAGAATTTGGCATTATTGACGATGAAAAATTCGATGAATTAAATGCTCTATATCAACTAAGGAATCGTGTAATACATCGGTACGTTATATCTAACATTAAGACACGTGATCTGGTAGAGATTGCTACACGCTATTTGAAATCACTTGAATCAACAAGGCTAATTTTAGCCACATTTGAAAATAAACAGGCTAATGAGGATTATGGTGTTTATGGAAAGGTACTTGGTAAAAACCAAAATGATACAAGCGCCATTCAAAGGCTCCATGCTGGTGCTAATGACAAACATCTTCTTCAGAGGTTTAAACGAAAAATCAGCCATAAAAAAACCTAACAAGGGTTTTCAAGTCGGACTCGTAACAGTTTGCTCGGTTCCACTTCGTTTCACATTTTAGCAAACTATTACAAGCCGCTTAAAACGGCGTTAGCTGTTTTGCTATGTTCTAGGCTTTTTTCAAATAAAAACATCGACTTTCTTTTTGTCGGTTAACAATAAAGCAGCCTTTTCTTGATATAAATCAAAAGTATCGTCTGATATAAATTTATCAAACGTATTAATTATTTCTTTCATGTAAGAGGCTCTTACTTGATAAGTCTGACGTTCAGGATATTCTTTAGCAAGTCCATCTAATTTCTCTGAACTGTTAGAAAAATACTCCATAACATTAATTTTTTTATCAGGATCTACATCCCCTCCACCATAAGAAAGGATCCTAAGTTTAGACTCTAAACTATTCATATCTTCTCTTTTTTTGGATATTATGGGGTTTCCTGACTTACCTAATCTAACTGGTTCATCACTATCGTATTTTTGTGTGTATTCTCGTTCCATTTCATTCACATTTTTAACAATACTATGAAGTTCTTTTATACTCATATTAGAAAAGTTGAGCTCTTCTTTTTTAAATACTTTTTCATATGCACTTCCCTCAATTAATGATGAATCAAAAGCATTATTGTCTTTTTTTCTTTAACTTTAGGATCAAGGTGAGTTGTGTTTATATTAATTTTTAAGCCACTTTCGCTTGTTTTAGTAGAAAAGCTTTTTATTTTTTCATCATCACTGTTTGTAAAAATAGATATTTTACTTTCAAATAGAGTAGGTAGTAGATTGGTGCTGATTTTCATAAAAATCCTTTTTCATATGTCGTTTTCTTTTATCGACATAATTTTATAAAACTTAAGCTTTTATTTTAGATTGTTTTCTATTAACGACTCATAGGGCTGAGTCGTTAATAGAAAGTTTAACTAGCCACCAGATCTTACTTCATAAGTAATTCCACCATAAGTAGATCCAGTTGTTGTTTTATTTTCAACTTCCCAATAATAAGTGCCTGCATTAAAGATAGAAGTGGAAACTGCTACGCTATATCCGCCAGCAACTCTATCTCCATTGCTATCAACCAAAGTCACTTTGAAATCATGTCCGTCATAGTTTCTTAAAATTGTAAAACCGTATCTACGGCAATTACCACCATCATAAGTAAAGCTTGCAATAGTTCGAGTCTGCTCCAATTTAAGACTAGTGAAATATTTTATCAGGCCACCCATAATAACCTGCTCACATTTTAATCAATAAACTACACTTAATGAACCTTACTTAACAAAGTGTAGATACTATTATGCCAAAGCCCCGTTCACAACAAATCAGTTTGTCAGATACGCCGTATTTTATCAGGCCACCCATAATAACCTGCTCACATTTTAATCAATAAACTACACTTAATGAACCTTACTTAACAAAGTGTAGATACTATTATGCCAAAGCCCCGTTCACAACAAATCAGTTTGTCAGATACGCCGTATTTTATCAGGCCACCCATAATAACCTGCTCACATTTTAATCAATAAACTACACTTAATGAACCTTACTTAACAAAGTGTAGATACTATTATGCCAAAGCCCCGTTCACAACAAATCAGTTTGTCAGATACGCCGTATTACCATATTCAAAGTCGCACCGTACGAAAAGCATTCTTATGTGGTGTCGATGAAGCAACCGGCATGAATTATGAGCACAGGCGCGATTGGATAGAAGCGCGAATTTTTGAATTATCTCAAACGTTTGCCATCGATATTTGTGCTTATGCCGTCATGCATAATCACTTGCATCTTGTGCTGCATGTTGACACAGCGCAAGTCAATAACTGGTCTACGCTAGAGGTACTTACACGTTGGCATCAACTGTACAAAGGCACCCACCTGACTAGGCAATACCTACAGCAACAGACGCTTAATGAATACGAAAGAGAAATGGTGGAAGATACTTCAAATATTTACAAACAACGTTTAATCGATATCAGTTGGTTTATGCGCTCCCTGAATGAGCCGATAGCGCGACAAGCAAACAAAGAAGATGAATGTAAAGGACACTTCTGGGAAGGGCGCTTTCAATCACAAGCACTGCTTGATGAAGGCGCACTATTGTCGTGTATGGCTTATGTCGATTTAAACCCTGTCCGCGCTGCTATTGTGCCCACACCAGAGCAATCAGACTTTACCAGTATACAACTGCGCATTAAGGCTGCTATTAAAGGGACACAGCCCACGGCATTACTGCCCTTTATTGGTCATGAACATCAAGATAAAACCAGGGGTATTTGTTTCAGCCTACAAGATTACTTAATGCTAGTAGATGAAACGGGCCGAATACTCAGAGACGACAAACGTGGGGCGATTAATTCAGAAACCACCGCGATACTCACGAGGTTACACATCAGTAATGAAAGCTGGATGAAACTGACGACGAACTTCGAAGGTATCTTCACAGGTGCCGTGGGTAGCGCCGAGCATTTATGTGCATTTACGGAGCACGTAGGATTACATCGAACGCACGGTCTAGCGAACGCTAAAGTTTGTTTAAATAGCGCATAACACTATTTTTTAACCCAGGTTATATTGATGTTTCCTAATGGAGACGGGATTAATGCAGCTAGCATTCAGAGAAATGAACGCCTATCACTAAAAAGTCGGTATTCAGCGCCAGTAAACTTAATAAACCGCCTAAAATTTACTGTAGATAACTGTTTCTTGTTTCATGGTTATGGCTTGTATTTATCATGGGTGGCATAATTTCCTACCCTCATTGAGTTGGTAGTGGTGATTGTTATTTTAGGCATTTTGGCCGCTACTGCAGCACCAAAATTCATTGATTTAACTTCGGATGCTAACAAGTCTGTACTAGAGGCGATGGGAGGCACTATTTTATCAGGCGCTAAACTCGCGTATGCCAAATCTATTATTCAAGGGGTACAAAGCCAAGAGCTAGCCAATATTGATATAGATAATGATGGCAATAATGATGTTGAAGTTAAATACGGATATCCCAGTGGCGACAGAACTAAAGGAATAGCTAATGTTATAGCATTAGACAAAGATTGGGCTTATGGCGATAGGTTTAATGGTGGGGCTTTCGTTGTATCTCATTCGTCCCTTGCTGGTTTTGGTGGCATTACCAATAATAATATTCCCATCACAAGAACGAGTTGCTATTTAACTTATACGCCACCAACAGCTGCTAATGTTGATTGCTGATTAATAGTGAAAAATTTAGCTTAGTTTTTATTACAAACTAAAGAGACAAGAGACAAGAGACGAAAATTAAAAAAAGTTAACGGGAAGGAAGGTTAACAGGGCACCTATTCTAAATTGAGCAAGCCTAGTCGGGTACTAAGCTCAAATAGCCCTTTCTTATTTATCTCAAGTACATGATGACAAAAGCCAGAAAGCAACAAATTAGTTTAGCGAATACGCCTTATTATCAGCTAATTTGTGGGACCCAACCTAAATTGTTAATTCAAATAATAGGACAATAGGTCACGCAGTTGTTCTTGAAGTTGACAGCACTATATCAGCTAATAAACTCTCATGCTGACAAAGTAATTTATACAGATGTAATTGGTTATTTGCCCGGACTAAATTGTGGGTGGCATAACGGGTTTTATATCATAGCATTTTATGTTGATAGCACTATGTCAGCTAATAAGTCCTCTTGCTGACAAAACAACTTATACAGATGTAATTGATTTTCTGCTCTGACTAAATTGTGGGTGGCATAACGGGTTTTAAAGTAGTTATCGCCATTTAAAAAGTCAGTTAAAAATCGTATGCCGAGCATTAATGGCATTAACTTTATACCGAGTAATAAACTGTTTATTTCAACTTTTGCTAATGTGCCATTAAAGCCTGCAATATAGGCCTTGGTTAGGGCGGTTAATATGTCAATATTTATCGACATTTTGTCTAACTCAGCACTGTCTTCGGCAATTGATGCACAGCAACTTCGTACCATATCGCCAAAATCATGCATCAGATAACCTGCCATGCAAGTATCTAAATCAACTACGGCAATGGGCCTATTGGTTTTATTACTGAAAAGTAGATTATTGATTTTAGTGTCGTTATGAGTAACACGCAGAGGTAAATTTTTAGTGATAGCGGTAATTTCATCAATGAAGTTTTTTTGCGACTTTATAAAATTAATATTGCTATGAGCTTGTAGCAGTAAGGTGTTTGAGGTTTTTTTTACTGCTTGATTAAGTTGAGTTATTCGCGTTGATAAATCATGAAATTGTGGAATTATGTCAGCTAATTTTTGGCTGTTAAAATTACCGAGGGCATTGGTAAATTGTGCAAAGGCATTACCAACAAAGCTTGCTTGTTCTGAGGTGGTGATCGACTCTAGCGTATAACAGTCTTCAATGTAGTGTAAAGCGCGCCAATATTGACCTTGTATTTTGACATGGTTTTTATTATTTTGGCTGCGCAGTTGCCAAATAGGCATTAAGGCATAGTTTTTATTGCTAGATTGCGTTAGTAAGTGCTCGCTGATCAAGTCAACATTATCTGTGACTTGCTCTGGTCCGGTAAATACCTGTTGATTTAAGCATTGTAAAACAAAAGTCTTATGCTGAGTTTGTACCAAATAGGTGTGATTAATTAAACCATTGCCGAGCAAGCTTATATTGCACTCTTCTCGTGTATAGCCAAACTGAGCTAACACTAACGCCAGTATATTGTGAGGTAAATTTTGAGTCATTTGATTGTTGTTTACTGTTAAGAGAATGACGGCATTTATCACGCTTACACTGACGGACTCAGATTACTGTCCATCATTATTAGGCAAATGCGGTTGCTATGTTAGGGGATAGTTTAGCAGATAAAAAGTGTTCATTATATTGCTAACAAAATAGCCTCAAGCGCACTCGGTTAAATGATTAAGGTTAGTTTTTTTCAGTTTGCAAAGGTAGCGATATAGTAAAGCGAGCTCCGGTTATTGTTGCGTTTTTATTTACTTGTTTGGTTGTTTTAGCGCTGTTTTTGTTATTGGTTGCTAAGATGTTGCTCGCGTGAATACTGCCATTATGCCAATGAACGACTTTAGCGGATATGGCTAGCCCTAAGCCGAAATGCCCAAGCTCACGAGAGCGATCAACGTCGAGTTTGACAAACGGAGCGAAAATATTTTCGATGTTTTCTCCGGCAATACCTTTACCATCATCTTCAACACTAATATGTAAAAAATTATGCTGACAATAAGCTGAAATGACGACCGTGTTGTTCGCATATTGCATGGCGTTACTGAGTAGGTTTTGAATCGCACGGTAGCACCAATGAAAATCAAGCGACAAGGTTACTTTTTGATTGATAAATGCCGGGCTAGCTTGATAGGTTAATTTAACCTTATGTTGTTCTGCAAGTGATTGAAAATCATCGTTAATTGTATGTAAGAAATGATCAATATCGACAAGCTCATACTTGAGGTGAAAGCCTTGGCGCTCCATACCGGCGTATTCTAAAAAAGCCGTGGTCATGTCTTCCATACGGGTGAGTTCGGTTTCCATTCGCGCGAGATAAAGATCTTTTTTAATAATGTCTTTAGTGTCGATTGCGGCTTCAACACCAAAACGTAAGCACGACATGGGGGTACGAATATCATGTGACATGCTGCGAGCAAGAATTTTATTATCAGCCACTAGTTTTTCAATTTGGCCTGCCATGCGATTAAAACTACTTTCCAATAGGCTGATATATGAGAAACGACTGGCTGGCATGCGAGCATTTAAGTGTCCTTCACCAATACTCGCTGCCGTGTTAGTGAGTAAGTACAGCCGACGAGTTAACGGAAATAGCCACGCAAGAAGAATAATACAAACACCTAAATAGAGTATCGCGGTGAATAAGATATTAATATTTTGATTCTCTAGCTCTATTTCAGGCAGTGTTAGCTGAATAATATAATCAGGATGTTGAGACAATTTTTTTAATAAATAAGGATGAGTTTCTGAGGCTAACAATAAGCCACCTACTTGTGTTAACTGTTTACTGAGTTCACTGGGTAAGGCAATATTTTCACTTTTATCTAACTGTAAGGCTATTTGATAGGCTTGGCTCAACTCTTGGCTAAAAGCGACTAGATCAGTGCTATTAGTGGCAGATAATTGTTGATCAAAGCCTTCAATTAATTGGTGATAGATTGCATATTCGTTTGGTACTTGCTCAGGCTCTTGTTTAGCAACAATTTTGTCGAGCCCCCAAGTAATAATAAAAAGAGAGCCAATAACTGTTAAAATAATACTAATGTATAAACGACGCATAGTTAACTGGTTTGCTCTTCTTTATCACACCAAGCATCAGCAACAAATAGGTAGCCTTTACCCCACACTGTTTTGAATTTCTGCGGCTTTTGCGGGTCGTCATTAAATATTTTACGTAGTGTGGATAACATAACATCAAATCGACGGTCTTGACCGTCATATTCTCTATTTTTCAATGCTTTAAATACGGTATCTCGATCAACAACTTCGCCAGCATGGCGAGCTAAAAAACATAAGAAGGCGAATAAGCTCGTTGATAATTCTATTTCATTTCCTTGGTAGGTAACTCGATTAGATTCGATATTAATGAGCAGTTCACCGTGTTGTATGTCAGAAGAAGTCTCAACTGTAACAGTACTTTGTTTTAACGCGCCAGAAATACGAGCTAATAAAGCACGTGGACGTACCGGCTTGATAACATAGTCGTTTGCACCGGCTTCTAAACCGATGACTTCGTCAAACTCATCAGCGCGTGCTGTTAACATAATGATAGGAATTGGCATTTTTTGTCTGATTTGACGACAAACTTCAATGCCATTTAAACCCGGTAACATCACATCAAGTAATACCAAGTCGGCAGAAAATGTTTCTAAGCAAGGCAATACTTCATCACCACGTGTACAATGCATGACCGTAAAGCCTTGTTCGGTGAGATATTCACGTATCCAATCGCCTAATGTTAGGTCGTCTTCAACTAATAAAATTCGTTGTGATTTATCATTCATAATCATTCTCTTAAAACAAACGCCAGCGACGTTTTCTTGGCGAAGCTTTATGCACCCAACTGACTTCGATATGGGTGTAAGCTATTGTTTGCTCTTGGTCATAGGCAACGAGTTTATATTGTACCGTTTTACTGGATTCAAACTCAAAAGTGGTGGTATTTTGCTGTTGATTATACCAACAGTCTAGCGCTTTGTTTTTCCCAACCTGATAAATACAATAATTACCTTTGACCGGCGCTTGCCAGCGTAATGTTACGGTAGCAAAACATTGTCGTCCTTGCGTGAGTGTGATGCATTTTGTTGGCATGGCCGATAGTCCGCTAACCTTAATTGTCGCTGAGTTCTCTATAGTTGCGGCATTAACAGTCGTACAGGAAAAGTATATGAGTAAGACAATCCCTATGTCCCATTTAGAAGACATATATCACTCCTAACATGATTTGAGTGATATGTTGAGTGTCAACCAATGGACTTTCTATGGTGCTTTTTGAGTAATAACTGTGACTTATACCGCCTGAAAAAGACCATTTTTCAGAAATAGGGTGTTGGGCAAATAGTTCTAATTGTAGGCGATTACCGGCATCGGATTTATGAAAAGGCCGTGCGCTAGTAATCTCATCTGAATTAACACCGTAATAGTAATCCATGACTTTTTCAGAATAATGGGTATAACCGGCATTTAAATAGATATCCCAATTGCGATAAGGTAATACATAGCTATAGAAAATATCGACAATCCAGCCATTGGCATCACTTAATGGTGCTAAGGTGGCAAAATCGACCGAAAATACCGAGTTGCGATGATATCTAGAGTAACGTATGCCAACACCTTCACCCGAAGAGCGTTCTTTAAGATTGCTTAGGGTGGGGATATCTCTATTAGCATTTTCAATAATATCTTTTGGGTTATAACTTGAAATATAGGTTTTGCTGATAATGTCGAATTCCCAGTCAGGTGTAACTATCAGCTGATAACCTAACTCTGAGCCTTGCAGTAATCCTGAAGCGCGGCGATGATTGGACTGAATGAAAAAGCCTTTGTAATAGACATCAAGTAATAATGAAGCGCGAACATAATCAAAGGGATCTTCTTGATCTTGGCCTTTTAGTAATGACGGATTATAAATGGCAGATACGTTGGCCATCACTTGCCAACTAAAGGTTTCGTTAAATACCGTTGTTTCATTTTCGGGAATTTTTTCATTGGCGACAGTAAAAAAAGTACTGGTTGATAGCATTATCATTATGAGAACGGTGAAGCACTTAGCTTGCATAATGAAACCTTTGTTGTTTGCGTTTGCCAGTTATCATAATTTTATTCTTGTTATTATTTTGAAGTGTTATGTTAACAAATGTCAGGATATTGCGGCATAGCTAAAGGCCGATAAAGTGTTTAAAAAGTGTAAGCATATTAGTTAATCTTTTAGGTAAGTTATCAAGTGTATGACTGCGCTTAATTCGCATGTTTACGTGCTAAGCGCTTTAAACTATTAATAGTTTTCGATGATTCTGAATAGGCTAAAACAATTTCCCGGGTCAATTGTAAGCCGGTTATTGGTCGAAAAACCACATCACTTTGCTTAATAATTTCACTGTGTGCAGGTAAAAATGCGCAGCCTAATCCCGCATGAACTAAGCCCAATGCATAATCAATGGTGGTGATTTTGGCTCGTACGTCAAGGCTGATGCCTGCTAACGCTAAAGTGTCTTGTAGATGACTCCAAGCACTGCAAGGTGTGCGCTGAATAAAGGGCAGGCCATCAAGCTGCTCCAAGGCGATGCTATCGCTAAATGCCAGTATGTGATCATAAGGTAGAGCTAATAAGTAATCTTCTTGCCACATGTCGATATACTGTTCATTCTCGTTTAATTCATCTTTTAAAATAATACGTGCGTCTACTTTTTCGGTATGTGGCACTAAGGTGAGCTCAACAAAAGGCTTTGCCGCGGTAAAGTCTTTCAGTAATAAGCTCATACGCTCAACACCTAAGCCACGAGTAACGCCCAAATTAAATGGCTGTTTGCTGGTTTTTTCTGAAAAAAAGCTTTTAATTGCACCGGCTTGACCTAGTAGCTGTTTAGCCAATGGGAAAAGTTTCTCACCTTGTTCAGAAGGCGTAACCCCGCGTGCGTGGCGAATAAAAAGCTGAACATTAAGTTGCTGCTCTAATTGTGCTATTGCTGATGAGATTGAAGGTTGAGCAATAAAACAAGCTTTTGCCGCCGCGCTGAAGCTTTTAAGTTCATACACTGAAATAAAATAATTGAGTGATTTTAGATCCATAGTTATCTTTATCGGTTCTCCTATAGCTTTAAACTATAGCAGATAAAGGAAAAGAATATTTTAACTTTGGCTGATATTTGCTTATTATTTTGGCACTTTCATTTTCACCAGCTAATAACAGGTAATTTCATGTCTAATTCAAGCAGTGTAAACCGTCCGTCGTTTAAATGGCAAGATCCACTTTTATTTGATTCTTTATTGTCAGAAGAAGAACGCATGATCCGTGATAGCGCTCATCAGTACTGCCAGGAAAAACTCATGCCACGCGTTTTAGAGGCGAATCGTAATGAAGTGTTTGATGTTGAAATTATGCGTGAACTGGGTGAACTAGGCTTATTAGGCGCTACGCTGCCAGAAAAATATGGTTGTGCTGGCGTAAATTACGTTACTTATGGTTTAGTTGCCCGTGAAGTTGAGCGTGTTGATAGTGGTTATCGCAGTGCCATGAGTGTGCAATCATCACTGGTTATGCATCCTATCTATGCTTATGGTAGTGAAGAGCAGCGCATGAAGTATTTACCGAAATTAGCAACCGGTGAATACATTGGTTGTTTTGGCTTAACAGAGCCAAACTCAGGCTCTGATCCTGCAAGTATGTCAACTCACGCTAAGGCTGTTGAAGGAGGTTACCGCATGACAGGTAATAAAATGTGGATCACTAACTCTCCGGTAGCTGATATTTTTGTTGTTTGGGCCAAACTTGATGGCGTTATTCGTGGCTTTGTCCTAGAAAAGGGCATGGCAGGGTTAAGTGCGCCGAAAATTGAAGGTAAGTTCTCATTGCGTGCGTCGATTACCGGTGAAATCGTGATGGATAATGTTTTTGTCCCTGCTGAAAATATTTTACCCAATGTAAAAGGCTTATCAGGACCCTTTGGCTGTTTGAATAAAGCGCGTTATGGCATTGCTTGGGGCGCATTAGGTGCGGCCGAGTTTTGTTGGCATGCTGCTCGCCAATATACCTTAGACCGTGAACAGTTTGGTCGCCCATTAGCGGCAACACAGTTAGTACAGAAGAAACTGGCGGATATGCAAACGGATATTACTACGGGGCTATTTGCTTGTTTACAAGTCGGACGCTTAATGGATGCAGGCGAATTGGCACCAGAAGCGATATCACTGATCAAACGTAACTCATGTGGTAAAGCGTTAGAAATCGCTCGTATTGCTCGTGATATGCATGGCGGTAATGGTATTGCTGATGAATTTCATGTGATTCGCCATATGATGAACCTTGAAGCCGTTAACACTTACGAAGGCACACATGACATTCATGCCTTGATTCTTGGTAGAGCGCAAACGGGCTTGCAAGCCTTCTTCTAAGTTAAATAAAAAAGGCGTTGTAAATACGCCTTTTTTTCTGCCTGTTGGCTAGGTACAAAATGCCTAGCAACGTTATTTTTAACCGCAGTAAAAGTAAAAACACTTCGTGGAGCTATGATGTCTGATCGTAATCAATTGGTGAAAGAAAACTTTATCAATTTTGTCCGTGCCCGTACTTTACCTGAATCATCAATTAACTTAACGCCATCGGATGTTGGCTTATCAGCTACTGATGTTATCGATTTATTTGAAACGCAAGTGATGAGCCGACACCTTGATTTGCAGTCACGTGTGATGCAAAAAAAAGGTCAGAGCTTTTATACCATTGGTAGCTCTGGTCACGAGGGTAATGCCGCTTATGCTAAGGCATTTCGTGCCACGGATATGGCTTTTTTACATTATCGTAGCGGCGCATTTGTTATTCAACGGGGTAAGCAAGTACCAGGGCAAACGTCGTTATATGACATGTTGTTATCATTTGCGGCCTCAAAGGATGATCCTATTTCGGGCGGGCGTCATAAAGTGTTGGGCAGTAAAGCCCTATCGATACCGCCACAAACCAGTACCATAGCCTCACATTTACCCAAAGCAATGGGTGCAGCTTACAGTATTCCGTTAGCGAAACGTTTAGCGCATCAAGGCGAAATTCCGAGTGACGGCGTAATTATTTGTAACTTTGGCGATGCTTCATCAAACCATTCGACGACACAAGGAGCGATAAATAGTACGGCTTGGGCCGCTTATCAGTCGATCCCTATGCCAATTGTTTTTGTTTGTGAAGATAACGGTATTGGTATTTCAACGGCGACACCGACAGGTTGGATCGCGGCTAATTATAAAAATAGAGCCGGTCTAACTTATCTTTATTGTGATGGTTTAAATATTTTAGATACTTATAAAACTGCGAAAGAGGCAGAGCGTATTGCACGTGAAATGCGTAAACCGGTATTTTTGCATGTTCGCACGGTACGTTTATTAGGACATGCGGGCTCTGATGCCGAGTTTGTTTATCGTGAACTGGCTGATATTAGTGCCACAGAATTTCAGGATCCGTTATTACACACAGCGCGTATTATACTAGAAAACAATATTTTAACTTCAGAAGCTTTAATTGAAATTTATCAACATATTGAACAGCGAATTGCGGTTATTGCTGACAATGCTGCCAGTAAAGAAAAACTTACCTCTGCTGATGCGGTTATGGCTAGCATTGTTCCAAACATTAGCAAAGCGCGCAGCTCTATTGTGGTGAGTGAAGAAAAACGGGCAGAAATTTTTAAACATGAAAAGCATAACCTCGCTAAAAAACAGCATTTAGCCAAGCTGATCAATTGGGCGCTGATGGACCTAATGGCTGAGTATCCAAACATAGTCATGTGTGGAGAGGACATTGGCAAAAAAGGTGGTGTGTATAATGTGACCGCGAAATTATGCGAGCGCTTTGGTAAAAACCGAGTAATTAATACTTTATTAGATGAACAAACGATTTTAGGTACCGCTATTGGCTTAGCTCATAATGGTTTTTTACCAATACCTGAAATTCAATTTCTGGCTTATGTTCATAATGCGGAAGATCAAATTCGTGGTGAAGCCGCCACATTGCCATTTTTCTCCAATGGTCAGTTTACCAACCCTATGGTGATCCGTATTGCTGGTTTAGCTTATCAAAAGGGTTTTGGTGGTCATTTTCATAATGATAATTCGTTTGCTGTTTTTCGTGATATTCCAGGTCTGATTATTGCTTGTCCATCGAATGGTGCTGACGCGGTTGAAATGATGCGAACGAGCGTACGTTTAGCCCAAGAGCAGCAGCGGATGGTAGTTTTTTTAGAGCCTATTGCTTTGTATATGACTAAAGATTTACATCAAGAGGGTGATGGCTTATGGACGTATGAGTATCAACGACCGGCATTGCAAAGTAATAATATGGATTTAGGGGTTAAAGTTGCTGGCTCAGGTAAGCAATTATGTATTTTAACGTATGGTAATGGCAATTATTTATCTCGCCAAGCGCAATATAAATTAGCACAGCAAGGCATTGATGCCCGAGTGGTGGACTTACGTTGGTTAGCACCACTTGATGAACAAGGCATTTTGGCACAAGTGAATGCTTGCGAGCATGTATTGATTGTTGATGAATGCCGTCAAACGGGTTCAATCAGTGAAGCTTTGGTGACCTTAATTCATGAACAAGCTAGCGCAGGGGCAAAAATAAAACGTGTTACTGCCAGTGATAGTTTTATTCCGTTAGGCGCCGCGGCTTATGAAGTGTTGCCGTCGGTCGATAAAATTATTGCTGCTGCAATGGAGGTATGCCAATGAGTTTGTCAAAAAACACACCAGTAAATAATACTAAGCAGCGTGCTGTGGTTATTTGTCCCGGCCGCGGTACTTACAATAAAGAAGAGCTTGGGTATTTACAGCGTTTACATAGTGATAAAACTGAAATAATTTCACTAATTGACGATTACCGGGACCGTCAAGGGCAAGTGAAAGTGTCAGAGCTTGATAACATGGAAAACTATAATATGCGTGTGCACACCGCCGGTGAAAACGCTTCTGCGTTGATCTATGCCTGTGCTTTAGCTGACTACCAAGCCATTAATCAAGATGAATTTGATATTGTTGCAGTGACAGGTAACTCGATGGGCTGGTATATCGCCTTGGCTGTTGCTGAAGCTTTAGCACCAAAGCAGGCCATTGAGTTAATTAATACTATGGGCTCCATGATGACCGACGGCTTAGTCGGTGGTCAGATGATTTATCCTATTATTAATGACGATTGGCAAATTGATAACGAAAAGCAGCAACAAGTCAGGCAATGGTTAGCTCAAGCTAATCAGCAAAGCGGCTGTGAGGTTTATGTCTCGATTAACTTAGGTGGTTATATTGTTTTTGGTGGTAATAAGCTTGGCTTAAAAGCACTAGAAGCATTACTACCTGTGGTGCAAGATAGATACCCAATGAATTTATTTAATCATGCGGCTTTTCATACACCATTGCTAAAAGATATTTCTGAGCAAGCATTGGCTCAACTGTCAGCAGATATGTTCACTACGCCGAAAGTGCCATTAATTGATGGTTTAGGACAAGTATGGCAACCGTATAGCTGTGACACTGAGCAATTATATAACTATACACTTGATACCCAAGTGGTTGCGCCTTACAATTTTTCTAAAGCGATAGAGGTGGCGATTAAAGAGTTTGCGCCTGATAAGTTAATTATTTTAGGTCCTGGCGCAACGCTAGGGGGCGCCGTAGCGCAAAGTTTAATTTCGCATCAATGGTTAAATTTACAAACTAAGGCTGATTTTATTGCTCAACAAAAACAAAATCCATTTATTTTAGCGATGGGATTAACCGAGCAGCGCCGACAAGTTGTTAAATAATGATGAGGGATAAAATAAAAAATGGCTGAATTTTTTTTTATTTTATACAATAGAGCTTAGGTATTTCCGTTTTGAGCTAAATAATGACCACAAGTCGTAAAAAAAATGAAGCAGAATTAATCTTAGCATTTAAAGCGCTATTAAAAGAGCAATGCTATGGTTCACAAAGTCAGTTAGCGAATGCACTTGCCGAGCAAGGCTTTAAAAATATGTCGCAAGCGAAAATATCACGCTTGTTATCGAAACTTGGCGCGGTAAAAATGCGCAATGCAAGTGAGCAGGTGGTGTATATTCTACCTGATGAATTGGCGGTACCTAAGTCAAAGCAAGCGATCCAGTCGGTTGTGATCAGTGTTAAACATAATAATATGCAAATTATCTTGAAAACAGGTATTGGTGGAGCGCCATTGATATCAAGAATGTTAGATAGTTTAGGTGAATCAACAGGTATTCTCGGTACGCTAGCTGGCGATGACACCATTTTTATTGCACCAACGGATGTTAATCGTATTGCTGAGATCACTAAAGATATTAGTTTGTTATTAGGTGTCTCAGTACAAGATTAAATAAATCAGTACTGACATAATCTTGATCATTGAAGGTAAGCGCGTAAAGCTTGCCTTTTTTATGCCTGAGATAAAAGTCTAGTACTTGCACTTTGTTAAAGATAAATACCTTGAGCGCTTAATATGTTTACAGCTAAGAGTGAGTCTGAAAAACAAAGCGTGTTTTACTATAAAAAGGCGCTTCAGGCTGAAGTAGGGTGTTGTTAATATTTGCCCCGGAACGCTGAGTGGCTAAGCGAAGCGGCTCAAAACAAAATGCCCCATGCTTTTGATAAATAAAGTTTCCCTTACCTATTTGGCTGCCATCAATGTAATTAGCGGTATAGAATACTAAGCTAGGTTGGTCGCTATAGACTGTTAGTTGTCTGCCTGATTTTGGCTCAAATGCTTTGGCCAGAAATGCTGCTTTAGTGATAGCGTTATGATTACTTAACCAATAATTATCAAAACCTTTGGCAATGGTTATTTGCTCATCATCATTGTTAATATGCTTATTAATAGCGGTTAATTGACGAAAGTCATGCTGGGTATTGTTAACGTTTCGAATTTCGCCGGTCGGGTAAACGCGTTCATCCATGGGTAAAAAGTGATCCGCGTTTATTTGAATTTGGTGTTGATAAATTTCCCCCGAATTGTGTCCAGCTAAATTAAAATAACTATGCTGAGTTAGATTGATTACCGTGGTTTTATCTGTCGTGGCAAAATATTCAATGGAGAATTCATTGTTATTGTTTAGGCTGTATTTGACTTTGAAGTCAACGTTGCCCGGAAAACCATTATCACCATCTGGGCTACTATGTTGCAGTATTAGGCTAACTTTTTCAGTTGTGCTTTGTGTTGTTGCCTGCCATAGCTGTTTGTTTAATGCCTGTAAACCGCCATGGAGTTGGTTGTCGCTATTATTAATACTCAGTTGATAGTTTTTACCATTAATTGACAATAGCCCCTGATCAATCCGCCCAGCATAACGACCAATAATGGCACCGAAGTAGTAGGGATCTGTTTCATAAGCACTAATATCATCATAACCAAGCACAATGTCAGCTGACATGCCGTGTTTATCGAGTGTGTTTAGAGCGACAATAATACCGCCATAGTTGGTAATTTTAACTGCAGTGCCCTGGATATTGGATAAAGTGAAAAGTTGTACATTTTTGCCATTACTTAATTGGCCAAAATCATTTTGGCTGATGCTTAGGCAATGAGTATTGGGTTTGGCGGTCATGTTTTATTCCATACATGAAAATAATTCAGTGGGGATAATTTACAGAAGATAGCAATGGGCTACTAGTGATATTCTCGAAAGAGATAAACATGCTATGCACGAATAGCATGGCATTAAGCAACAGAAAGCGAAAAGCTTCACTGTTGCTTATCAGATTTAGTGGCTACGGTTCGCAGCAATATGTGCTAAGGCAATCAAGGCTTGCTTGTGTTCTGATTCCGGCAACATAGCGATGGCATTAATCGCCTTATCAGCCTCTTGTTCTGCTTTCTTCTGAGTGTAAACTAACGAGCCTGTTTGCTTCATGGCTGCGAGAATATCATCAAGGTGATCCATACCATCACCATGTTCAATGGCGTTGCGGATCATGGTTTTTTGCTGCTCATTACCATGTTCCATGGCATATAACAGCGGTAATGTTGGTTTACCTTCAGCTAAATCATCACCGACATTTTTGCCCATTTCTTGTGCGTCAGCGGTGTAATCCATAATGTCATCAACCAACTGAAAAGCAGTACCTAAATGTTTACCGTAATTTAACATTGCTAATTCTGTTGCTTGGTCTTGATTGGCAATCACGGCGGCAAGTCGTGTTGCTGCTTCAAATAGCTTCGCTGTTTTACAGTAAATAACTTGCATATAGCTATCTTCAGTGGTGTCTGGATCATTACAATTCATTAATTGTAATACTTCACCCTCAGCAATGATGTTGGTTGCATCTGATAGAATGTCCATAATTCTTAGGTTATTTAGCTCACTCATCATTTGAAATGAACGTGAATATAAAAAATCACCGACGAGTACACTGGCACTGTTACCGAACATAGCATTAGCGGTTTCACGACCACGACGCATATTAGATTCATCAACAACATCATCATGCAAGAGTGTTGAGGTATGAATAAACTCAACAATTGCAGCGAGTTGTAAGTGTTCACTACCCTGATAGCCTATTGCACGAGCAGCAAGTACCGTGAGCAACGGTCGCATACGCTTACCACCACCATTAACAATATATACGCCTAATTGATTTATAAGGGCAACATCAGAATGCAGTTTACAAAAGATAAGATCGTTGACTGCTGTCATGTCTTGGTGAGCTAATGTTTGGATATTTTTGATATTCATAAAGCGTAACGAGTTACCTTAAATGGACTTTAGTGTTAGAATACTGGCGATTTCACAGACTAATTTTACACGAAATTCATGACGATAGAAGTTTTCCAAGCGAGAAGTTTCAAGATATATAAAAATAATAATAAATCATTGCTTTTATACTTGCCCTCGCCGATTTCTTCGCGTAGAATTCGCGCCCTATAATTTTAAATTTAAGCGTCGTCCATAGATGATGGCGCAGTACGGAGTAGCTATGTACGCGGTATTCCAAAGCGGTGGTAAACAGCATCGTGTAACTGAAGGCCAAACAGTTCGTTTAGAGAAAATTGAACTTGAAATTGGTGCTGCAGTAGAATTCGAAAACGTTTTAATGATCGCCGATGGTGAGAGCATCAATGTAGGCGCGCCTTACATTGCTGGTGGTAAAGTTGTGGCTGAGGTTGTAAACCAAGGTCGCGCTGACAAAGTTAAAATTGTTAAATTTAAACGTCGTAAGCATTCACGTAAAGAAGCGGGCCATCGTCAATGGTTCACTGAAGTGAAAATTACTGGCATCAACGGCTAACTAGGAGCGATTTACAATGGCACATAAGAAAGCTGCGGGTAGTACACGTAACGGTCGTGATTCAGAAGCTAAACGCCTAGGTGTTAAACGCTTTGGTGGCGAAGCTGTTTTAGCAGGTAACATCATTGTTCGTCAACGTGGTACTCGTTTCCACGCTGGTGATAACATGGGTATCGGTAAAGACCACACTTTATTTGCTTTATCAGACGGTAAAGTACAATTTGAAGTAAAAGGTCCTAAAAACCGCAAGTTTGTAAGCATTATCGCTGAGTAGTAATACGCAAACTTATAAAACCCTGCTGTTACGCAGGGTTTTTTTTTGCAACTAATACCAATCTAACTAATTATCTGATCATTTCAACTGGTTGAAACAGCCGACTACTGGGTTGCTTAATAGTTAATAGACTAATTATTAAAATAAATGCCTTATATTTGAGTGTTTTCCTACGTGTAAAGTAGATCAGTTAATTAATGATGTTGGTTGAATTTATGACTATTCGTTACAAATTGTATAAAAAATGACATTGTTCAAACCTAATTGAAATAAATCATTTATAATACGTAGCAGAAAATAAAGTTTGGAGTGTTTAAAAACACCATGAAATTCGTAGATGAAGTAGAGATTCGCGTAGAAGCCGGCGACGGTGGCAATGGTTTAGTTAGTTTTCGTAAAGAAAAGTATATTGAATTCGGTGGACCAAACGGCGGCGACGGCGGTGATGGCGGCGATGTGTACTTAATTGCTGATGAAAGCTGGAATACACTAATCGATTACCGTTTTGAAAGATTTCATCGCGCGAAACGTGGTGAAAATGGCCGCAGTCGAGACTGTACGGGTAAAGGTTCTGAAGATTTATATCTAAAAGTTCCCGTTGGTACTCGTGCTGCTGATGTTGACACTGGCGAGCAATTAGGTGATTTGACTCACCATGATCAAAAATTATTAGTCGCTAAAGGTGGCTGGCATGGTTTAGGTAATACTCGCTTTAAAAGTAGTACTAACCGTGCTCCACGTCAGAAAACTGATGGTACACCCGGCGAAATACGTAACCTAAAACTTGAGTTGTTATTGCTCGCCGATGTTGGCTTACTTGGTTTACCTAATGCAGGTAAATCTACTTTGATTCGCAGTGTTTCAGCTGCTAAGCCGAAAGTAGCCGATTACCCGTTTACCACTTTAGTGCCTAATCTAGGCGTGGTACGTTTAGATTCTCAACGTAGCTTTGTTATTGCCGATATTCCAGGCTTAATAGAAGGTGCGGCAGAGGGGGCAGGCTTAGGAACACAGTTTCTTAAACACTTGGAGCGTTGTCGTATTTTATTGCATGTCGTTGATGTGATGCCGGTAGATGGTTCTGATCCATTAGAAAATGCTAGAACTATTGCTGCTGAACTAGAGACACATTCTGCAGAACTTGCAGGGAAACCACGTTGGCTGGTTTTCAATAAGTTAGACTTACTGCTTGAAGAAGAAGCAAAAGAAATTACTGACCGTGTTATTGAAGGTTTAGGCTGGGAAGGTGAAGTTCGCAGTATTTCTGCTTTCAATCGCACTGGCACTGAAGACTTGTGTCAGGGGGTAATGAGCTTTATTGAAGCCTTACCACCAGAAGAAGAAGAGACACCAATTGATGGTAAAACCGTTGAATTTAAATGGGATACTTATCATGAAGACGCTATTGCAGAGTTGGAAGATGATCTTGATGATGAAGACTGGGATGAAGATGATTACGATGTTGAAGTCGAGTATCGTAAATAAGCCGAACTGAGGTTAATTAGAAGGTGCATTTGTTGTCAGACAATTGCACCTTTTTTGTTGTCTGTAATAACGTATAATATTGCCAAATTTAGCCATATATTCACAATAAATAAACTTTATGACCATACTTTCAATGATAGTGGCGCATGCCAATAACCGTGTGATCGGAAAAAATAATGCTATGCCGTGGCACTTACCAGCTGATTTAGCTTATTTTAAAAAAACGACTTTAGGTAAGCCGATTATTATGGGACGAAAAACCTATGAGTCTATTGGTCGACCTCTACCAGGCCGACAAAATATTGTTATTTCACGCGATGGTAACTATCAAGCTGAAGGTGTTGATGTTGTTAGTTCTGTCGATGCCGCATTAGCTTTAGTAAACGATGTAGAAGAAGTTATGGTGATAGGTGGAGGAGCAATCTATCAATATTGCTTAGCGGCGGCACAGCGGCTGTATATTACTCATATAGACGCCGATATCGATGGTGATACCTATTTTCCTGAATATGATTTCAATGTTTGGAAAAAAATGTCGAGTGAACTTCGTCCTAGCGATGATAAAAACCAGTATCAATTAAATTTTACGGTCTATGAAAAAAGTTAGATATTGATACTCTTGATACAAAAAGAGCGCCTAAGCGCTCTTTTTTAATGTTTAACTTTTAGTGTGAATAAAAGTTAAAGTTTAAACTCTTGTACTGACTGTTGTAGTTCATCAGCTAAGCGCGCTACTTCACTACTTGACTCCGCGGTTTGCTGAGAGCCGGCAGTAGTTTGTTCAGCAATGGCAACAATTGATTCTAGATTTTCACTTATTTCATGAGCTACAGCACTTTGCTCTTCAGCAGCTGTTGCTATTTGTGAGCTACGATCGTATATGTCATGTACTGCTTCGGTAACTGACTCTAGTGCTTTTTCTGATTCAATGCTTTGCTCTACACAAGTGGTTGTTTGCTGCTTGCCGGTATCCATCACAGAAACCGCTTCTTCAGCACCGGCTTGTAGTACTTCAATCATATTTTGAATTTCTTGGGTCGATTCTTGCGTTCTGCTTGCCAGTGTTCTTACTTCGTCAGCAACAACAGCGAAGCCTCGGCCATGCTCACCTGCACGTGCTGCTTCAATAGCTGCGTTTAGTGCTAATAAGTTAGTTTGGTCAGCAATACTTCTAATAACATCTAAAATGCCACCAATTGACGCACTATCACTTTGAAGCTTATTAATCACTTGTGATGCCGACTCTACTTCATTGGCGAGTAATCTAATGGTGCTTAAGTTGTTTTTTGAGATGATTTTAATACGTTCTGCTTCGTCATCAGCTAATTTAATGCCACCTAATGCATCATTCACGCTTGATAGTACAGTTTGAGAAGTTTGACTCATTTCTGTTGTTGCAGAGGCTGCCTGTTCAACCTGGTTGCGTTGTTCTTCTATCGCGCTGGTGCTTTGCGCTGTTACAGACGACATTTGTTCTGCGGCTGTAGCTAACTGAATTGAACGGCTGACAATACCTTGAATTAAACTTCTCAGACTATCAATCAATAAATTACAATTACGCGAAAGTTGGGCAAATTCATCATTACCACTTTCATCTAATTTTCGAGATAAATCGCCAGAAGCAACAACATTTAGCATCTCATTCACGCGGCGTAATGGGCGTGTAATACTGGTTAATGTGATCCAAGCAATAATTATCGCTAATACAATAGATACTAAGGTAATAAAAAAGGTGTTACGTGTGCCGTCAGAGACTGACTCTTTCACTAAAATACCGGTTGTGATCGCTGTGCTATTGGCGAGATTAACCTGCTTTTCGAGGATAGCATTGGCGCTACTGATACCATTCTCAGCTAATGCTAAACTCGCGGTTGCTGCAGCAATCGCATTGAGTTGGTTATTTTTATTGGTAAATATTTTTTCATTGCCTGTGATGTAATTCTGCAATGCTGAAAAACTATCCATAAGTTCGTCAGCAATGTCAGCCACACCCTGGGTGTTTAACTCACTCACAACATCATTAATTGATTTTTCAATATCATTAAATGAATTTTCGATTTCACTCGTGACTAACTCAGCTGATTGCTGGTCACTAATTTCACGGTATTCAAACGATGAGCTGACCATACTATTTAGTAACGTTTCTAAACGTTCAGCTAGACTTACTGCACGTTGTAGCTTTGTGTCAGCAAGTCTATGATCGGCAAGATCTAATAAAATAGTAGCAGTATCGTCGGCTTTCTCTTCAATAAAATCTATTTTTTCAATCAGTTCAAGATGTTGCTCTATGGCAAACTTACGACTATTAATAACACTGTCAATTTCACTTTCTAAACTTTCATAAACAGGGTCAACTTTGCGTAAGTTAGCGATTAAGCTTGCTTCGTCTTGCACTAGGCTTTTGAGCTTTTTTAGTTGGGCTCTGAAATCACTTTTACTCGCGTCAAAAGCTGTTTGGTTCTGTGCAAGTGGTGCTAGCGCCGTTTGGTAATAAGCGCGAAGTGTTAAGTTGCCAATACCGGTTAGATCGTTAGCTAGCTTGTTACTACCTTTTAATGTTGGTATTGCAAGCTCGTTTTGCTGTTTTGTAGCATCGCCAATAGTATTTAAACTATTCCATGATATTGCGCTGGTTACAAAGAGTAAAAGTGAAATAATGGTAAAGCCACCAATTATTTTCATTGCTACTGTTAATTTCATAGATCCCACCAATATATAAATTAAATCATTTGTTGATTACGAGATTAATAATAACTTTTATTATTAATGCGGGTAATCATTAATTATTATCAGACTACAAAGGAATGTAAATAAGTCTTGTGGCTAGTATAACAAGCTGACTCACTTTTGAAACCAAAGTCATACCTTATCTTAACTTTTTATGTGACTGTTCAGTAAATAACTTTTTATCATGCCACCTTAGTATGGTCAAATGTTGCCCCCAAACGCAACCGGTATCAAGTGCATATATGTTTTTAGGCTGACAGCAGCCCATTAATGCCGCCCAGTGACCAAATACCCACTGAGTATTTTCGTTAATATGTCTAAACTCAAACCAAGGGGATAGTGTTTTAGGGGCGTTACTTGGACTCTCTTTACAGCTAAAGTCCAAACTTCCATCAGCGTAGCAATAACGCATACGGGTTAAGGAATTTATTGTAAACCTAAAACGACTAATATCGTCGTCGGCATTTTGCCAATGTATTGGCTGCTCACCATACATTTGGCTCAACCAATGTTTTGCTTCTGAAGACCTTAAATGTTGTTGCGCTATCTCCGCTTGTAATAATGCCTGATTAGGCGTCCATTGCGGGGAAAGTCCAGCATGACTCATATAAGTTTCTTCATCTGGTAATTTTTGAATTAGTGGTTGTTGGATTAACCAAGTCATTAAAGAGGTCAAATCAGGAGCGGATAATAATGCCGATAGTTTGTCCTGTTTTTTAACTTTTTTGATACCGTAATAAACGGCGAGTAGGTGTAAGTCGTGATTACCGAGCACGACTTTTGCACTCTTACCTAAGGATTTAATAAAACGTAAGGTTTCAAGAGAATTAGGCCCCCTAGCGACTAAGTCGCCAGCGACATAAAGTTGATCATTTTGACGAGAAAAAGCAACTTGAGTTAATAGCGCCTTTAATTCGCTATAGCAGCCTTGTATGTCACCGACGAAATAAATAGCCATAAATGCTCGTTAATTTAATACGTTGGGTTTTACTAAACGAAATACAGGTATATCAATGTTAACTATTTCCCCCGAGCTTACTTGCATTTGGTAATGGCCCTGCATATAGCCTAAAGGTGATTTTAACAGGCAGCCACTGCTATAAGTAAAGCTCTCGCCGGCTTTAATAAAAGGCTGTTGACCAATAACCCCTTCACCTGATACTTCACTGGTATCACCATTTGCATCGGTAATGAGCCAGTATCGGTTTAAAAGTTGTACCGTTTTAACACTATTATTGCTAATAGTGATGGTGTAACTAAAAACAAATTGTTGCTCGGCATCGACCGACTGCTGAGCAATGTATTGACTGGCAACTAGTACTAAAACTTCCGATGCCAACAGGCTACCTTCATCACTCATCGTTAGCTTCAATTGGGTTGTCGGTGACAAAGTTGGCTAGCATAACAAAGTCTGCTAGTGCTAAGTTTTCAGGACGAAGCCCAGGATCTATACCTAACGCTGTTAACTGTTCAGCCGAAATTAGCTTTTTAAAGCTATTACGGATAGTTTTTCGGCGTTGATTAAATGCGGCTAAACAGACCTTGTTTAATGAATTGATGTCTTTAACTGGGTTTTTGATGGTTTTATGTGGTATCAATCGAACAATTGCCGAGTCAACTTTAGGAGCAGGCTTAAAAGCTTCGGGCCCTATTTCCATGACAGGAATAACCTGACACTGGTATTGGGTCATGATTGATAAGCGGCCATAAGCCTTACAGTTCTCACCTGATGCCATACGCTGAACAACTTCTTTTTGCAGCATAAAGTGCATATCTCTAACTTTGTCTTTAAAAGTCAGTAAATGAAAGATAAGTGGTGTTGAAATGTTATAAGGTAAATTGCCAAAAATACGTAACGGTTTTTCATCGCTGGCTAATTGTCCAAAATCAAATTTTAACGCATCTTCTTCATAAATGGTTAATTTAGGCGCTAAAAATGGATGATGACGCAATCTGTGCGCTAAATCTCTATCTAGCTCTACTACGCTCAGTTGACCAGCACGTTCGACTACAGGCTCAGTAAGTGCACCTAAGCCAGGACCAATTTCAATTAAGTTTTCATTGGGCTCTGGATTGATAGCGTCAACAATATTGCTAATAATGGCATCATTATGCAAGAAGTTCTGTCCAAAACGCTTTTTAGCTTGATGGCCTAAATGGGAGTTTTTACTCATAGTTTTTATTGCTCGAATTAATCTTGTACTTGATTGTTAGCTAATGTTATTGCAGCGTTTATGGCTTCATTAAAACTACCAACATCAGCTTTATCAGTACCGGCTAAGTCTAAGGCGGTACCATGATCAACTGATGTTCTAATAAAGGGGAGTCCTAACGTAATGTTTACTGAAGCGCCAAAACCTTTGAATTTAAGTACGGGTAAACCCTGATCATGAAACATACTTAAAATAGCATCGGCATCATTAAGATATTTTGCTTGAAAAATGGTATCGGCAGGCAGAGGGCCAATAAGGTTCATACCTTCTGCACGTAACTCGTTTAAAGCAGGGATCATAACATCAATCTCTTCTCGCCCTAAATGCCCGTCTTCACCCGCATGAGGATTGATACCACAAACATAAATTTTAGGCTTAGGTATACCAAACTTATTAATTAAATCTTGGTTTAATATTCGAGTTACTTTTTGTAGGCGCTCATGGGTGATAGCTTTAGAAACATAGGCTAAAGGAATATGCGTTGTGACTAACGCCACTCTTAAGCCTTCTGTTGCTAACATCATAACAACGTCAGAGCAATTGGCTTGATTAGCGAAGTACTCGGTATGACCACTAAATGCGATGCCGGCTTGGTTTATTAAACCTTTATGAACGGGGCCCGTGACAACTGCATCAAACTCACCAGAAATGTTTTTTTCACTAGCAATACGTAAAGTTTCAACCACATAGTGGCCATTGTTAGCGTTAAGAACACCCGGTTCGCAAGTATCTTCTAAAGCTACAGGCAAAACAATTAACGTACCTGCTTGATGTGCGGTAACTTCATCATCGGGATTGTATAATTTAATGTTAAGCGGCAAATTTAATCGTTTCGCTCTTTCACTTAGCAGCTCTGGAGAGGCAACAGCAACAATTTGCGTAGGCCAATCCTGTTGAGCTATTTGTATCATCAAATCAGGGCCGACGCCTGCAGGCTCACCTGGTGTTATAGCAATTCTTGTTAACACTATTTCTGTTCCGTATCGATTATTTCTATATAGGCTTCATCACGCATTTCTTTGATCCAGCGTGCGCCTTCCATACTAAATTTTCGATTATAAAGTAGTTGATAAACACGGTTTTCATTCATTTGCTCAGTAGCATCTAATGTTCTTCGACCGGTTAGTTTAGCAATGTGCCAACCATAAGATGAACGAAATGGTTTATGAATTTCATCAATATCTAAACTGGCTAACGCATCAGAAAATGCAGCTTCATATTTACTTGGATCTGACCAGCCTAAATCACCACCACGTACTGATGTCGGGCCTTCTGAATACTCTTTGGCAAGTTCAGCAAAGTCAGCTTCACCGGCATTAAGCTTTTCAACGAAACCTGCTAATAATGCTTTGGCTTTCGCTTCACTTAAAATAATCGAGGGCTTAATTAAGATGTGACTGGCTTTAACTTCTTCAACTTCTACGGTCTGACGGCCACGAACATCAACTAACTTTACAATACTAAAGCCTAGTCCGGTACGAATAGGGCCGAAAATACTGCCTTTTTCTTGTCCATCAACTAACTCAGAGAATAATGTTGGCATTTCATTAATGCTTTTCCAGCCTAAGTCACCACCTTCAAGTGCATTAGCGCCACCTGATGAGGTCATAGCAATATTGGTAAAGTCACTACCACTATTTAATAGTTCTAGTACTTTCTCAGCGCGGGTTTTAGCGGCACTAATATCGCTTTGTTTAGGGTTACTAGGAAATTCAATTAAAATATGGCCTAAACGATATTCAATGTCAGCATTGGTTTGTTCTTTCATGACTGACAGTAAGTTTGCTATTTCTTGCGGAGAAATGTAAATGCGACGGCGCAAACTAGCACGACGAACTTCACCTGAAATTAATTCATTACGAATGTTTTCACGGTATTTTTCATAATCTAGGCCATCAGAGACCAGCATTTGACGAAATTCCTCAAGTGATTGCTTACTGTCCTTTGCCATATTCGCCAGGGTTTCATCAAGCTGAGCGTCACTAATTTGAATCCCCATACGTTCGCCAAGTTGTAAAATGATAGCATCATTAATTAACTTCTCGGTTACTTGGGTACGTAAGGCAGTATCTGATGGTAAAGTTTGGTTGTTTTTTTTCGCTTGTACGGTAACTGAGTGGATGAGATCTTGTATTTCAGATTTTAATACCACACCACTATTAACAACGACGGCTACTCGGTCTAGTTCAACTTCAGCGGCAAACGCTTGGGTAAGAGAACTAAAAATAAACACCGAGCCAAGAAGTAATAATTTCAATGAATTTTTCATGTAACGTAAATTTCTTTTATTAGTTATTGAGGAAGTAAGGGCGTTTATAGCCAAATATACTTGAATTAAACATATCTCCAACACTGTTGGACGATTTATTGCTATTTATACCATTATATACAAATTGAATGTTAAAACTGCTATCAAATGCATCTCGATTTTCATTTATGTTACCCGCATCGTCAATCTTTGAATTAATATTGCGATGATAAGTAAAGCGAATTCCCCAACAACAACTACTATATTCAAGGCCCGCGTAACTTTCGATACTACGTTTTCCTTTTAGATCTTGGGTAAATCGACCTACAAACTGCCAGCGGTTGGCAATTTTAACGCTAGTTGCCAATGACATTTGCTCTAATGACTCTCCTGAGACATCGCGAGCATATCGATGGTTCAATTGAATTGTTTGATTATCAGAAAATAAATAATCCAACGATGTTTGACTTTTATTAGTAACGCTTAAATCAGTATTATACTGAATATCAGAACTAAACTGCCAGTTACGACTTAAATGTAGAAAGATATCGGCAGCGAGAGCTGACTTATCAACGACTGTATCTTGTTCACTGCTATTAAAGTTACTTTCGTTAAAGTAAACAATACGACCTAAACTGAAGCGCAGTACTTCATTGTTTTCTTCGGTTAGTAATCGGCTTGTTACCCCCCAAGATATTTGATTGGCTTGCGCTATACGGTCAATACCACTAAAACGACGGTCACGAAATAAACCATTATAGTCATCTTGTAAATTTGTCGTGTCGTAAATACCAATATTATTCTGATCTTTCTCTGGAATATAAAGGTACTGTAATTGTGGTTCTAAGGTCTGGTTATAGCCTTTATTAAACAAGGTTAGGTTTCGATCAAAATTAACACCGCCATGAAAACGTATTTTAGGTAACGTCCGGCTAACATTCTTTTCTAAAAGGCTACCATCGCTAATGTTGTTTTGATGGTAATTGGTTTGAAGCACTTTAACTTCCGAGTTCAAAAACCAAGCAGGACTTGCTATAGGATATAACAGGCCAGCCTCTACATGGTATCTTTGTGCGGTTGGTTGAGTTTCATCGGCGGTGTCAAAGCTTGATAATTCTGAATATATGTCAAGAATACCGTCAAAATTAGCGAGCTTCTGTTGACGGCTTATTTCAATTTGCGGCAAAGTTTTATAACTGTGTTGATGATTACCTAATACTTCGAAATCTTGTAGCTTTAAGGTCGATTGCCAGTTTTCAGCGAAGTAGGCAATTTCACCGACTTGATATAGATAAGAATCATTAGAGTTAAATTGGCTGCTGCCTAAATCAACGAGGTAGTTGTCATCGCTGATCGTAGTGTAATCAACGTGGGCTCTAAATCGTTGTGAAAATGTACCAACATGCTGAAAGCGTGCTAAATAGCGAGAGTCATCATTATTGATGAGCTTCTTATCTTTGTTCAGATACTCAATATCAATTTTCCCAGACTGTAAGCCCTCTAAATATCTAAACTCTGTTATCAGCTGTGTCCCTCTATCTGACATATAACGTGGAGTTATTGTCGCATCCATATTTTCCGCAATATTGATATAATAGGGGGTTTCTATTTCTATCCCCGAATTGTTAGAAGAGCTAATTTTGGGGTATAAAAAGCCAGATTGTCGGTCGTTACCTATTGGCATTGTTAAATAAGGAACATATAAAACTGGTATATTAAAGAGACTGAAACGAGCGTTGTAAGCTTCTAATGACTTTTCATCAGATGAAATATTAATTTCACTCGCTCGCATCTGCCAGTCAGGTACAGGGCCGTAACAAGTAGTAAAACTGGAGTCGATAAAGCTCAGGGTTTTACCGTTGCCGTTAATATTGATTTTTTCTGCGCTACCATGTCCCGGAGAGTCGCTCAGTTGATATGACGTCGCTGTCAGAGAGGTGGTTTTCTGTAGTTGGTTAATATTAAGTGAGTCAGCAAAAATATCGATACCTTTATTTTGAAAATGTATATCGCCATCAGCGTTGACCGTTGAGGTTGTGCGATTAATCGATAGTTCATCGGCTACAACAGACTTATCTTGGTTTAGTAAGGTTACACCACCAGTAAACGTGGCATATTCACCTTTTTTTATACTTGAGGTCGACGATAAAATAATAAAGTTGTTATTTGGGGCTCTACCGTTTTTATCGGCAATGTTAGCGTAATTAGGAATTGGACATAGGCTAGCATTATTTGTATTTATTTCAGTGTTTTTCGCATTGCTGGTAAATGTACAAGGCAACAAGAAGACAAGGGATATTTTGTTTAAGGGAAAACGCATTTATGGTCCGGATAATTAACTTTAAAAAATACAAAGCCTAGATTCAGAGCGGCATTTTACCGCTAAAGGCAATAATAATATAGCAATTTTCATTAGCCTGCTAATTAGTTATACTGAAATAACTTTAAGCAGCAAAATATAGCGCCAGTTAAGTTAAAATTACCAATCTATTTAAGTTAAGCAAAATATTTTATCGAAAGTAGATATCGTTGTAATGTTTTTATTGATAGTAGCCATTAATCATTAAAACAGCCCTATGAAGATAGTCAGTTTTTGACGCGGTATAATTCAGTACTTTTCCATTGCTTGATAATTATAATCTGTATTTGTAGAGATATCACTCATTGAACAATATAAGAACTAAAGCGTTGCATCAGTGGCTAGTCAGTCATTTTTCAGCAGAAAATATTAGCTTAATACCACTAACGGGTGACGCGGGTTTTCGACGCTATTTTCGCATTCAATATCAAGGTCAACATTATATTGCTGTTGATGCACCGGTAAATTTATCGAATAACCTTGCTTTTGTTAATGTGCAAAAAGCTTTGCGGCAAGTGGGTATTAAGGTACCAGAAATTATTGCTGTCGATCTTAAGCAAGGTTTTCTTTGTCTAAGTGACTTTGGTGACTGTTTATTGGCAGAAAAGCTTTGTCAGGAAAATATGCATCAATATTACCGTTATGCAATAGCTGAGCTGAACAAAGTGCTTGCCTGTAAAAAAACAATAGTTGCTAGCCTACCTTTATATGATGAAGGTTTCATTTATACTGAACTCGCTATATTTAATGATTGGTTACTGGAAAAACATTTAGGGGTTTATTTGACTGTTGATGAAAAAACACGCTTAAACTCGTGTTTTGAACTGTTAGTTGCTGCCATAACCGAGCAACCGAAAGTTTTTATGCATCGAGATTACCACAGTCGAAATATTATGCTGTTAAATGATAAAACACTGGGTATTATTGATTTTCAAGATGCGGTTCAAGGTCCGATAATTTACGATTTAGTTTCACTACTGAGAGATTGTTACGTGCGTTGGCCTGATGAATTACTGCTGCCTCTCATCGAAGATTATCGACAACAGGTGCTAAATTATCTACCCAATGAAAAAATTTCGCAAGAAAAGTGGCAATATTGGTTTGATTTAACCGGCTTGCAACGCCATATAAAAGCCAGTGGTATTTTTGCTCGTTTACATCATAGAGATAATAAGTCTGGATATTTAGCTGATATTCCACTGACCTTGACCTACATCGCAGATGTTAGCCGTCAGTATGATAAACTTGAGTTTCTTCATGATTTGGTGACGGTTCGTGTTATGCCAGCACTGCAAAAATTAAGCTAATGGCTCAAATTTTCGCTATGTTCGCTAGTCGGTTGTTAGTCAGTCATTAGGCGGAGTGGGGGATTTTTCATGAAAGCAATGATATTGGCAGCTGGGCGTGGTGAGCGTATGCGACCATTAACAGATAACTGCCCTAAGCCTTTACTAAAAGTTAAAGGTGTGGCACTTATTGAACATCATATTAAAAATTTAGTGGCAGCGGGTATAAAAGATATTGTTATCAATCATGCTTGGCTTGGCCAACAATTGGTTGATTATTTGGGCTGTGGTAAACAGCTTTCTGCAAATATTAGCTACAGTGAAGAAACATTAGCATTGGAAACTGCGGGCGGGATCATTAAAGCTTTACCACTGTTAGCTGAACAAGATGATGAGATATTTTTGGTCATTAATGGCGATATTTATTGTGATTTTAATTTTACTCATTTACCAATATTATCATCAAAGTATAGTGCGCATTTAATCTTGGTTACTAATCCTGAACACAATCTTAATGGCGATTTTCAGCTTGAAAGTGGTGTGCTGGTTAATCCTAAAGGTAATAAGCAAAATACTTATACCTTTAGTGGCATTGCGCTTTATCGAAAAAGCTTTTTTAAGCAATTTTTTAAACAACATAGTGCAACTAAATACGACAATGTTATGTCACAAGGGGCAGTACAGCCCTTAGCGCCAATGTTAAGAGCGGCAGCCGACCAGCAACAAGTATCTGCTAGTGTTATGCATTCGGCCTGGACTGATGTTGGTACACCAGAGCGTTTAGCTAAGCTAAATACTATTTAAACAGTTTTACAGTTAATTAATTATCGAGTTTTAACATGCGAATTTGGGGTAAAATTTTAGGTTTCTTATTTGGTTTTATGCTGAGTAAGAATATTATTGGTGCTTTGTTAGGTGCATGGATTGGTCATCGTTTTGATAAAGGTATCGGGCTAGATTTTAGTGGCTTAGGTGGCGCTAAAACTGATACCGAACGCCAAGCCGCGTTTTTTTATAGTACCTTTTCGGTGATGGGTTATATTGCAAAAGCCAATGGTCAGGTTACCCAACATGAAATCGCTTTTGCTACCGCTTATATGGATAAGTTAGGCCTTAGAGGTGAACTTCGCCAACAAGCCCAAGAAGCATTTAGAGATGGAAAAACTACAGGCTTTCCACTTGAGGAGCGATTAGCAAAATTGAAGTCAGCAGTTGCGAATCGTCAAGATCTGTTACTGTTGTTTCTAGAAATTCAAATACAGGTTGCCTTTGCTGATGGAAACCTTGATAAAGATGAACGTGAAGCTTTGCATCAAATTGCTAATGGTTTAGGTTACTCAGCAAAAGAGTTAGATAAATTATTAGAAATGATTATTGCCGGTGCAAATTTTCATCAGCAAGGTCAAACCGGTGGCAGTAATAGTTTCGCGCAATCAGGACAGCAACTTGCCAATGCTTATAAGGTTTTGGGCGTAACAGAGCAAGATTCAGCCAGTGACATTAAAAAAGCTTATCGAAAACTGATGTCACAGCATCACCCGGACAAATTGGTAGCAAAAGGTTTACCGCCTGAAATGATGGAAATGGCTAAGCAAAAAGCGCAAGACATTCAGGCAGCTTATGAATTGATCACAGCGCAAAACAAATAAAAGCGTACTATGTTAAACCTTAAATTAATGACATGATTTAATAGACTTGCGTTAAACGTGCGCTTTTATGTGTTAAATGGCTTTAGCTCACCTTGCAAGGGGAGTTACAAGTCGCGTACACTAATGTCGAATTTGATTCATTCACTCACATTGGACAGCAGAAATGTATATTTCAGTAACTAACAGGCGATTTATCGCAATATGGCTCAGTGCTATATTGTTAATAATGTCTGTGGCTGCTTCTGCGCACAGTGTTGAACATATCGATGAAGGTGCTAAAACGCACTGTACTTTGTGTTTTCACCAGCATCAATTTGATCAAGTACTACCGCAGCAAGACGCCAATCTTGAATTTATTTACCAACAGTATGATGTAATTATTACTGTTCAACCAACATTAATACTCTCTCATAGTGTTACTTATCTTAGTCGCGCCCCGCCAGCTTCTCTTTAAAAAATATTAATTAACAATTTGTAGTTTTATGCATCCAATGGGTTTATTTGGCCTTTGGAATGCCTTTATATATTTAATTTATTTTAGAGATTTTTAACATGAAAAATTTTCAATTTTTTCCTACTCGCTTGTCTGTAAAAGTAAGCGCGGCTTTAGCTATGTCTGCTTTATTTCCTATGCTTTCGCAGGCACAAACACCAACACTGTCAAATCCAAATATCAGTGTTATTTTAGATGGCTATTATCAAAGTGATGATCGCTTAATGACCGAACGAGCTGAAGGCTTTGGTTTGGGGGAAACCGAACTGGCATTGAGTACCAGTATCGATGATATGTTTTATGGCAAGTTAACCACGGTATTTGAATCACATGAAGGTGAGAGCGAAGTCAATGTCGAAGAAGCGTTTATACAAACCATGGCATTACCTAATGGTTTCACTGTTCGTGCCGGTCGATTTTTATCAGATATTGGTTATTTAAATAACCAGCATTTACACACCGATTCATTTACCAGTCGACCGAGTGCTTATCGAGCCTTTTTAGGCGGGCATTACTTTGATGATGGTCTACGTGTTAGCTATATTGCACCAACCGATACCTACTGGTTAATGGGGGCAGAAGTCTTTTCAGGTGACAGCTTACGCGCTGCGGATGAAGATGGAGAACGAGATTTTGATAGTACCGGTGTTTATACTGCCTTTACTAAAATAGGTGGCGATATTGGTATCGAGAGCTCGTGGCAACTAGGCTTGAGTTATTTGCGCAATGAGAATGGTCAGCTTACAGCAGAAGATCATGACGAAGATGAGCATGAAGAAGACGAACATGCTGATAGTCACTCCGCAGGTTATACCGGTAAGAACACCTTTATTACTGATTTTGTTTTCAAATGGGCACCTAATGGTAACTACAAATACCAACATTTAACCTTAAGTGCAGAATATTTTAGAGTCAGTGATTTTATGCTAGCTGAACTTCATGATGAATCTGAAGCAGAAGCACATCAAGATGAAGTAAGTAATACTAAGGATTATCATCAAGCTTGGTATGTTAGCGGTGTTTATCAATTCTCACCAAATTGGTCGGCAGGGTTACGTTATGGTGAATTAGACAGTCAATTGCAACATGAAGAGCATTTTGATCAACAAGAGCTGAAAGAAACTGAGCTAAGTGTAGCTTGGCACAACAGTCATTTTTCGACTGTGCGTTTAGAGCTGAGTCATCAAAGTAATGTCGGTTTTGAGCAAGCTCAGAATGATAATATTATTACTCTTCAATATGTTATGTCTTTAGGAGCTCACAGTGCACATCAATTTTAAGCTAATAGTCAGCAGCGTACTTTTTACGTTTAGTACTCATGCATTTGCGCAATTCAATATCTTTACTTGTGAACCAGAATATGCGGCATTAGCGAAAGAACTTGCACCTGATGCTCGAATATACTCAGCAACAACAGCAATGCAAGATCCTCATCAAGTTCAGGCTCGACCTAGTTTAATTGCTAAAATGCGCCAAGCCGATTTAGTGGTTTGTGCCGGTGCAGAATTAGAGGTTGGCTGGTTACCTATGCTGCAAATGAAAGCCGCTAATGCTCAAGTACGTAATACCGACTTGGGATTGTTTTTTGCTGCCGAGCATGTCGAAACATTAGATCAAATGAGTAATGTTGATCGCAGTATGGGGGATGTGCATAGCCAAGGTAATCCGCATCTTCATTTTTCGCCACAGCGCATGTTAGCTATTGCTAAAGCACTAACTGAAAAGTTAATTCAGCTTGATGGCGATAATAGTAACCATTATCAACAACAATTTGAAAGCTTCAATAGCCGTTGGAATATAGCCAGCTCAAAATGGCAAGAAGCAGCCAATACCTTAGCTGGCATGAAAGTTATTGCTTACCACTCAAGCTTTCGTTATTTATTCGATTTTGCCAGTATTGAGCAAGTAGCAGATTTAGAACCCAAGCCAGGTTTACCACCAACAAGTGGTCACCTTGCTCGTTTATTAAAACAAGCTAAAAATGGTGATGTTACGGCGATTGTTATTGCTTCTTATCAAGATAAACGCGGTGCGACTTGGCTGGCTGAAAAATCTAATCTGCCGGTGATTGTTTTACCACTTTCAGTTGGTGGCAATGAGCAAAGTATTGATTTATTTAGCTTGTATGACAGTGTACTTAGCTTATTAACTCAAGAGTACAATGCGAAAAAATTGTCGATATTGTGATAGGTAACTAACCATGGATTATGAACTCCTCACTATCTTGCTACCGGCATTTGCTGCCGGAATTTTAGTACTGTCAACTCATGTCGTTTTGGGTAAGCAAGTATTAAAGCGGGGCATTATTTTTATCGATTTAGCTATTGCACAAATTGCAGCTTTAGGGGCAATTGTAGTGCGTATGGATCACGATATTGCTGAACTTGCTTATGCTTATGTTTGGATGCCGGCATTATTTGCTTTGGCAGGTGCAGGGATTATTGCTTGGTTAGCTAAACATATGGCTGAAGAGTTAGAAGCCATGATCGGTTGCTTTTATGTATTATCGGCTGTTACCGCGATGTTGTTGTTATCTAATGACCCACACGGGGCTGAACTATTGAAGCAATTGATGTCAGGTCAAATCCTCTGGGTAAGTTGGCAGCAACTGTTGCTACCCGCTGGGGTTTATAGCGCCATTTTGGCGTTGATATTTGTTAAGCCGAAAATACTAAATGGCGCGGCTTTTTATCTCTTGTTTGCGCTGGTGATCACATTATCAGTTGAATTAGTTGGTGTGTATCTTGTTTTTAGTAGTTTAATTTTACCGGCATTGGCTATTCATAAGCTCAAAGGTAAATATGTATTGCTTTGGGCATATGCTGTGGGATTGGTTGGCTATTTATTAGGTTTGTATTTGTCAGCAAGTCTTGATTTACCTAGTGGTGCCGCTATTGTTGCTACACTAGCGTTAAGCGCTATTGTGTTTAGATTAGCCAGTAAAAATCGCGTGGCAAATTAACTTATTCGATAGATCGAAATGTGTAAATACATTGATGACCAGAGATATAGTTAAATAAGCAAAGGAGCAGTTAATGCTCCTTTTTATTTTCTTTTAATGAGATTTTACAAAAAACGATATACGTAATCGCTGTTATCGATATGACTAAAAATACTCGACATTATGAGTACCTGTTCAAGCATCGATTAAATCACTTTTTGTTTGAACAACTTTTTACCTTCTTCTAACAAATGTTGCACGGCTGGGTGTTTCACTTTACGTTCAGGGGTAATTAAATAGTAATGTTCGGTGATATCTTTTGTACTCTTAATTAATTTCACGCCAAACTGTTCAATGATATGTTGCTCAATAATTGTCGGCGCGCAAAATACGCCATAGCCAGCTTGGCCAAAATATGTCGCTAGTACTGAGTCATCAAATTCGCCAATAATTAACGGGGAAATATTGATCTGCTCGAACCAAGAATGCACACTCAAATGTTGATTAGAGCCCTCACCAGCGGTAAAAAAAGGTTTATTATCTAGTGACTGAGGAAAGTTATCTCGTAACTTATCTGCTAAATCCTCATGAGCAAAAAAGCTCAAACCACATTTACCGATCAAATGACTATAAGCTTTTATCGGCGAGCCTACAGGTAAAGGGGTGTCACTTAATACTGCATCTAATTTATTGGTTGCTAATTCTCCTAATAATACTTCTAAATTGGTTTCTTTACAGACGAGTTTAATTGAATCGTCCATAGCGTAAATAGTCTTTAAAAAGTTAAATGAAAATACTTTAGCGATAACATCAGTAACACCAATTGAAAACCTAAAGGCAAAGTTGGTGGAATGATTTTTCAGCGAATGTAGTAATTCATCACCTAGGCTAAAGATCTCTTGGGCATAACTTAACGTGATATGCCCCATATCATTGAGTACCAATCTTTTGCCTTTGCGTTCGAATAAACTGTAGCCTAACTGAGTCTCCAGTAAGCTAAGCTGTGCGCTCAATGTTTGTGGGGTAATGTGCATGTTTTTAGAGGCTTTAGCTATGCTGCCATGAGTAGCAATAGCATGAAAATATTGCAGATGATGATAATTTAGCTTGGCCATTATTACCTCTTAATTTAGGTGGTTTTTAAATTTTTTGATTTTAATATAATTTTTATTATCAACTTTAAGTTGCTAATAAGACAAGTATATACGACTTTTATTGTTTTATTAGTTTGGCTATAACTTCTTCTATACGTTTAAGGAGGTTGCTATGTCAGAAAATAAACTCATCAAACAATGGAAGCAATTTATACAAACTGATGCCAGTTCAGGGATTATTTTGGTATTTGCCGCCGTACTCGCTTTAATCATGGCGAATAGTTTTTTTAGCGGAAGCTATAATGCATTTTTAGAGTTTCCGGTCAGTATTACCTTAGGTCAATTTGAAATTAATAAACCCTTGGTGCTTTGGGTTAACGACGGTTTAATGGCATTATTTTTTTTCGTGGTGGGTTTAGAGATTAAACGCGAACTGCTTCACGGCCAGCTTTCTCAGCCAAATCAGGTAGTATTACCTTTCTTGGCGGCTATAGGTGGGATCGCCTTTCCAGCCTTAATTTATGTTGCTTTTAATTACCAAGATGCCGTTGCAATGAATGGTTGGGCAATTCCTTCTGCAACCGATATTGCTTTTGCGCTTGGTACTTTTATTTTATTTGGCAAACACTTACCACCTAGTTTGAAATTATTTTTATTATCGGTAGCTATTATTGATGATATTGGTGCCGTGATCATTATTGCTATTTTCTACTCTCAAGAATTGGCAACTAACTCTTTGATTGTTGCCTCGATCGGTCTTGTGGTGTTGTTTATTTTTAATCGTTTACAACTAGAAAATAAAACGCCATTTATTCTGGTATCGATCATTGTTTGGGCAGCAGTATTAAAATCAGGTGTTCATGCCACTTTAGCCGGCTTTGCTGTTGCTTGGTTTATCCCTATCGCACGTGATAAAACCCGTTCTATGTCCTACCAAATTGAGCATAGTTTACACCCTTGGATTGTCTTTTTTGTCTTACCGCTATTTGCTTTTGCGAACGCCGGTGTTGGCTTAACTAATGTGACGATAGGGGAGCTGATCACTCCGATTTCTGTGGGTATTATTGGCGGTTTATTTGTTGGCAAGCAGCTTGGTATTTTTATTACTTGCTTTATCGCTGTGAAGTTAAAGCTTTGTCAATTACCTAAAGATGCGACATGGATACAGCTGTATGGTGTGTGTTTACTGTGTGGTGTTGGTTTCACAATGAGTTTATTTATTGGTTCTTTAGCGTTTGAAGAGCAAGGGCTTGCCTATCAAACACAGGTTAAAGTTGGGGTGTTGTTTGGTTCGTTTATTTCAGCAGCATCAGGAGCTTACTTATTGCATAAATCATCAAAAAAATTACTTAACCATAAAGGAAATAATCATGAACAATTTAAAAAATCTAATGCATAAAACTATCCTCGTAGTGCTATTACTTACATCAACACAAGTATTAGCCGATTTTAAATCTGACATTATTGCATCTTGCTCTGCGTACCAGTTAGGGGAAGATAAAAGTGCAATTAACGCATGTAAGTTATATATCGATGGTTTTATTGATTCAGCGCTATTAACAGAAGATGCTGTTATTCAGTCAAAAGCAATGATTGAAAGCCAAGCAAGTGAACAAAGTGCTTATTTAAAAAGAGCTTATCAAACACGAGTTAGTGATCAAGCATTTTTAAATAATCATAAAGATTATCAGTTTTGTATTCCTCGTGAATATGACAGAAAAGTTGTCGTGTCTGCTATCGCAAAATCTATGGATATTAAACAATTGGCTGATAAGTCATTAAAAGAAGTGCTATTTGAAACACTTATTGCTGACTTTCCTTGTTCATAGCAAAACGAGGTTGAAGTTGTATTTTATCTTAATCGTTAGATAAAAAGGCGGTATATTAAATTATGATACTTGAATAAATATGAGAACAATGTCGACAAATGACTAAACACATCATTGTCTAATGCTAGCTTATACCTAGTTTATTTGATGATAATCAAGTTAAGTTAACTTGACTAAAGTCTAGCTTGTATTTAAAAAATCGTCATAGTATAAAATTAGGCTAAACTCATTAATATTAATGAGTATTTTAGGGTTATTTTATGACATTTTTAAGAAATTATACGATCCAAAGACGTTTTTTCATTCTGTTAATATTAGTGTTAGTTGGTTTTGTCATTCTAAGTTGGGTTAGCTTAACACAGGCTCATAAGTCCTTGTTACAACAAAAACATAGTGCGAATCAGCAGGTGGTCGAAGTTGCATTTAGCGTTGTAGAGCATTTTTATCAGCAACAAAACGACGGAGTATTAAGTGAGATAGAAGCACAAAAACAAGCTATCGAGGTGATTAAATCACTAAAGTATGATGAAGAAAATTACTTTTGGATAAATGATTTTAACCCGACTATGCTGATGCATCCGGTTAATCCAGCATTAGAGGGCAAAGATATGGCTGGAATTAAAGACCCTGATGGCACGGCACTGTTTATAGATATGCTTAATATTGTTCAAAAAAATGGCCAAGGCTTTGTGCCATATAAATGGCCTAAGCCTGGCGTTGATAAACCGGTTGATAAAATATCTTTCGTAAAAGGTTTTACACCTTGGCAGTGGATTATTGGCTCTGGTACTTACATTGACGATGTGGATGATATATTTGCAACGCAGAGAAATACCTTAATTGCTTACGCATTGATTTTAATGATGTTGATTACCCTATTAGGCTACTTTATCGGTAAAAGTATTATTATTCCAACACTTGAAGCGTCGAATTTAATGAAAGATATCGCACAAGGAGAAGGGGACTTAACACGATCATTAGATCACAGAGCTCGTGATGAAGTATCACGGTTAGCTCATTATTTTAATCAATTTACCAAGAAAATGCGTGACTCTCTTAAAGAGGTGTCAGATAACTCTGAGCTAGTGTTAAATCATGCACAATCAGTGGCAGACTCTAGTGAAAGTGCGCAAGCATTAACACAAAATCAAAATGATATTACTACCCAAGTTGCCACGGCAATGGAAGAAATGACCTCGCAAATTCGAGATGTTAGTAACAATGCTAAAGCAGCTGAAACAGCGGCAAACGACGCTAGACATAATACATCTCAGGGTAAAGAAATAATTTCAAATACCATTGTTCAAATGAACTCTTTATCATCCAATATTGACAGTGTTTCCCAAGTTGTTGCTAGCCTCGCGGATGAAAGTAACAATATTGGTTCAGTACTTGATGTTATTCGTGGCATTGCCGAGCAAACCAATTTACTGGCGCTAAATGCTGCTATTGAAGCGGCAAGGGCAGGTGAGCAAGGTCGAGGATTTGCTGTTGTTGCTGATGAAGTTAGAACCCTCGCCAACAGAACTGAACAAAGCACCAATGAAATCCAGCATATGATACAAAAACTACAAGCGGGTGCTCAAAAGGCGGTAGATGCGGTAAAAATTAGTCAAGAAATTTCTAACCAAACGGCAGAGCAAACAAGTGAGGCAGACAATTCTTTATCTGAAATAGATAAATTAATGGCGCTAATTTCTGATATGAATACTCAGATAGCTCGTGCGACAGAACAACAAACTCAAGCGGCAGATGAGGTTAATTTACGTATTAACGACTTAGCTAATATGGCTGACGAATCTTTATCAACATCTGATAAACTTACCGGAGCTAGCTTAGAGTTGAAATCAAGTAGTCATAACATGTCAAAAATCGTTAGCAGCTTTAAGATCTAATATAACCACTAGAAAGGTGATGGTATTTTTAAGTTACTTTTTTAATCTGTAATATTGATAAGCGAAGCAGTTCAACCGTTTGGTATTATTAGCTAATTTTTGTGATAACAAGGCGAAAAGTGTGCGATGTTATCTACTTTAATAATTTTCAATGATGTTAGGTTGAAAATTAGTCATAGGCCCCTTGGCTTGCCTTGAAAAAGTGTCAAGCTTTGTTGGCTACAGGACGTAGGTACTTAGCATGAGCAGGACGCGGTAAGCTATGCTTAATATGCATTTGCAGGAACCAAACATTAGCTGAAGCGTTTGACGTCAGAAGTGATACGCACCTACAGGTATTTGGCATCTTAAAGAGCCAGCGTAAAGCACGGAGATGGGTGATAAAATGCGCTATTATAGATGACAATTTCAGTGCTTTTTTGCACCCAAGATAGAGCCCTAATGCTTGGTATTCATTATTTCAGAAGAGGATGTATCAGCGAAGCTTTGTAAATTCAGTAAAATCATTTGCTTTAACTAAAAATACTAATCTAGTGATTGATATCACCGGATTAGTATTTCATGCCTAAACTAATTAAGTTTTGAAGTGTTTAACTGAACGATATTAGGACTTATAGATAATTTCTTGGAATGGTATTAAATGTTAATGTTACAACCTTTTACTTTCATTGCTGGTCCAGCAACTTCTTTAGCTGAATAATATGCGGTCATTGCCGTTGACTTTGCAGCTTTGGCTGCAGAAGCTGCTTCTGAGCTTAAAGATCCAAGTAAGCTTGACATATTGTCACCACTATCAACGTTCGATTTATAATCTTTAAAAACTGTATCAATTTGCTCACAAGATAGTGTATTAAAATCAACCTCAGCAATATTTATAGAATCTTCCCCTGTTGCCATACAACCTGACAAAATCGAAGCAGAAAGTACTACACTTAATAAAGCAATTTTTTTCATATTTAATATCCATTAATCCATTTATGTTAAAGTAACAATCAGTTACCACAGTAATATTTCATTTATTACAACGGTATAATCAAATATAATTGTACAAATGTCAAAACAAATTATTAACATGAACGGGGTTGCATGGTCATATTAAGGGAATGAATTTAGTCATGTTAGGGGCTGTAGATCTTTCATTTTCGCCTTGTTAGCTAATTTTTTAGCTAACAAGGCGAAAAGTGTGTGATGTCGTTAGCTACTTTAATAATTTTCAACGATGTTAGATTGAAAATTAGCCATAGCACCTTGGGTTGCCTTGAAAAATCGTCAATATTTGTTGGCTACAGGACGTAGGTACTTAGCGTGAGCTGGACGCGGTAAGCTGTGCTTAATATGCCTTTAGAGCAAGCGCCTCGATTGCCAAGTTTTTCAAGTGCAACAGAGCTATAAAGTGAAAGCTCAACAGACCTTAATCTACAAATTTTTGATCTTAAAGTATTGGTGGTTGAAATATATGAATAGAATAAACTGTTGATTATTAATAAATATAAAATATGATTGTGTCCAACCTATAACAAATACATTATCTTAATATGAAATTTTTACTAATTACAGCCATGATTTTTATTGCAAGTTTTTCTTATGCTGAAAATTTACAATGGGAGTACCCTACATTAGAAAGTTTACAAAAAGAACTCAGTAATGCCGAAGCTCTACAAAGAGCGCATGACCAAAAAGTTTCTGACTTTAATAACAGCTTAAAAAAACAGAAGATGAGCGCTGAAGAACTAAAAATAAAAAAACGTGAAAGTGGTGAACTAGCAAAGGAGCAACAAAAGCTTTATAAACTGATAGACAATGCTAAAAGAGCTTTGAGAAAATCGGCAGATCTTAAAAGAGAGTATTACATAGAAAGCAATAAACCACCTTTTACTATCAAAAATGGAAATCAAGGTGAAAAAATGAGTTCAATAGCTCCTGCTTTTTTTATGGGAAAGTGGAAAGTAAGCCAGTCTTTATATAGCAATACCCCTGGCAATAACAATGACATATATTTTCAAGATAATGCAAACTCTACCTTTGAATTCTTTATGACGGATGAGAAAGCTATAGCCTCAGTTAAAAATAAATACAAAAATTTCAAATCTAGAGAAGATGATCTTTTCTATTGCACAACTCTCGCACATGAATATATTCAAAAGCAATTGTTTTCAGTATTCAGTAGGGCCGCCAATAAAAAATTACAAGGTGAAATACCCACCGATCTTAAGGAAGGCTCTAAAGAATGGAAAGCGGCGAATGATGAACTTAATTCGATCATTAGTCGAAAGGGAAAAGGGCTGTGGAAGAGGCATCCACATAAAGTTATTTCATTTATTAAAACGGAAAATAATACGACAACATTTAAATCATGCGGGCAGTACCTTTACATTGGTAGAGCACATAAAAATCCTGATTACGACTTTTATTTGGACGCGAGTAATGGCCTTAATGTTGATGTGATAAATAAAAATAAATTTATTATTTATGAAATTTTTGACAAATACTTTGCACCTGGAAGATATGCTGTTTTTGAGCGTTTATAAGTTTAATATACGTATGATGCCTGATTTGATTCATAGCCCCACTTCCTATACTGGGTGCTATGAATGATGAAATAAGTCATTTGTGGGTTCAGTTATTGATAGTGAAAAGCAGAAAAGTTAGCTTATGGCACAATAATTGGCTCCGATGGTGACTTTGCTATTTCTGCAGCTCTGTTTTTACAGGCTCACTGTAATTTTTTATCACAGTCTTAACGTTATAGATTTGCAAAATCGTTTGCCGATCACGAAGGTTAGTATTTTTCATTTTAAAGTTTGAAATGTGTAAACACATTTCAGACAAGACATACCATTTAACCGATAAGTCACTTTAAATAGTGGCTTTTTATCGAAAATATTGGTTAGAGCTGTGCTGGTATATTCTATGTTATTTATTTTGATAATCTTTACGGCTTTTAACCTTAACTTCGTAGCTATAACACGATCAATCTTCAAGATAACTTTACTGCAACAACCAATAGCAGGAAGTTACGATGACAGAGCAAATAAAGATAAAACATGAAGAAGTCAATGTAGGCAATGGAACGGTTACAGAAAGTGAAACTGTGATTCAAGCTACTCGTAGTGTTAAGCCAATTGTCGATAATGCATTGAGCGTTATTCTTAATTTTATTAGCAAGCCTTGGTACAAAATACTACCTGTTTTAACACTATGTAATAAGTTTACGGTGCTTGTTTTAATCGTCTTTTTTGCTTCTGGCTATTTGCCTGCCATTAAATTATTGGGTAACTCACAAACACTTTACCAATTGATTGATGTTTCATTATTTCAGGTGATAGTGCTGACGGTGATAGCGCTTTATTCATTAGGTGTTAAACGAATATTGAGTAAGCTTGCCTCAATAGTTTTAATCTTAGTCGTGCTGTATCAGTTAAATGAAATGCGAGAAATGATGGCAGGTTTTCTCGGAGGCAATAGCGCTCAATTTAGTGATGACGTGATAGGCATGGCCTTACAGTCAATACGTTACGGTTTATATCTTTGGCTAGGTAGTTTCTTGATTTTGGTGTTGTTGTTAATATTGCCAATGTACCAAAGTAATAAAAAATTATGGCCAACTTTGGTTGATATCGTTAACACAAAACCTACTCACACCTTAGATGTAAAAGCTTTCACGGGTAAAGTTAATGCTAATGTGCAATTAGTTGTACAAAAAGCTAATGACTCGATTGAGCAAATAAGTACTGATGGCAATAAAGTGCAATTGGACAACTTACGAAGCTTAAGCAACAAGAAAAAATTGTTGATGGTTACCAGTACCGTGATGATTTTTCTTGTTGTCGCTATTCTTTTCTCAGGTAACTCCGCGCCCTCTGCTCGTGATGTTGAAAAAATTATTGCCGCAGAAATGCAGGATGAAAGTGGCTTTTTGAGTACCGAATTGTCAGCAATTAACCTTAAAGACTGTGAAGAAGTTTCAGGCAGAGAGTTGCCGACTTTTACTTGTACTGTTGAAGGTGTTGTTACGGCTGATTTTGGGGCATTAGGTTCGATGCTTGGAGGTAATGCTAAAAAAAGTGAAGCGTTTAGTATTGAGTATATATTCGTCAATGGCGAAAGCGGGTGGTATGGACAATAGTACTTATGTGAAAAATATCATCATAAAGTCAAAAGTGTCAAATACGGTTGAAATGACTTAAAAATGTGTTGTTAAGTATCGCTGTTCAGGCCTAAGCGCTGTGATGTGTGTTGGCGAAGTGGAAGTTATAGCGAGTAAAGTAAAATTGGTATAAGGTTCGATTTACCCCACTTACTTTCATTTATTTCAGTAAGAAGCGAATAAATTTGAATGACGAAAGTCTTGTCATGATTAATGTAAAAGGGGTAGGCAGTTGTCAGATTATGCTGAGTTTGAAGAAGAGGTGTTAGCACGCTCAAAAAGAATACTATTTAATGGTAATGAATCTTTTGTTGGGCTATCAACCCCTGATGCGCAATTAAACCGTCATTATTTGTATATTATGTTTAATGCCATAATGCATAAAATAATTTCTTATAAGCGAGGGGCTTTTTTATCTTATGAACAATATACAGCGTACTTCGCACAAGATATTCAAGAAGTAGTTGTTACTAACAAACGTCATTTCTACTACTTAGAAGAGCTAGTGCTAATCATGGGCAAAGAACAATATCAGGGTGTCATGCGTGACACGTTAACTCCTTGTGATAAAACCCTAATTGATAAAGATGTTATTTTAATGAAAGCATATCGAGCAAGAAAAGCGTTATTACAGTGACAGACAAATCAGGTTTGAGTGCAAGTTTGGCTGCGTTTACTATCACAGTAACCAACACGAACGATGCACCAACAATCACAGGTACAGCAACCACCACAGCCGCTCAGGGTACAAACTACAGCTCTACACCCGCAGCAACAAAGATTGATGTTTTTTCAAAGCAACCCAAGGGGGTATGGCTAATTTCAACCTAACATCGTTTAAAATTGTTAAATTAGATAACTATATCGCACACTCTTCGCTTTATTACCTCAAAAATTAGCTAATAGCTGAGACTAAAATAAAACATCAACAGCCCCTAACTCTTTAATTGAGATAGGGCATCTAGAATTGCATCAAGGCTACTTTTTGATTCTTGAGCTTCGTCAAATAAGGCTTGGACATCTCCACTATCAAATGCGGCTTTAGCTTCATCTAAATTGTCTAACATGTCCTCCGCGGCTTTTTTGACTGCGGATAATGAGGCCGCCACAGCAGCCATATCTTTTGCCAATGCAGGAAAAAACAAAGACGACTGGGCTTTTTTCGCTTTGATTTTTCCTAATTCAAATTCTTTCTTTAATGAAGCTAATTGCTTAGCAGCATTAGCATAAGCAGAAAAAACATCCCCTTTATTTTCGCTTTTAAGGTTTCCATAAATGGTAATAAACTCATCTCTTTTAGGCTGTTGTACCAAATCAATTACATCTAAAAAACCATTTTCCGCAATATCATCATCTTGAAAATCATCGGTATTTAATGCTTTAGCGTAATCATTTAAATATCGTAATGCAGTTAGTTCATGTTTGTTTGCCATGATAAAAGTACCTTCAATTTATTAAACGCAAATGCTATTCGTTATCAGCGCTATCTGACAGGCTTTTCAGCCTATCTCTGACTATTTTTATGTTTTCCAATGTCCAGTTGCCACAATGAGAGTATAATGAACGTAAACCACCACATGATGCCATTTCATTAGCTACTGTATTGTGTATACTCGCCCATACAGTTGCAGCCTCTCCTATCATTTTTGCCTGTTGCTTATTCTTTGTTTCCCACGCTTTCAATACTCTAATTTCTTCTAGATATTTATGGTAAATCGGGACACCAAATTGGTCTATTATTAGATTGCTAGCAATAACAGTTTTTGTTGCCTTTTTTTGAGCATCATCTTTGTTATCCCACTCAATATTAAACACCCTAAATGGCTCTTCCACTTCTTTATAAAGTCGATTTTCTACTCTTTGATAAAAACACATGCGTTCATTACCGTACCGACCTTGTATGGCAGCCTTAGACATATCAAACATTTTATCAATTACGCTAATTTGGACGCTTGTTTGATTTTTTAAAGCGGTTGCTAACGTATCAACATTTGACTGCATTGCAGTCATCGTTTCAGCTAAAGAATCTTGCGCTTTAATATTTGTCCATTTTTCGGATATAAGCTTGAAGACTTTACCTGTAGTATCAATTCCAGGGATAGCCGCACCTAGGAGAGAACCAATACTTTTAATGGATTTTACTATGCCCTCAGCTGCTTCTTCACCTGTACCAGATGAAGCAGCCAGTTCATTCACGGCTTGAGCATATAAAACCATTGCATTTAGGCCTAACTCTACATCTGCAGATGCTGTTGCATAAAGTTTCTGATTTCTTGTCCAGTCTTGTTGAGCTGTTTGCCAATTCACATGTACTGCGGGATTAAATGTGGTCGTTGCGCATGTAGAGTCCCAACCTTCATTTTGGGCTAATTTTGAAATACTAACTAGCTGACTTAAATTACTTTTAATATCAGATTGAGATTTCACCATACTATCGCGGATATCTTCTGAAGTTTTGGACCAATTTGACAAATCAGGCGTTGCTGTACAGCCAAACATAAATATTGTCATTATTAATGACAGGATGTATTTGTTTTTCATCATTAATCTCATTATCACGAAATATTAAATTGGCAAAAGCGCCACTAGGCAGGATGAAAGATTTAGAAGGGTTGCACATTCAATGCTTCGTCAGTTATATCATCCGTGTAATTCTCAAAATAGTAGACAAAGCAGAAATATGCAAATAATGTAGTGGTTACCTATTTTGTTTTAACCCTGCCTCTTTGCTGCAGAATCCGGGGGCAGACTTTAGCGAGGGGCATTCTAAATTTGAACTTACTCAGTCTGAAGAATGGCTGCGTGTAATGATATTTACTATTCAAGGAAAAAAATATCAGTACCACTACAAACAGACAGTAGAAGTGTCAGCAATAAAGTTTATTTAATTTGCCCTTGTTGCGTGAAGCAAAGGCAACACTTATACATGCTCAAAAAACTATATGCTTGCCGTGAGTGTACAAACCTTAGCTATGCAAGCCAAAGCGAGGGAAAGCAAGATAGGTTAGCTAGGAGAATTAGAAAACTACGCACAAACCTATGGGGCAGTTCTGCTGAAATTAATAACCTAGTAGAATCAACTATGTATTTTCAAAAGCCGAAATATATGAAATGGAAAAGCTTTGAAGTTAAACGAGATAAGATTTTAAGTATTGAACGACAATACTGGTCACTATGCGAAATTAGATTAGAAAAAATGTGGCCAAATTAAAAAAATGCTAAATAGCGATCCGTGAGTGATCCGCAGCTTAAATAAATAATAACTGTTAAGAGTTACTAATGGGGAAGGTCTTTGTAAATGGTGGCCCCTCCCTGACTTGAACAGGGGACCTGCCGATTAT
>TARA_R110000782_G_scaffold13999_13_pt1 | contig 49753 bp, 45 predicted proteins | sample TARA_R110000782 | Tara Oceans TARA_R110000782 (sample SAMEA4397859) | marine metagenome | biome: Polar Biome; feature: [SRF] surface water layer (ENVO:00010504); material: water (ENVO:00002006), including particulate matter (ENVO:01000060) such as... | depth 5 m | reverse complement strand
GGCGGGCCGGCCGCCGCGCCGGTCACTTCGCCCCTGTCCTCGCGACGGTCTCGATGGCGCCGATGAACTCCTCGAAGTCCTTCGCCTCCCGGAAATCGCGGTAGACGCTGGCGAAACGCACGTAGGCGACGGCGTCGAGGCTCTTCAGCCCCTCCATCACCGCCTGCCCGATCACCTCGGCCTCGATCTCCGCCTCGCCGATCGCCTCCATCTGGCGGACGATGCCGGACACCAGCCGCTCGATGCGTTCGGGCGCAATCGGTCGCTTGCGGCAGGCGATCTCGATGGAACGGGCGAGCTTGTCGCGCTCGAAGACTTCCTTGTCGCCGGATTTCTTGAGGATGACGAGTTCGCGAAGCTGCACACGCTCGAACGTCGTGAAGCGCGCGCCGCACGCCGGACACTGGCGGCGGCGACGGATCGCGCTGCCATCTTCGGTCGGACGCGAGTCCTTGACCTGGCTATCCTCGCCTCCGCAAAACGGGCAGCGCATCGCTCGTCCCCCCTTCCCCGACCTTGTGCGTCAGAGCCCCGGATAGATCGGGAAGCGGTCGCAAAGCGCCTTCACGCGCGCCCGCACGTCCGCCTCGACAGCACCATTGCCCGCTTCCCCGTTCGCGGCAAGACCATCGAGCACATCGGCGATCATGTCGGCGATCAGCGTGAACTCGGCCTGCCCGAAGCCGCGCGTAGTGCCCGCGGGCGAGCCGACGCGGATGCCGCTCGTCTTCGTCGGCGGCAACGGATCGAACGGCACACCGTTCTTGTTGCAGGTGATGTGGCTGCGCTCCAGCGCTTCGTCCGCATCCTTACCGGTGATGCCTTTCGGGCGCAGATCGACGAGCGCCAGATGCGTGTCGGTTCCGCCCGCCACGATGTCGCAGCCGCGCTCCTTGAGGCGCCCCGCCAGCGTCTTCGCGTTGGCGATCACCGCCTGCGCGTAAACCTTGAAGCTCGGGTCGAGCGCCTCGCCGAACGCCACCGCCTTCGCGGCGATCACGTGCATCAGCGGGCCGCCCTGAAGGCCCGGGAACACCGCGGAGTTGAACTTCTTTCCGAGCGCTTCGTCGTTCGACAGGATCATGCCGCCGCGCGGGCCGCGCAGCGTCTTGTGCGTGGTGGTGGTGACGACATGCGCGTGCGGCAGCGGGCTCGGGTGCAGGCCGGCCGCCACGAGGCCGGCGAAATGCGCCATGTCGACGAGCAGATAAGCGCCCACCTTGTCGGCGATTTCGCGGAAGCGCGGGAAATCGAGCGTGCGCGGATAGGCCGAGCCACCCGCGATGATCAGCTTCGGCTTGTGCTCTAGCGCCAGCCGCTCGACCTCGTCGAAGTCGACGAGGTGGTCGCTCTCGCGCACGCCGTACTGCACGGCGTTGAACCACTTGCCGGACTGCGCGGGCGGCGCGCCGTGCGTCAGGTGGCCACCGGCGGCGAGGCTCATGCCGAGGATCGTCTCGCCCGGCTGCACCAGCGCCATCATCACCGCGCCGTTCGCCTGCGCGCCGGAGTGCGGCTGCACGTTGGCATAGGCGCAGTCGAAGAGTTTGCGCGCGCGGTCGATGGCAAGCTGCTCGACCTCGTCCGAAGGCGCGCAGCCCTGATAGTAGCGCTTGCCGGGGTAACCTTCGGCGTACTTGTTCGTGAACACGGACCCTTGCGCTTCCAGAACCGCGCGGCTGACGATGTTTTCCGAAGCGATCAGCTCGATCTGGTCGCGCTCGCGGGTCAGTTCCTTGGTGATCGCGTCGAAAACCGCCTTGTCGGCAGTCGCGACACCGTCCGTGAAGAACCCATCCTGGGCAAGCGGCGTGGCGGCGGCGGTGCTCATGCTCGTATCTCCTTCGTGGGCTACGCCGACAATTTGTCGACGCGCCGCTGGTGACGTCCGCCCTCGAAGGGCGTGTTCAGAAATTCATTGAGGCAGTCTCGCGCCGTCTCGATACCGATCAGGCGTTCGCCGAGCGCGAGGATGTTCGCATCGTTGTGCTGGCGCGACAGCCGGGCCATCAGCCCGTTCATGCAGAGCGCGGCGCGCGCGCCCTTCACCCGGTTCGCCGCGATCGAAATTCCGATGCCCGAGCCGCAGACGACAACGCCTTTCTCGGCCTTTCCGGAAGCCACTGCCTCGCCAACCGCGCGGCCAAAATCCGGGTAATCCACGGACTCGCCGCCGTTCGTGCCGAGGTCGAGAACCTCGTGCCCGGCTTCCTTCAGCCAGTCCGCAACCGCGGACTTCAGGACGTAACCGGCGTGGTCGCTGCCAATGGCGATAACGGACATGGAGCGGCGGGCCTCATGCAAGCTGCGGGTGCGATTCGCGTGAGCGCACTCTCTAGGGGAGCGAGCCCTTCGGCGCTACCAAGAATTGTGGCGTTCGCGTTACGTATAGATGCCCCGCAGATCGAGCGTGGCCTTCTTGCCGATCGCCGCGTAGTTCGCCTTCAGCCAATGTTCGGCCTTGACGCGCCCGAGATCGCGCAGCGCGGTGAGGAACGGCCAGTCGGCATTCACCTTGGTTCCAGGCGAATAGGCGGCAAGCTCCTCCCCGCCGTCGACACGGTGCATCAGGATCTTGCGGTAGCGCTTGCCCGCGACGATCTGCCCTGTCTCGATCAGGCGGTCGACGAACTCGACGGCGCGAAGCTCGCGGAGCAGCGAGCCGTTGAAGGCGATCTCGTCTATGCGGTTGTCGATGTCCTCGACGCTGGTGGGCGTCTGGCGCCGCTCGATCGGGCTGACCTGCACGAGCAATATGTCTTCCGGCCCCGGGTGGTAGAACAGCGGGAACAGCGCGGGGTTGCCCATGTAGCCGCCGTCCCAATAGGGCTCGCCCTCGATCTCCACGGCCTGGAACAGCTGCGGCAGGCACGCGGAGGCGGCGAGTACGTCTGCGTTGACCTCTTTGCCCGAAAACACGCGGACCTTGCCGGTGAACACATTGGTCGCCGCGATGTAGAGCGTCAGCGCCTTACAGCTGCCGATCATCTCGAAATCGAACGAGTCCGCCACGATATCGCGCAGCGGATTGATGCCGGCGGGATTGAACTGATACGGGCTCATCGACCGCATGACGTTACTCGTCCACGCGTTCCACCACGTGTCCCACGGCGTATCGCGCACGGGCACGAACATCGCCGCGTCGGACACGCGCTTCCAGAAGCGGTCGAGGCATTCGCGCGCGCCCTCGCGGCCGCCGGACATCCAGCCCTGCGCGAGCGCGGCAGCATTCATCGCCCCCGCGCTCGTGCCGGAAATCGCGGAGAGTTCGATGCGCTTGTCCTCGAGCAGCCGGTCGAGAACGCCCCAGGTGAACGCGCCGTGGCTGCCGCCGCCCTGAAGCGCGAGGTTGATGCTTTTCGTCGCCATGACGGGAGCTTAGCGCGCGCGGAGCGGCTTGCCTATCGACGAAGTGTATTGCATACATAATACACAAACAGGGAGGTTCCATGCGCATTACCACGCTTGCCCTCATCGGGGCCGCCATCGCCTTCCCGGCTGCCGCCGCGGACACATCGATCATGGTGCTCGGCACCTACCATTTCTCGAACGCCGGTATGGACAAGGCGAACGTGAAGGCGGACGACGTAACCACCCCTGCCCGGCAGACCGAGCTGGAACGGCTGACCACCGCGCTTGCGGCGTGGAAGCCCCACAAGGTGCTGGTGGAATGGCAGTATCCCCAGCCGTTCACGGTGCCCCAATACCGGGCGTTCAAACCCGAAGACCTGAAGACGAAGACCAACGAGGTCATCCAGATCGGTTTCCGGTTGGCGCGGAAGCTCGGCCATACCGACGTCTACGGCTTCGACGAGCAACCCGGCCCCGGCGAGCCCGACTACTTCCCATTCGGCCCCGTCGAAGCCTTCGCCGCGGCGCAAGGACAGAAGGCCGAGCTCGATGCGGTGTTCGACTATTTCCGGCAACAGGCAGACGCGCAGACGAAAGCGCAGGAAACCCAGTCGATCCCCGAACTCCTGCTCACCATCAACGACCCCGCCCGCAACACGGCGGAACACGCCAAGGGCTATTACGGCATCCTCCGCTTCGGCGACGGCGAGGACCAGCCCGGCGCCGTGCTGAACGCGATGTGGTACATGCGAAACGCCAAGATGTTCGCCAAGATCGGCCTTATCGCGAAGCCGGGCGAGCGCGTGCTGGTGATCGTGGGTTCAGGCCACAAATACTGGCTGGAACATTTCGCCGGAACGACGCCGGGGTTCGTTGCCGTAGACCCGCGTCCGTATCTCGAAAAATCGCGTTAAGCGGCGATACGCATTTCCAGGCGGTCCCAGATTTCCACGAGCGCGCGGACGAGATCGTCCATCATCGCTTCGCTGTGGTTGGGGCCGGGGGTGAAGCGCAGCCGCTCCGTGCCGCGCGGCACGGTGGGGTAGTTGATCGGCTGCACGTAGACGCCGTACTCGATGAGCAGGATGTCGCTGATCTTCTTGCACTTCGCGGGGTCGCCGACGAGCAGCGGCACGATGTGCGTGGTGGACGGCATCACGGGTAGACCCGCGCCCCGCATCTTCGTCTTCAGCATCTCGGCGGCGGCCTGCTGGCCCTCCCGCTCGACGCTTGACGACTTCAGGTGGCGCACGCTGGCGAGCGCGCCGGCGACGAGGACCGGCGCAAGGCTGGTCGTGAAGATGAAGCCCGGCGCGTAGCTGCGGATCACGTCCGTCAGCGTCTTCGATGCGGCGATATAGCCGCCCATGATGCCGAACGCCTTGGCGAGCGTGCCTTCGATGATGGTGAGGCGGTGCGCGACACCGTCGCGCTCCGAAATGCCGCCGCCGTGGTCGCCGTACATGCCGACCGCGTGGACCTCGTCCAGATACGTCAGCGCGTTATACTTGTCGGCGAGGTCGCAGATTTCGGCGATCGGCGCGATGTCGCCGTCCATCGAGTAAACGCTTTCGAACGCGATCAGCTTCGCGGCATCCCTTGGCGCCTCGGCAAGCAGCTCTTCGAGGTGTTCGAGGTCGTTGTGACGGAACACGCGCTTCTCGCAGCCCGCGCCGCGGATGCCCGCGATCATCGAGGCGTGGTTCAGCTCGTCCGAAAACACGATGCAGCCCGGCAGCAGCTTGCCGAGCGTGGAGAGCGTCGCCTCATTCGAGATGTAGCCGGAGGTGAAGAGCAGCGCGGCTTCCTTGTCGTGAAGCTCGGCGAGTTCGTTTTCAAGCTCGAGGTGATAATGCGTGTTGCCGCCGATGTTGCGCGTGCCGCCCGAGCCCGCGCCGACATCGTGCAGCGTCTCTTCCATCGCGGCGATCACATCCGGGTGCTGGCCCATGCCGAGATAGTCGTTCGAGCACCAGACGGTGATCGGGCGCGCGCCATTGTGGCCGGCGAAGCAGCGCGCGTTCGGGTAGTTGCCCCGGTTGCGCAGGATGTCGATGAACACGCGGTAGCGGCCTTCGGCGTGCAGCCGATCGATCGCGTCCCGGAAAATGCGGTTGTAATCCACGCTCTCTAACCCGTCCTGCCCGCCATTTTCTCCGCTTTACATCGGAGGTGGCATTGCCGTCACCCCACTTTATGTCGCAGGGAGTTGTTGCGAGTTTTTCGCAACTTTAACGAGGGGCTGGAATGACTTAGATCAATTTCTCGACAAGAAAGCTGTCGATGGCGAATTTCGCGGCCCAGTTGAGGTACGCCCACTGGCCGTATTCGCCGTCGATCGGGAACGAACCGCGCACGCCGCCGACGAGATCGGGATTGCCCTCTGTAGCGATCGTGCGGCGCACGAAGGCGTTGAGCCCCTTGCCTGCCTTCACGAACGCATCGCCGCCGCCGAGCGGGGCGAGATAGAACAGGCTTTCGGCGACCTGAACGTTGCCGGTGAGGCACGACCATTCCACCGCCGCCGACCAATCCGACCTGAGACGGCCCGGAAGTGCGCCGTCGCTGCGAAGCGCGCCGACGAGCGCGCGCGCCATTTTCAGTGCCGCGTCGAGGTAGCGCTGCTCGCCCGAAAGCCGGTGCGCCTCGACCACGCCGCGCAGGTAGTAGCCGAGCGTGTGCGTGAGTGGGCGGTCCTTGTGCTGCAGGCAGCAATCATTGACCCAGCCGTTCGCCTGCATCTTGCCGAGCGCCCAATCGACCTGCCGGAGCCCGGCCGCGCCATAGCCTTCGCCCGGCGCGGTGCGCTCGGCTTCGAAAAGGCCCCACGACACGTGCGTTTCGTAAGCCTTCTCGCCCGCGTGCGTGAACGGCGACGGGTGCGAACGCCAGCAACCGTCGGGGTCGAGCGAATCCCGGAGGAAGCGGGCGGCGCCGTGCATCGCATCCAGATACTTGGCGTCGCCGAGCGTGCGGGCACCGATGGCGAGACCGATCAGGATCTGGCCGGTGTTGAAGGTGACGGACTTCACCGGCACGGCATCGATCTTGCCGCCCTGGAAGCCGCCGTCTTCGAGCTGGATCGCGCAGAGCCAGTCGAGCATCCGCCGCGCGCGGGCTTCCTCGCCCAGCACCAGCAGCGTCGGGATGATGTAGCCGGTGGTTTCGGGATAGCTCGTCGCCCAGCCTTTCGCGACGTGATAGTCGCGGGCGACGCCGCCGTCGGGGGTCGCCGAGCAATCCTGCGCGCGGCCGAGCCATGCGGTGCAAGCCGCGACGGCGGCATCGATTCCGGGATCGGCGAACGGCAGCCCGGCCGCGTCGCGTTTCTTGGCCTCACGCTCGGCGGGGGCGAGCTGGAAGTCGTTATAGAGCGATTTCAAGGTATTGAGCATGAGCCCTGCCTAGCGCGAGTCGGTTAAGGTTTCATCGCTGTGCGGCAAGACCGAGCTTGCGCGCAATGCGGTTGCGGCCGGAGGCAAGCCACGGTCCGGGGTCGTCGCCGCGCCACAGCGCATCGATCGCTCGCCAGCCGGTCCCCGATTTGGGCACGACCGCGCCCGATGCGACCGCGCCGGGATCGCGCCAGCCGAACCGGTGCCGGGGCTGGGCGTCGGGCAGCGGCAGGCGCATCTGGTCGGCAAACTGCACCGCGGGCAGGTTCACGCCGTTCAGCGTCGCCAGCTCTGATTGGTAGTCGGTGCGGCAGGCGGTCGGCTCGATCATGATGAACGCGCCCGTTACCGCGTGGCGCTTGAATTCGAGGCTACCCATGCCCTGAAAGCGCGCCGCGGCGAAAAACGCCTGCGTGTCGGCGGCGAGGCGCGCGTGCGCTTCGGGCGCGGGCGCGCAACCCGCCGTGCCGCCCACGCGCGGCGGCCAGCTTGCCGTCTTGTAACCCGTATAGGCAGCAAGCATGTCGCTCTCCGCGCCGAAATAGGCGAGGCAGAAGAAGACGCTGCCGTCGTCCCCCGGCACATATTCCTGCGCTACGAGTTCGCCCGCGGCGGCGAGCATGTCCGGGATCAGCGGCGCGGCGTCGGCGGCGCTTTCGAACACGTAAGCCTTCTTGAAGCGTACCTGATAGGCGGCGACATGCTCGCTCGGCTTCACGATCAACGGCGGCGTCAGCTGTTCAAGGAGCGCGAGGTCATCGGCGCTGCGCAGCGTCACCGTACGCGGCACGGCAAGTCCGGCGCGCGCCGCGATCGGCATGAACCGATCCTTGTTGACCATCGCTTCCACAACATCGTGGTCCGGCATCGCGATCCGGTAACCGGGAATCCGGTCCCGGTTCGCGGCCACCGTGGCCACACCGTCCTCGCGTGTCAGGAACAGTACGGGATCGTGATCAAGCCGCGCGCGGTACGCCGCGAGCGCTTCGATGAGCCCTTCGCCTGCAAGCGGCGCCTTCGCCTTCGTGCCGTGGCGCGTTGCGGTGTAGGGCCCCATCGTGTCGTCGAAGGCGTGCACGCGGATGCCCGCCGCCGCAAGCGACCGCACGACGCCGAGGCCATTGAGGCCAAGGCCGACGACAAGCGCGCTACTGCTCAAAAGCTGAGATCTCCCCAAGCCGGAGGCACGAAATAGCCGTCCACCATTTCGTCGGTCACGTCGCGGAGCGCGGCGGGACGCCAGCGCGGCGACTTGTCCTTGTCGATCAGCTGGGCGCGGATGCCTTCGAAGAAATCATGGCCCGACTTGATCGCGGAAACCAGCCGGTATTCGCGGCGCAGGCAGCCGGCGAGGTCGTCGCCACGCGCCTCGCGGAGCGCGCGGAGGCTGATCTTCATGCTCGTCGGCGACATCTTCATCAGCGTGTCGCGCTGCGCCACCGCCCAGTCGCTGCCGAGCGAGAGCGATTCCATGATCGCTTCCACCGTATCGAACGCGAAGTGCCGGTCGATCTCGTCGCGAACCGCCTCAAGCGGTGCGGGCCCGGCATCCGAATGGAACGCGTTCAGCGTCTCGGGCACATCGCTGCCCTCGGCAAGCGCGTCGGTCAGCGCCTCGATCTGCGCGCTCGTGCAGTGGTGCGTGCCGTATCCCGCATACATGCAGTCCGCGGCCTTGAGGCGCGCGCCGGTGAGGCCGAGATAGGTGCCGACTTCGCCCGGCATCTGCGCGAGCGCGTGCGTGCCGCCGACGTCGGGGATAAGGCCGATGCCGGTTTCAGGCATGGCGAAAAGCGTCTTATCGGTGACGACGCGGTAGGGTGCGTGGACCGAGACGCCGACACCGCCGCCCATGCTGAAACCGTCGACAAGTGCCACGTAGGGCTTCGGAAACGTGCCGATGGCAAGGTTCATGCGGTATTCGTCCGCGAAGAAGCCTTCCCACTCCGACGTGCCTTCCTTGCCGGAATGGTAGAGGCCCACGACGTCGCCGCCCGCGCAGAATGCCTTCTCTCCCGCGCCGCGAACGATCACCACCGAAACATCGTCGTCGCCCGCCCACGCATCGAGTTGACGGTGCAGCGCGAGGCACATCTCGCGATTGAGCGCATTCAGCGCCTGCGGTCGGTTCAGTGTGATCAGTCCGGCGCGGCCGCGCCTTTCGAACAGAATGTCGTCGGTCATTCAGCTCCCCTCAAGTCGTTCAGAATGCGCGTGGCGCGGCGGTGGAGGTCATACGCGCAAGCAGCGCGCCTTCGCCATCGAAAAGGTCGGCCTCAAGAAACGCGATCATGCGGCCACGCTTGATGACACGCCCCTCCGCATAAAGTTTCCCGGCCTTCGCGGGCAGCAGGAAGCTCACCTTCATCTCGATCGTCGCGACGAAGATGCGCTTGCCCGCATCGGCGACGCAGGCCATCTCCGCCGCGTCGTCCAGCATCGCGGCGACGATGCCGCCCTGCACAGTACCGTTGGGGTTGCAGAACGCGGGCGTCGCGACAAACGACATGCGGACCCGCCCGGATGGGTCCAGCTCCAGAATCTCGGCGCCGAGCAAAATGCCGCTCGGGGGGAGATCGGCGTTGAGGCGCGCGAGCAATTCCTCATGCGTCGTCATAAAATTCGCCGCCATCCCTTTGTTTACAGATAATCAACGTCGAGTCCGCGTTCGGCCAACGCAGGCCCAAGCGCAGCGGCCTTTTCGTCTCTTGCCGTGAAAACGGCAAGGCCAGCCGGTTCGCACCCTGTCCAGTCCGCATCGCGAAGCAGGTGCGCGACGCGGCGCGCGATCCCCTGCCCGCCGTGGACGAAACGCATCGGTCGGCGGGCGGCGGCGGCAAGCTCCTCCTCGACGAGCGGGAAGTGCGTGCAGGCGAGTACGACGATATCCATGTCCTCGCCGCGCGGCTGGTCGATCAGCCCCGCCATCACCGCCGCATAGGCCTCCGCCGGAACCCCCTCCCCGCGCAGTTTTGCCTCTGCCATCGCCGCAAGCTCCGGCGTGCCGTGGCGGAGCACGACGCAGTCCGAAGCGAACTCGGCAGCGAGATTATCGACATAGGCCTGCCGCACGGTGGCGGGCGTGCCGAGCACGCCGATTACCTTCGCTTTCGTCGCTTCGGCGGCGGGCTTGATGGCGGGCACGGTGCCCACCACCGGCACGTCGAGCGCGGCGCGGACGTGTGACAGCGCGATCGTGGAGGCGGTGTTGCAGGCGATGACGATGAGGCGGGGCCGGTAGCGTTCCGTCAGCCGCCCGAGCAGCGCGGGCACGCGCGCGGCGATCTCCGCCTCGCTCTTGCTGCCATAGGGAAACCCGGCGTTGTCCGCCACATAGACCACCGGCGCCTGCGGCAGCGCGGCGCGGATCGGCGCGAGCACCGAGAGGCCGCCCATGCCCGAATCGAAAACGAGAATGGGCGGGCAGGTCACGACATCATCCGCGCCCGGTCGCGCCATTCGGCGGACAGCGGCTTCAGTTCCGAAAGCGCCTTCAGCGACGCTGGGTCAGCCTTGCCCGCGCCGCCGACGATCAGGCCAAAAACACGCGCTACGGTCCATTCGGGATACGGCCTGCGTTCGAGCGCCAGCACGTCGCCGACCGCGACGACGCCGGGTTCGAGCACACGGTAGTACCAGCCTGAACGACCCGTCTTGACGATTTCGGCGACGAGCGCCGGGCGCCCCAGCCGATGCGCCGGTTTCCAGCAGGGTTTGCGGCCCTGCGAGATTTCGACGAGCGCCGTGCCGAGCCGGTAGCGATCCCCGATGCAGGCGGTGTGCTCGTCGAGGCCGGTCGTCGAGATGTTCTCCCCAAAGGCGCCCGCAGCGCCGAGCAGCGGCTGATCGGGCATCAGCTCCGACCACCACGCATAATGATCGCGCGGATAATGGTGGACCGCCATGTCGATGCCGCCGTGGTGGACGGTATCCGCCTGCTCATCGCCATCAAGGCCGAGCGGCTTCACGACAACCGCGCCGTGCCGGGGCGCCTTGGCGATTGCGCTCATCTCCTCGCCGCGCAGCGGGCGCGCGGTGCCGGTGAGCACGGCTTCTATCGTGAGTCCCGTCATGATCCGCGCTTAGCGCCCGCGCCGCACCCCGGTAAAGCCCGTGCTTCTCAAGGCGTGCGTTTTCGACCATAGATGCCGCCCATGTCTCCCGTTCTCAAACCCGCTGCCGCCTATCCCGCCACCCGCCTGAGACGCCCCCGTGCGCACGCCTGGTCGCGCGCGCTGTTCGCGGAAGTGACGCTCTCCCCGGCCGATTTCATCTGGCCGCTGTTCGTCACCGAGGGTACGGGCGAGCGCACGCCGGTGTCGACGATGCCGGGCGTCGAACGCCTGTCGGTCGATCTCGTCGCCGAGGCCGCGAAGGAAGCCGAAAGCCTTGGCATCCCCTGCATCGCGCTCTTCCCCCACACGCCCCCCGAACGCCGCACGGCGGACGGGCGAGAGGCGCTCAATCCCGACAACCTCACCTGCCGCGCGATCAAGGCCATTAAAGCTGCCGCGCCCGGCATCGGCGTGCTGACGGACGTCGCGCTCGACCCCTACACGACGCACGGCCACGACGGGCTGCTTTCGGACGACGGCCGCATCCTCAACGACGAGACGATCGAGATGCTCCAAGGGCAGGCGCTGGTGCAGGCGCGTGCCGGAGCCGACATCATCGCCCCGTCGGACATGATGGACGGCCGCGTCGGCGCGATCCGCAAGGTGCTGGAGGCGGGCAGCTTCCACGATGTGCAGATCATGAGCTACGCCGCCAAATACGCCTCCGCCTTTTACGGCCCGTTCCGCGACGCGGTCGGCTCCGGCGGCTTCCTGAAAGGCGACAAGAAGACCTACCAGATGAACCCCGCGAACGCCGACGAGGCGCTACGCGAGGTCGCGCTCGACATCGCCGAGGGGGCGGACAGCGTGATGGTGAAGCCGGGGATGCCCTATCTCGACGTGATCGCCCGCGTGAAGGACGCGTTCAACATCCCCGTGTTCGCCTATCAGGTCTCCGGCGAGTACGCGATGCTGGAGACGGCGGCGCAGGCTGGACTCATCGAGCGGGACCGGATGATCATCGAAGCGCTGACCGCGTTCCGCCGCGCGGGCTGCTCGGGCATCCTCACCTACTACGCACGCGACGCGGCAAGGCTGCTCGGATGACAGCCGCCGAGGGCGCACTGTCGCGGGGATTGGCGGCGCGGCCGCTGTTCATCGCGACGATCTTCCTCGGCTCTTTCCTCCTCTTCCTCATCCAGCCGATGCTCGGCCGCATGGCGCTGCCGACGCTGGGCGGCGCGCCCGCGGTTTGGAACGTCGCCATGCTGTTCTACCAGGCGATGCTGCTCGCAGGGTATGTGTACGCCCATGCGATCAGCCGCATGGCGCAGCGGCGGCAGACCATCGTCCACCTCGCGGTCTTTGCCGTCGCGGCGCTCACGCTGCCGATCAGCCTCGCCGAGGTCGGTGGGCGCGAGACGCTGCCGCCGATGCTGTGGCTGCTGGCGCTGCTCGGCGCCTCGATCGGCCCGGTGTTCTTCGTCGTGGCGGCGCAGGCCCCCCTGATGCAGTCGTGGTACGCGCGCGTCGATGATCCGGCGGCGGCGGACCCCTATTTCCTCTACGCGGCGAGCAATGCCGGAAGCCTGCTCGCGCTCCTCGCTTACCCGTTCGCGGTCGAGCCCTATCTGCGGCTGAAGGAGCAGGCGTGGCTCTGGTCGGGCGGCTTCGTGGTGCTCGCGCTACTCGTCGCCTTCTGCGCCCGCCGCCCGGCGCGTGACCCGGTGCCCGCCGCAGAGGCTGCACCACCCGCGACATGGCGCGAGCGCGCGGTCTGGACGGTGCTTGCCGCCGTGCCATCGGGCCTGCTGCTCTCCACGACGACGCACCTGACGACGGATATCGTCGCCGTGCCGCTGCTCTGGGTGGTGCCGCTCGCGCTCTACCTCGTCACCTTCATTGTCGCTTTCTCGATGGGCGGGGCGATCTTCGTGAAGCAGGCGAAGATGGCGGCGCCGATCCTCCTGCTGCTGCTCGGCGGCTACACGTTCCTCGCGCAGGGCGTGTTCGCGCTGCTGATGGCGCTCACCAATCTCGTGCTGCTGTTCGTTGTCGCACTGGCGCTGCACGGCCATCTCGCGGAGCGGCGCCCGCCGCCGTCGCAGCTCACCGACTACTACCTATGGATCTCTTTGGGCGGCGTCATCGGCGGCTTCTTCTCCGCGATCGTCGCGCCGCTGGTGTTCGATTGGGTGTACGAGCACCCGATCCTGCTCGTCTGCGCCGCGGCACTGATCCCGGCGAAGCCGCTGACGAAGCGCATCGGGGCGCTCTGGAAAGGTCGCAGGGGGCTGATCCTCGACATCGCGTTGCCGCTCGTCTCACTTGTCGCATCCTGGTGGGTGCACACCGAACTGATCCTCGGCGACCGCGCAGAGACCGCCGCGCCCGCGCTCGGCATCATCGCGCTTGCCGCCGTGCTGTCGATCGGGCGGCGGCTCACCTTCGCGGCCTGTTTCGGCGCGCTGATGCTCGGCCTCGGCGGCTGGCAGGCGATCGCGATCAGCCGCATCGAACTGGCGCGCGAGCGCAGCTTCTTCGGCATCTACACCATAAAGGCCGATGGCGCCCGTCTCATCCGCCAGCTCGAGCACGGCACGACGCTGCACGGCGTGCAGAGCCTGATCCCGGACCTGCAGAGCGAGCCGCAGTCCTACTACGCCAAGGGCAGCGGCGTCGCCGAAGCGTTCGCGGCACTGCCGAAAATCGCGGGGCGCTTCGCTAAGGTTGGCTATGTGGGGCTGGGCGCGGGCTCGCTCTCCTGCTTCGCGCAGCCGGGACAGGGCTGGACCGCGTTCGAGATCGATCCGCTGGTCGTGCGGATCGCGAGGGACCCGCGGCTGTTCACCTATATCTCGCGCTGCACGCCCGACCTGCGCGTGGTGATGGGCGATGCGCGCCTGTCGCTCGCGAAGGAGCCCAGGCACACCTACGACCTCATCGCCATCGACGCCTTCACATCCGACGCGATCCCCATGCACCTGATGACCGAGGAGGCATTCAAGGTTTATGCGGGCGCGCTGAAGCCGGACGGCGTGCTGATGGTGCACATCTCCAATCGCCACATCGATCTGCAGCCGGTGATCGCCGCCATTGCGAACGACATGGGCTGGACCGCGCGCGTGCGCGACCACACGCCCTACGATCCCGATCTTCCCGGCATCGATTACTCGCGCTCGATCTGGGTGGCGCTGACCCCTACAGAAACGCGGATGCAGGATTTGATGTACGGCGGCGGCGCTGGGCCGGCGGGCTGGGCGCTGCTGCGCGAAAGGCCGGGCCTCGAACCGTGGACCGACGATTTCGCGAGCATCATCCCGGTGCTGAAGCAACAGTAGACTGGGTCAATCCCGGACGTAGACGCGTTTGCCGGCAAGCCACGTTTCCAGCACATTCACCTTCCAGATGTCGCCCGCGGGCATCTTGAAAATGTCGCCGTCGACGAGGATGAAATCGGCCCACTTGCCCGGAGTCAGCGTGCCGACGGCGCGCTCGTGCTGCCCGGCGTAGGCAGCCCCGGTCGTGAAGGCTGCGAACGCCTGCTGGCGGGTGAGCGCCTCGTTCGCATACCAGCCTTTCGGCGGCTCTCCGCCCCGATCCTGCCGCGTGACGGCGGCGTGGAGGCCGTAGAAGGGATTCGCGGGTTCCACCGGGAAGTCCGATCCGCCCGCGATACGCGCGCCGCTGTTCACGAGCGATTTCCAGGCGTAGCCGCCCTTGATCCGCTCCGGCCCGACGCGGTCTTCCGCCATAGCCTTGTCGGACGTGGCGTGCGTCGGCTGGATCGAGGCGATGACGCCGAGCTTGCCGAAACGGGCGAGGTCATCCGGCGCGATGATCTGCGCGTGCTCGATGCTGGGGCGCACCAGCGGCTGGCCCATCTTCTGAACGTCCGCGAACGCGTTCAACACTTCGCGGTTCGCCTTGTCGCCGATGGCGTGGACGTTCACCTGAAAGCCGCGCATCGAGGCGGATGCGATCACGTTGCGTAGCTTGGCGCCTTCAATCATCGTCAGCCCGCTGTTCTCGGGATCGTCGCTGTAGGGTTCGAGCAGCGCCGCGCCGCGCGAGCCGAGCGCACCGTCCGCGACCAGCTTGACCGTGTTCAGCGCGAGGCGATCTTCATAAAGCCAGCCGGTCGCCCCTTTCGGCGCGATCGCGCGCAGCGCATCGGCGCCGCCTGCCATGGCAGAGATGCGCGCGGTCAGCTTGCCGTCTTTCGCGAACTGCTCGTAAAGCGTCCAAGTCGCCGGATCGATGCCCGCGTCGTGAACCCCAGTAAGCCCGACGGACGCCATGATCTGGAGTGCCGTTTCAAGCGCGGCGGCGTTTTCCGCTGCGGTCGGCGGCGGCAGCTTCTTCTCGACGAGCGCCATCGCCGTATCGACGAGAACGCCGGTCGGCTCGCCGTCCGCATCGCGTTCGATGCGGCCGCCTGCGGGGTCGAGCGTCTTCGCAGTGATGCCGCTTGCCTTCAACGCCGCCGAATTCGCCCAGCCCGCGTGGCCGTCGACACGGGTCAGCCAAACTGGACGGTCCGCCACGGCAATGTCGAGGTCTTCGGCGGTGGGGAAACGATCGAGCCCCCAGCTCACCTGATTCCAGCCCCCGCCGACGATCCAATTCCGCTCCGGCGCCGCTGCGGCAGCGGATGCGATCTTCGCGAGCGCCTGATCGATGCTCGTTGTGTCCGAAAGGTCGGTCTGAAGTGCCATGAAGCCGAGGCCCATGACATGGCCGTGCGCATCGATGAGGCCGGGCAGCAGCGTCCTGCCCTCCGCGTCGATCACCTCACCGTCCGCCGTCTCGCCGGGTTTCAACAGGCGCTCGACGCGGCCGTCGTCGCCGACGATGACCCCGGCGAATTTCTGCAATCTACCGATATCGTCGAGCGTGTAGCCGTTCGCATTGACGATCACGGTGCGCGCGTCCGCCGCGCCTGCCGAGAGGAGAGCTGCAAGCGCAAGCGCGATCCGCATGGTCTTCATCCCCTGAACCGCCGGAGCAATGATGACGTGTCCTGCCGTCCGCCGCCCATGTTCTGGACATCGGCGTAGAACTGGTCAACCAGCGCGGTGAGCGGAAGCGAAAGGCCGAGGTTGCGCGCTTCGCCGAGCACGAGCGACAAATCCTTGCGCATCCAATCCACCGCGAAGCCAAAGTCGTATTCGCCCTTGATCATGGTCGGCGCGCGGACGTCCATCTGCCAGCTCTGCGCCGCACCCTTCGAGATCACGTCGACGACGGCATTGGCATCGAGCCCCGCTTCCATCGCGAAATTCATCGCCTCGGAGAGGCCCTGTAAAACGCCCGCGATGCATATCTGATTGACCATCTTGGTGAGCTGCCCCGCCCCCGCCGGCCCCATCAGCCCGATGCGCTGCGCATAGGCCTGCATCACCGGCTCGCCGCGTGCGAAGCTCTCCGCGTCGCCGCCGACCATGATCGTCAGGCGGCCGTTCTCCGCGCCTGCCTGACCGCCCGAAACCGGGGCATCAAGCACGCCGATGTCCCGCGCCGCGCCCGCCTCGGCAAGCTCGCGCGCGATGGCTGCGGAGACCGTTGTGTGATCGATGTAGAGGCTGCCCGGTGCCATCGCCGCGAACGCGCCGTCCGGCCCCAGCGTCACGGCGCGCAGATCGTCGTCGTTACCCACACACGTCAGCACGACCTCGGCGCCCTGTGCAGCTTCGGCAGGCGTTGCCGCGAGCGCCCCGCCATTTGCGGCAACCCAGCTTTCCGCCTTCGCGCGTGTACGATTGTAGACCGTCACGTCGTGGCCCGCCGTCTTCAGATGCCGCGCCATCGGCCCGCCCATCACACCCATTCCGAGAAATGCGACCCGCGCCATCGGCAGACTCCTGTTCAATCCGTTCGCGCGGCTTGGTAGCCGCTGTTTGCCTCGGCTTCCAGATCGGCTATGGCGCCCGTGCAAATTTCGTATGTCAGGATGACCAGATGGGCGATTCTCAGGGTGTGACGGCTTTGCCGGTGACGTTTGCCGATATCGAGGCAGCGCACATGGCGATCATGCCGCACATCATCCACACGCCCTGCCTGAAATCGCGCACGCTTTCCGATATCCTAGGCGCCGAAGTGTGGCTGAAGTTCGAAAATCTTCAGTTCACTGCCGCCTACAAGGAACGTGGCGCGCTCAATACGCTCCTTTCGCTCACCGATGCGCAGCGCAAGAAGGGCGTGATCGCCGCGTCAGCGGGCAATCACGCGCAGGGCATTGCGTACCACGGCACCCGCCTCGGCATCCCCACGACGATCGTGATGCCGCGCTACACGCCCGTGGTGAAGGTGCAGCAGACCGAAAGCCACGGCGCGACGATCGTGCTCCACGGCGACAACTTCGACGAAGCCTATGCCCGCGCCCGCGAGCTTGAGACCGAGCGCGGCCTCACCTTCGTGCATCCCTTCGACAATCCGCTCGTGATCGCGGGACAAGGCACCGTTGCGGTCGAAATGCTCACCGACGCGCCGAAGATCGACACGCTGGTCGTCCCGATCGGCGGCGGTGGATTGATTTCGGGCATGTCGATCGCGGCGCGCGCGATGCGCCCTGATGTGGAGGTTATCGGGGTGCAGGCAGCGCTCTACCCCTCGATGGCCGCGAAGATGAAGGGCGAAACCCTGCCCTGCGGCGGCGACAGCATCGCCGAAGGCATCTCGGTCAAGGAACCGGGAACCATCACGCAGGGCATCGTTCGCCAGCTGGTGAAAGACATCCTGCTCGTTGACGAGTCCAAGCTCGAACAGGCGACGGCGATGCTGCTCAATATCGAAAAGACCGTCGTGGAAGGCGCGGGTGCGGCGGGCCTCGCCGCCCTCCTCGCTTATCCGGAGCGCTTCAAGGGCCGCGTTGTCGGCCTGCCGCTCACCGGCGGCAACATCGATACGCGCTTGCTTGCGAACGTGCTGCTGCGCGATCTCGCCCGCGCGGGGCGTCTCGCACGGCTGCGCATCCGGCTCAACGACCGGCCCGGGCAGCTTTTCGGCGTGGCGCGCATCTTCGACGACATGCAGGTCAACATCGTCGAAGTGTATCACCAGCGCGTGTTCACGAACCTGTCGGCGAAGGGCATCTATGCGGACATCGAGTGCGAGACCCGCGACCGCGACCATCTCGATCGCTTGATCGAGACGCTTAAGGAAAGCGGCTACGAGGTGTCTTCGGTCGAGATCGCCTGAGGCGCGCCATGGCATCGATCTGCGTTCTCACGTCGGACGGCCGGTTCGAAGAGTTCGTGTCGCGCGCTGCCGAAGAGCTGCGCGCACGGCTTGGCGACGCGGTTCATTTTCAGCCTTGGACGGCTCCGCTCCTTGCGGACTACGGGCTTGTCCTGCCGCTCCTTGCCTGGGGCTACCAGTCGCGCGGCAGCGAATGGTCCGCAGCGCTCGACGCGTGGGAGGCAGCAGGCATCCCGATAGCGAACCCGGTGCCGCTGATGCGCTGGAACACCGACAAGCGCTATCTCTTCGATCTGGAAGCGAAGGGCGTGCCGGTGATTCCCACAGTCTTCGCACCGGCGCTTTCGGAATCGGACATCAGCGATGCCCGCACCCGCTTCGGCGACACCGTCATCGTGAAGCCCCCGGTGTCAGGTGGCGCCGATGGAACCTACCGTTTGGCGCCCGGCGATCCCATACCTGCGGACGTCGCGGGCAGGCCCATGCTGATCCAGCCGATGATGGCGGCGATCGCGACGGAGGGTGAATACTCGCTGTTCTACTTCGGCGGCGCGTTCAGCCATGCGATCCTCAAGGTGCCGTCCGCCGGCGACTTTCGCGTGCAGGAGCAGTTCGGCGGGCGCGAAATCACCGTCGAGGCTCCCGAAGAGGCCCGCGCGGTCGCCGAAAAGGCCCTCCGCGCCGCGCCCGGCGAAGCGCTCTACGCCCGCATCGACATGGTACGCGGCGCCGATGGCGCATTGCGGCTGATGGAGCTTGAGCTGATCGAGCCCTCGCTGTTCCTGTCATACGCCCCGGACGGCGGAAAACTCTTCGCAGACACGCTTAGCGCCCGCTTAACCTCCACCCGCTAAACTCGGCCCACCATGGCCAGCCGTCCTTTCCGTACCGCAGCGAACACGCGCCCCGTCATCCGGCGGCGTGCACGCCAGGCGCCGCGCGGCGTCCGGCCCGTGAACGTGCAGTGGAAGGTCGCCTACGCCGACTTCGCCACCGCAATGATGGCCTTCTTCATGCTGCTCTGGCTCATATCGAGTTCGGAAAAGGTCTCGCTCCAGGGCATCGCCGATTATTTCACGCCCTCGGTCGCAGCGCCGCCAGCCGGGGCGGCGGCCGAGGGTGATGTCGCGTTTGCAAGCGGCGGCCCGGAGCCGATTTCGCTCGCGCCGAGCGACAAGACCCGCGCCCGGGCCGATGCCCTGCTCCGCGATATCCGCACGGCCTTTGCCGCGGATCCCGATCTCGCGCCGCTTGCCGACAATGTCCTCCTCGAACCCACCGCGGAGGGTATCCACATCCAGCTCACCGATACCGCCCTGCGCCCGATGTTCGCTGAAGGCAGCGCCGTGCCGCTCGCCCCCCGCGCGTTCCGCGCCGTCGCCGCGCGGATCGGCAGCCTTCCGAACCGCATTGCCGTCGAGGGGCACACGGACAGCACCGGAGAAGGCGACGACTGGCAGCTTTCCGCACGCCGCGCGGTCGCCGTGCGCGATATCCTCGCGGCCGGCGGCATCACTGCGGACCGCTTCGCCGCCGTGACGGGCCGCGCCGCGAGCCAGCCGCTGCTGCCCGATGCCCCCGCCCGGCCGGAGAACCGGCGCATCACGATCATCCTGCTCGACGAACCGCCCGCCCTCGCCCCGCGCGCCGCGCGACGGGCCGTGCAGGCAATGCCTTCCCAAACCGGCAACATCGCACCATAATTCGCAGCCGTGACAGACCAAACGTTCCGATTCCCGCGATTTTTCGTGACGGCCCCCAGCCCCTGCCCCTATCTGCCGGGCAAGCTGGAGCGCAAGGTCTTCACCGAACTGCGCGGCGAGGACGCCGTCGAGCTGAACGAAGCGCTGTCGCGCATCGGCTTTCGGCGCAGCCAGAACGTCGTCTACCGACCGAGCTGCGAGGGCTGCAACGCCTGCGTTTCCGTGCGCGTCCTCGCGCCGCGCTTTGCGCCGAGCCAGACGCAGCGCCGCATCATGCGCCGCAACGACGATATCGAGGTCAGCATCTGCGAACCGTGGACGACGCCCGAGCAGTTCGATCTGCTGCGCGCCTACCTCGGCCAGCGCCATCCCGAAGGCGGCATGACGCGCATGGATGCCTACGACTATGCGGAGATGGTCGAGCAGACGCCCGTCAACACCCTCGTCATCGAGTATCGCGAGCCGAGGATCGATGGCCGGCAGGGGCGTCTCATCGGCTGCTGTCTCACGGATCGACAGGCGGACGGGCTCTCGATGGTCTACAGCTTCTTCGATCCCGCCCACCCCACGCGCTCGGGCCTCGGCACCTTCATCATCATGGACCACATCCGGCAAGCCGCCGCCGCCGGGCTCGATTTCGTCTATCTCGGCTACTGGATCGAGGGCTGCGAGCGGATGAACTACAAGACCCGCTTCCGCCCGATCGAGCGACTCACGACGCGCGGCTGGAAGTCCGTGGAGGCGTCCGAAACCTTCGCCTGAACGAAATGTGCCGAAAATGCGGCAGGCCGAAGGGAACCGCATAACCGTCCGCGCGAAGGGGCGGTTCATCGCCGCGGCGGTTGTCTGAACCGGGAACCCGGCCAACCTTTGCTCTGCCGGGGGGCGAACCGGACAGACAAAAGGTGATTTGGAATGAAAATCGAAAAGCTCCTTGGGGTGGCGCTCGGCGCCGTGATGGTTGCCGGTATGCCTGCGGCAGCGTTCGCCCAAAGCGCGGATGCGCCGCCCACGATCGACACCAACAGTGACGGCAAGCCCGATGCATGGGACACGAACGGTGACGGCAAGGCCGATGCGTGGGATACGAACGGCGACGGCAAACCCGATGCGGTCGACGCTGATGGCGACGGCAAGCCCGACGCTCAATAAAGCCCGAACCTGGTTCGGCGGATTCCCGTCCTCAATCCCGGATGCGCCGGCGGATCAAATGATCCGCCGGCGTTTTCCGTTTCAAAGATTGGGCCGCAGCCAGCGTTCCGCTTCCTCAACCGATATGCTGCGGCGCGCGGCATAGTCCTCAAGCTGATCGCGGCCGATGCGCGCGACGCCGAAATACGAAGATTGGGGATGCGCGAAATAAAAACCTGAAACACTCGCCGTGGGGAGCATCGCCAGACCTTCCGTCAGCACGATTCCGGTCGCCGCCGTGGCGCCGAGCAGGCGGAACAGTTCCGGCTTCAGCGTGTGATCCGGGCACGCCGGATAGCCGGGCGCGGGGCGGATGCCTTCGTAGCGCTCCTTGATCAGTTCCTCGTTCGTCAGCCGCTCATCGGGCGCATAGCCCCAAAGCTCGCGACGCACCCGCTCGTGCAGATACTCGGCGAAAGCTTCGGCCAGCCGGTCTGCGAGCGCTTTCAGCATGATGTCCGAATAATCGTCGTGCGCGCGGCGGAAGCGTTCGGAATGAAGGTCGATTCCCTCCCCGCCCGTTACCGCGAAGCCGCCGATCCAGTCGGCCTCGGGCGAGATGAAATCGGCAAGGCACATGTTGGGACGGCCCGCGCGCTTCTCGATCTGCTGGCGCAGCATGGCGAAGCGGCCGATCGCGTTCGTGCGGCTTTCGTCCGCGTACACGACGATATCGTCGCCCTCGCGCCGTACCGGCCAGAAGCCGACGACGCCGCGCGCGCTCAGCCAGCGTTCGCCGGCGATCTGCTCCAGCATCTTCTGCGCATCCGCAAACAGCGACCGCGCGCTTTCGCCCACCACCGCGTCGTTGAGGATGGCGGGGTAGTTGCCCGCGAGTTCCCACGCGCGGAAGAACGGCGTCCAGTCTATGTACGGAATCAGCGTGTCCACGGTCACGTCGTCGATCACGCGGACGCCCGACGTCGCGGGCTTCACCGGCGGATGCGCCGCGAAATCCGCCGGAAAACCGTTGGCGCGCGCGTCGGCAAGGCTCGCGAGCTTGCTCTCGCCCCGGCTCGCGCGCTCTTCGCGGATCATCGCGTACTCGGCGCGCGTGTCCTCGACCAGCTTGCCCTTCATGTTGTCGGAGGTGAGCGCGCTCGCCACGCCAACCGCGCGGCTCGCGTCGAGAACGTGGAGCGTCGGCCCCGAATAAACGGGCTCGATCTTGAGCGCGGTGTGCACGCGGCTCGTCGTCGCGCCGCCGATGAGGAGCGGCATGGTGAACCCCTCGCGCTCCATCTCGGCCGCGACCGTCACCATTTCGTCGAGCGATGGTGTGATGAGGCCGGAAAGCCCGATCATGTCGGCGTTCTGTTCGCGCGCGGTCTTCAGGATCGTCTGAAAGGGCACCATCACGCCAAGGTCGATGACCTCGAAGTTGTTGCACTGAAGCACGACGCCCACGATGTTCTTGCCGATATCGTGAACGTCGCCCTTCACGGTCGCCATCACGATACGGCCCTTGGCCCGCGAGCCTTCGTCCTTCTGCGCCTCAATGAACGGGATGAGGTGCGCGACCGCCTTCTTCATTACGCGCGCCGATTTCACCACCTGCGGCAGGAACATCTTGCCCGAACCGAACAGGTCGCCGACGACCGACATGCCCGCCATCAGCGGGCCTTCGATCACCTCGATCGGCCGCGCGAACTGCTGCCGCGCCTCTTCGGTGTCCTCGACGACATACGCGTCGAGGCCCTTCACCAGCGCATGTTCCAGGCGCTTGTGCACGGGCAGCATCCGCCATTCCTCGGTCGCCTTTTCGGCAACCTGGCCATCGCCGCGAAAGCGCTCCGCGATCTCCAGCAGCCGCTCGGTCGAATCAGGGCGACGATTGAGCACCACGTCCTCGCACGCGTCGCGCAGTTCGGGATCGATCGTGTCGTAAACGTCGAGCTGACCCGCGTTGACGATCGCCATGTCCATGCCCGCCGGAATGGCGTGATACAGGAACACGCTGTGCATCGCCCGGCGCACCGGCTCGTTGCCCCGGAAACTGAAGGAGAGGTTGGAAAGCCCGCCCGAAATATGCACGTACGGACAGCGTTTCCGAATCTCGCGCGTCGCCTCGATGAAATCGACGCCATAGTTGTTGTGCTCCTCGATCCCCGTCGCCACCGCGAAGATATTGGGATCGAAGATGATGTCTTCGGGCGGGAAGCCGTTCGCGGTGAGCAGCTTGTAGGCGCGCTCGCAAATCTCGATCTTGCGCGCCGCGGTATCCGCCTGCCCCTTCTCGTCGAACGCCATCACGACGGCTGCGGCACCATAGGCGCGCACCTTCCGCGCGGCCTCCAGAAAGGCTTCCTCGCCTTCCTTCATGCTGATCGAATTCACGATCGGCTTGCCGGTCACACACTTCAGACCCGCTTCGATCACGCTCCATTTCGAACTGTCGATCATCACCGGCACGCGGCTGATATCGGGCTCCGCCGCGATCAGCTTCAGATACGTCTCCATGGCGTGTTCGGCGTCGAGCAGGCCTTCGTCCATGTTGACGTCGATGATCTGCGCGCCGTTTTCCACCTGATCGCGCGCGACTTCGATGGCGGTGGTGTAATCGCCCGCCATGATCAGCTTCTTGAACTTCGCCGATCCGGTAACGTTGGTGCGCTCGCCGATATTGACGAAACGCGCGGTGTTCTGTGTCATGATGTTCAGTTCAGGCGAGTGTGAAGGCGTCGAGACCGGCAAGATGCATCGCCGGTTCGGGGTGCGGAATGGCGCGGGGCGGCAGGCCCTCCACGGCTTTCGCCATCGCGGCGATGTGCGCGGCGGTCGTGCCGCAGCAGCCGCCGACGATGTTGATGAGGCCCGTCTCCGCCCATTCGTGGATCATGCCGCCGGTGGTATCGGGCGCCTCGTCATACTGGCCGAGTTCGTTCGGAAGCCCGGCGTTCGGATAGACCATCACCAGCGTATCGGCGATGCGCGACAATGCCTGCACGTGCGGACGCAGTTCCTTCGCGCCGAACGAGCAGTTGAGCCCGATCGTCACGGGCTCTGCGTGGCGCACCGCATACCAGAACGCCTCGACCGAATGGCCCGAAAGATTACGGCCCGACATGTCCGTGATCGTCATGGAGATCATCATCGGGATGCGCGCGCCGCGCGTCTCGCCAAGTTCGATAAGCCCCATGATCGCGGCCTTGGCGTTCAGCGTGTCGAAGATCGTTTCAATGAGGATGAAATCCGATCCCGCATCGAGCAGCGCTTCGGCCTGTTCCTTGTAAACATCCTTCACCTCGTCGAACGTCACGGCGCGGAAGCCGGGATCGTTGACATCGGGCGACAGCGACAGAGTCTTGTTCGTTGGCCCGATCGCGCCCGCGACAAAGCGGGGCTTCCCGTCGCGCGCCGTCGCGGCATCCCCCTCCTCCCGGGCGATGCGGGCAGCGGCGTGGTTCATCTCCGCGACCAGATGCTCCGCGCCGTAATCCGCCTGGCTAATCCGGTTGGCGTTGAAGGTGTTGGTGGCAAGGATATCCGCGCCAGCATCGGCATAGCCCCGCGTGATCGCGCGCACGATGTCGGGACGGGTAAGGACCAGAAGGTCGTTGTTGCCCTTCTGATCGTGGCCGAGATCATAATTGCCGCGATAGGCTGCTTCATCCAGCCCATAGGTCTGGATCGCCGTACCGAACGCACCGTCGTTGATGAGGATGCGCTTCGCGGCCTCCGCGCGCAGACGCTCCGCTGCGTTCGTCATGCCTGCTCTCCGTTCGCGCGCTTCCCGAGCATGTGGCAGATCGCGTAGCTGAGGTCGGCGCGGTTCAATGTGTAGAAATGGAATTCGCGAACCCCGCCCGCATAAAGACGCCGGCAAAATTCGGCGGCGACGGTCGCGGCGACGAGACCGCGCGCGGCGGGCCGCTCCTCAAGCCCTTCGAACAGCCGCCCCATCCAGCCCGGAATCGCCGTGCCGCACATCTCGGCCATGCGCTTTGTCTGCGCGAAATTGCTGACCGGCAGGATGCCGGGCACGATCTCTGCATCGAGGCCAGCCGCAGCCGCATTGTCGCGGAAGCGGAAATAGGTTTCCGGCTCGAAGAAGAATTGCGTGATCGCGCGGTGTGCGCCCGCATCGAGCTTGCGTTTCAGATTGTCGAGATCCTGCGTGATGCTCGCGGCTTCGGGGTGCATTTCCGGGTAGGCTGCGACGCTGATCTCGAAGTCCGCGACGCGACGAAGCCCCGCGACGAGCGCGGCGGCGTTCTCATATCCATCTGCGCGCGGCACGAAGCGCTCGCCCGCGCGCGGCGGATCACCGCGCAGCGCCACGATATGCCGCACACCCGCATCCCAATAGGCACGCGCGACGTCATCAATCTCGCCACGCGAGGCATCGACGCAGGTGAGGTGCGCCGCGGGCGTCAGCGTCGTTTCGCGCACGAGGCGAGAAACCGTGGCGTGCGTACGCTCACGCGTCGACCCGCCCGCGCCGTAGGTGACGGAGACGAAACGCGGATGCAGCGGCTCAAGCGTCTTGATCGACTCCCACAGCGTTTCCTCCATCTTCTCCGTCTTGGGCGGGAAGAATTCGAATGATACGCCGATGTCGCCGCGCAAATCCGCGAACAGGGGCTGACGGACAGCGTTCTGCGCTTCCGTCATCTGATCGAGTGTCAGGATCATGCCGCTTTCCTTTTCGCGAGCGGGGTCTTTTCCCCAAGCCAGATGCTGACGGTCAACGTGCCCCCTTTCAGATGATCCATAACACGGCCTTCAAGGCCGCTTTCGCGCATCCAGCCAAGCACGGCGTCATCGGCGAACCCGAGACGCGTGTGCGCGTGGTTTGCGCGGAGTTCCTCAAGCGTGTGCGGCGCGAAATCGACCACGAGAAGCCGCCCGCCCGGCGCGAGTACGCGTGCGGCTTCGGCGATCGCGCCCGAAGGATTGTCCGCATAGTGCAGAACCTGGTGCAGCAGGACGGTATCGACGCTGCCGTCCGCCTGCGGGAGGGCATACATATCGGCCTGCCGCACCTCGCAATGTCCGAGCTGCGCCGCCTCCAGCTTGCCGCGCGCGACGCGAAGCATGTCCGCGCTGCGGTCCACCCCGGTCGCACCGCGCGAACCTGGCGCGAGCAGTTCGAGCATCCGCCCCGTTCCCGTACCGATATCCAGCAGATAGCCGACCGGCCGCGCCGCGAGCGCGCGCAGGATCGCAGCTTCCACCTCGCCGTCGGAAACGTGCATCGAACGGATACCGTCCCAACCTTCGGCATGGGCATCGAAATAGCTGCGCATCTCGGCGACCCGGCGTGCGCGAATCTCGTCGAGCCGCCGCGTGTCCGCCGCGACGGCGGGGCTGCCGTCCAGCATACGATCCAGAAGCCCGCCGACCTCGCCCGCGAGCCCCGCGCCTTCGATCCGCAGGAAAACCCAAGCCCCTTCCTTGTGCCGCACAAGAAGTCCCGCCTCGGCCAGGATACGCACATGCCGCGAAACGCGCGGCTGCGATTGCCCCAGCACTTCGGCGAGTTCGCCGATCGACAGCTCCATCGATCGCACGAGCGCCATGATCCGAAGCCTTGACGGATCGGCGAGAGCGCGGAAAAGGTCGAGTGCGGGCTGCATAAAAGGGGATATAAAGATATCTTTATATGCGGTCAATGAACGAAATACGTTGTCACAGCCCATCGTGGAACTCTAGGTTCCGCGCCTTGTCGCCCAGCGTTATCCGGGAAGCCCCATGACCGCACGCACCGTCTCACTCGTCGCCCTTCTCGCCGCCCCACTCCTCGCCGGCTGCGTCACAACACCGGGCGGCGTTTCAGAGGCCGAGCTCGACCGCTTCGAAAAGACCAACCGGGCAATCTACGCGTTCAATAAGGGCGTCGACACAGCGGTCCTCAAACCTGTAACTCAAGGCTACCGCGCTGTCGTCCCCGGCATCGCGCGGCGCGGCGTCTCGAACGCCCTCGACAATATCGACGAGCCGCTGTCGTTCATCAACGCGGTACTGCAGGGCAAGTTCAAGGCCGCCTTCCGTGCTGTCGACCGCTTCATGATCAACTCGACATTCGGCGTTGCCGGCCTCTTCGACCATGCGACCGAAATGGGCCTGCACAAGCAGGAAGAAGATTTCGGCCAGACGCTCGCAGCGTGGGGCGTCGGCTCCGGGCCTTATATCATGCTGCCGCTGCTCGGACCCTCGACGCTTCGCGACACAGTCGGCTTCGGTGTCGATTCGGTGACGGATCCGTGGCCCAAGTTCCAGAAACATGTCGCGGGCCTCAACGGCACCGAGCGGATCGGCGTCACCGCCGGCGAGGCCATCGATCTTCGTTCGCGTCTCATCGATACGGCCGATCCGCTGCTTGCCACGGCGCTCGACGAATACGCGACCGTCCGCGCAGCCTATCTCCAGCAGCGCCTCAGCGACATTTACGACGGCGATCCACCCGAAGACGATTTCACGCCAACATTCGACGACGAGCCGCTACCCTCCGCGGCAGCCGAACCCGTGGACACACCACTGCCCGCGACGGAAGACGCGCCTGCGTCCACATCGGACACGGACGAGCCCAAGGCCGAAGCCGTCGCTCCGTAAAAGGGGTTGCGGGCACCGACTGCGAATCGCATCAGATGGTCTCCGCAGACGGAATTTATCCTGCCAAATCCGATACCTGCGGCATTTCGCAGGGGCTAGCCGTGTGCCAGCGCGAACAGGCCATGCGCGGTGCGGATTTCAACCGCGAAGAATATCTATTGTTTTACAAGACATTAAGTCGGCAGCTGCGAAGCAGGCGGCGGATTGCGAGAGTTCTTCACAAAATTATTTTACGCGGAAGCATCAAACCTCTTCCCACAGACAAGGTTTTCCGTGACAATCCGCGCCGCTCCCATTATTGGGCGCAGGGTCAATACAAACTGTTCTAGGGGAACAAGTCGATGCGCAATGTTACCAAGGGTTTCGCAGCTCTCGCGCTCGTCGCCGGCCTCGGCCTCGCTGCTTGCAGCGAGAAGACCGAAGAAGCCGCCGACGCAACCGCGGATGCCGCGGCTGAAGATGCTGCTGCTGCTGCCGATGCCGCCGTCGCCGAGACGGACGCCGCGATGGACGCGACTGTTGATGCGACGGCTGACGCCGCTGCTGACGCCGCTGCCGGTGCTGCCGACGCAGCCGCTGGCGCTGCCGACGCTGCTGCGGACGCCGCTGCTACGGCGGAAGAAGCTGCTCAGTAAGCTTTACTGACAGTTCGAAAAAAGAACGGGCCGCATCTTCGGATGCGGCCCGTTTCTTTTTGCCCACGATCGGTCTCGATTGATAATGGGCAAGAAAAAGGCCGCCGGGATCACCCGACGGCCTTTTCTTTGACTGCCGCTGGCTGGACTTAGAAGTCCATGCCACCCATGCCGCCCATGCCACCCGGCATACCGCCCGGCGCAGGCTTGTCGTCCGGCAGCTCGGCGATCGTCGCCTCGGTGGTGATGAGCAGACCCGCGACCGACGCGGCGTCCTGCAGCGCGGTGCGGACGACCTTGGTCGGGTCGACGACGCCGGCCTTCACCAGGTCCTCGTAGGCGTCGGTCTGGGCGTTGAAGCCCAGCTTCTCGTCCTTGGCGTCCATCAGCTTGCCGGCGATGACAGCACCATCGTGGCCGGCGTTCTGGGCGATCTGACGCACAGGCGCCTGCAGAGCACGGCGGATGATGTCGATACCGCGGGTCTGGTCCTCGTTGGCACCCGTGAGGCCCTCAAGCGCCTTGGTGGCGTAGAGGAGCGCCGTGCCGCCGCCGGGGACGATACCTTCTTCAACGGCCGCGCGCGTGGCGTGCAGCGCGTCGTCGACGCGGTCCTTCTTCTCCTTGACTTCGACCTCGGTGGCACCGCCGACCTTGATCACGGCAACGCCGCCGGCGAGCTTGGCGAGACGCTCCTGGAGCTTCTCGCGGTCGTAATCGCTGGTCGTCGTGTCGATCTGGGCGCGGATCTGCTCGACACGGCCCTTGATCTGCTCGCTGTCACCGGCGCCGTCGACGATCGTGGTGTTATCCTTGTCGATCGTGACCTTCTTGGCCTGGCCAAGCATACCGAGCGTGACGTTCTCGAGCTTGATGCCGAGGTCTTCGCTGATCATCTGACCGTTGGTCAGGATCGCGATGTCCTCCAGCATCGCCTTGCGGCGATCACCGAAGCCCGGCGCCTTCACGGCCGCAACCTTGAGGCCGCCGCGCAGCTTGTTGACGACGAGCGTGGCCAGAGCCTCGCCCTCGATATCCTCGGCGATGATGAGGAGCGGACGACCGCTCTGCACCACGGCTTCGAGAATCGGCAGCATCGCCTGCAGGTTCGAGAGCTTCTTCTCGTGGATCAGGATGTGCGGGTTATCGAGCTCGACCTGCATCTTCTCCGGGTTCGTGATGAAGTACGGAGACAGATAGCCACGGTCGAACTGCATGCCCTCGACCGTCTCCAGCTCGCTGGTGAGGCCCTTGGCTTCCTCGACGGTGATGACGCCTTCCTTGCCGACCTTGTCCATCGCCTCGGCGATCATCTTGCCGACTTCCACGTCACCGTTGGCCGAGATGGTGCCGACCTGGGCGATCTCGTCCGAACCGGCAACTGCCTTCGAACGGGCTGCGAGGTTCTCGATGACCTTGGTGACGGCAAGATCGATGCCGCGCTTCAGGTCCATCGGGTTCATGCCGGCCGCGACCGACTTCATGCCCTCGCGGACGATCGACTGGGCGAGCACCGTGGCGGTGGTCGTGCCGTCGCCGGCGATGTCGTTGGTCTTCGAGGCCACTTCGCGCAGCATCTGCGCGCCCATGTTCTCGAACTTGTCCTTGAGCTCGATTTCCTTCGCGACCGTCACACCGTCCTTGGTGATGCGCGGCGCGCCGAAGCTCTTGTCGATCACGACGTTGCGGCCCTTCGGCCCCAGCGTGACCTTCACCGCATCGGCGAGGATATCCACGCCGCGAAGAATACGCTCACGCGCGTCGCGGCCGAATTTTACGTCTTTGGCTGCCATGTTTGACTACCCTTTCCTGGGATCTGAAATGAAAAAAGCGCGTTCTCAGCCAACGATGCCGAGAATGTCGCTTTCCTTCATGATGAGCAGGTCTTCGCCGTTGACCTTGACCTCAGTGCCCGACCACTTGCCGAACAGAATGCGGTCGCCAGCCTTCACGTCGAGCGGGGAAACCTTGCCCTCTTCGTTCTTGGCGCCAGCGCCGGCGGCGACAACTTCGCCTTCCTGCGGCTTTTCCTTGGCGGTATCCGGGATGATAATACCCCCGGCGGTCTTTTCGTCAGCCTCGATGCGGCGGACCAGCACGCGATCGTGCAGAGGACGGAAGCCCATTCGTGTCACCCTCTCGTTCAAGTTTCGAATTCGGATATTAGCACTCACACACAGTGAGTGCCAACGCGGTGGGATATGTGCCCCACCCCCCGGGGTGTCAACGGTGGCCATGTGAATTTTTTTGTAACGCCCTGGGGCCTATCCTTGGCCTTCAAGTCCCTTGCCGCTACACCGGCTCAGCCCATTTAAGGAAGCACCATGGCGATCCTGCGCGGTTTCTGGCGATTTCTGGTCGGCGTTAAGGACGCGCTGGCGCTCCTTTTCCTGTTGCTGCTGCTTTTCGCGATCCTCGCGGTCAGGCAAGGCTCAGCTCCGATCAGCGTGCCGGAAGGCGGCGCGCTGGTGCTCAACATCGACGGCTATGTCGTCGACCAGGCGACGGACCCCGATCCGCTCTCGATGTTGACGGGCGGGCAACGCCTCCCCGGCGAGACCGAGGCTGCTGACGTGATCCATGCGATCAACGCAGCCGCGAAGGACAAGCGCGTCAAGACCCTCGTGCTCGATCTAGACGGCTTCTGGGGCGGCGGCCTTGCGAACCTGCAGTCTATCGGCTCCGCGCTCACCGCGTTCAAAACCAGCGGCAAGAAGGTCTACGCCTTCTCCTCCGCTTACCTTGACGACGGCTACTACCTCGCCGCCCACGCCGACGAGGTATGGCTCGCTCCCCTCGGCGCGGTGCTGCTCACCGGCCCCGGCGGGTCGGGCCTCTATTTCAAGGATGCGCTCGACAAGCTGAAAGTCGACGTCAACGTGTTCCGCGTGGGCACCTTCAAGTCGGCGGTCGAGCCCTTCACGCGCACCGAAGGCTCGCCCGAGGCGAAGGCCGCCGATCAGGCGCTCGTCGACAGCCTCTGGGAAACCTGGATGGCGGACGTCTCGACGCGCCGCAAAAGCGCCGATGTCCGCACCTACATGCAGTCCCTCCCCCGCCTGCTCTCAGCGTCGGGTGGCGGCTTCGCGCAGGCCGCGCTCAAGGGCGGCATGGTCGATCACATCGGCACGCGCGTCGCGTTCGGCGAGATGCTCGCGAAGGTCGTGGGAAGCGGAGACGATGGCGCGCCGGGAGGCTTCAACGGCATCGCCCTTGCTGATTATCACTATGCCCACAGCGGTGCCGGCCCGATGGGCGGCGACGCTGTCGGTATCGTCTATGTCTCAGGGGAGATCGTTGATGGTGAGGCGCCGTCAGGCACGGCTGGCGGACAGACCATCGCAGGCCTTATCGACGAGGCGCTTACCGACGACAGCATCAAGGCGCTTGTCGTACGGATCGACTCCCCCGGCGGTTCGGTCACGGCGTCGGAGCAGATTCGCGAGGCGCTGATGACCGCGAAGTCGCAGGGCCTGCCCGTTGTCGCTTCGTTCGGCCCGGTCGCAGCGAGTGGCGGCTATTGGATCGCGACGGCCGCCGACGAGATCTATGCGCAGCCCTCCACGATCACCGGCTCGATCGGCGTGTTCGCGATCATTCCGACCTTCCAGCGCACCCTGGAAGAATTCGGGATCAATGCCGACGGCGTGAAGAGCACGCCCTTCTCCGGCGCGCCCGACGTGCTCGACGGCATCACGCCCGAAGTCGGCGCGCTGCTGCAGGCCTCTGTGGAGGACATGTACGCGCGCTTCATGCGGATCGTCGGCGCGGCGCGGAAACTCCCCATCGAACGCGTCAACGCCATCGGCCGGGGCCGCGTGTGGGACGGCGGCACGGCGCGGCAACTGAAGCTCGTCGACCATTTCGGCGGCCTCGACGCCGCGGTCGATGCTGCTGCGAAGCGCGCCGGGCTCAAGTCAGGCAGGGTCCGCACCGTGGACGTTGAGGTCGCACCGCCCATCCCGCTGCAAGTGCTGAACAGCCTGTTTTCCGCCGACGAGGGCGAAGCCGCACCGCCCGATGCGCTCACACGCCTCGCGCGCGTGCAGCAGTTCAGAAGCCTGTCGATGCTCGCGGAAACCAGCGCAATCGCCTCTGGCCCCTCGATGCAGGCCCGCTGCATCGCCTGCACGGGACTGCGCCCGACCTCGGCAGTGGCAAAAACGCCGCCGCCCGCGTGGCTCAAGTGGCTGCTTCGCTGATCGGTCACCATAGGCCGCACCCGGTCGCATCCGCTGACCGCTGTATGCTCCGCGCCACAGTGTGACATTTTCATCGACGTTAGGAAGATGTTTGTCGAATCCGTACAATATTACGGAGCGGGTCTGGCGTATGAGGCCGCACATGCGGTGATGGTGCCGCGAGGGGCTGGGGAAGAATGGACGAGGACAGAGGACGTGAGCCAGTCTCTACGCATAACCGTTGGCGCGGTGCTGCTGGTGCCAGTGGTTGCAGCTTTCCTGCTTACCGGCTTCCCGGCCAAAGCCGCTGAAAACAAAACGGCGCATCTCGCCGACCCGAACGTGCACACCCGGATTGATGAACGCGTCAAGCAAAGCTGCCGTAATGAACGGCAGGGTAGCGTCGAGCATTCGATCTGCCTCGCCGAGGGTCGTAAGGACGCTTGGCGCAACGTCGCCAAAACGCGGCGCGAAGATCGCAAACAATCGACGCTTTCGTTACGCTAAAGCGAGTCGCCGTCAATCCGCCCGGATCAGACGTGGATGGCTTTGCCTTCCACGGCCATCGCCGCTTCCTTCAGCGCTTCGGAATGCGTCGGGTGCGCGTGGCAGGTGAGCGCGATATCCTCGCTTGAGGCGCCAAACTCCATCGCCTGCGCGGCCTGCGCGATCATCGTGCCGGCCAAGCTCCCGACGATGTGAACACCGAGCACGCGGTCGGTGGCCGCGTCGGCGATCACCTTCACGAAACCGTCAGTGTCGCGGTTGGTCTTGGCGCGGCTGTTGCCCGCGAACGGGAACTTGCCGACATTGACTGCGACGCCCGCCGCTTTCAACTCGTCCTCGGTTTTCCCGACGCTCGCCGCCTCCGGCATCGTGTAGACGACCGCCGGGATCACATCGTGGTTCACATAGCCAACGCGGCCCGCGAGGAAATCCGCCACCGCAAGGCCCTCATCCTCGGCCTTGTGCGCGAGCATCGGCCCCGGCGTCACGTCGCCGATCGCGTAAATGCCGTCCACAGCCGTTTCGAACTTGTGGCCGACCTCGATCTGGCCGCGCGCATTCAGCACCACGCCCGCTTTGTCGAGATCGAGCCCTTCGGTGTTGGGGCGGCGGCCGATCGAAACGAGCACAGCATCTGCTTCCAGCGTTTCGGCGGCTCCGCCTGCGGCGGGCTCCACCGTTACGGCAGCCGTGCCCTTGGCGACCTTCACGCCCGTCACCTTGGTGCTGGTGCGGAACTCCATGCCCTGCTTCTTCAGCAGGCGCGCCATGTCCTTGCGCACGTCCCCATCCATGCCGGGAAGAATCTGGTCGAGATACTCGACGACCGTGACCTTCGCGCCAAGGCGCATCCAGACCGAGCCAAGCTCGAGGCCGATCACACCGCCGCCGATGACGACAAGGTGCTTCGGCACCTTCGGCAGCGACAGCGCGCCGGTGGAATCGACGACGACCTTCTGATCGATCTCGACACCCGGCAGCGGGGTTACAGACGAGCCCGTCGCGATCACGATCGACTTCGCCGTATAGGCGGTGCCGCCCACATCGACGGTCGACTTGTCCGTGAAGCGCGCGCGGCCCTTCAGCCACGTCACCTTGTTCTTCTTGAACAGGAAGGCGATGCCGTCCGTCAGACCCTTCACTGCGGCGAGCTTCTCGTCCAGCATGGCATTCAGATTCAGCTTCACGCCCGCGGTTTCGACACCGAACTTCGCAAGGCTGCCGTCCGCCGCGTGCGCATAGAGTTCGGAGGCATGGAGAAGCGCCTTCGAAGGAATGCAGCCGACATTGAGGCAGGTGCCACCCAGCGTTTCGCGGCTTTCGACACAGGCCACCTTGAGCCCGTGCTGCGCGGCCCGAATGGCGGCGACATAACCGCCGGGGCCTGCACCGATCACGATCACGTCGAACTCTTCAGCCATCGTCAACCTTGCCTGTTCTATATGGGAATCACGGATTCAGGCCGCTCTTAACGCAGTGGGTGGCGATTTAGAAGTGAACATGAAATGATAATGGATACGAAACGAATTTCGTCGATTCGTAACGGGGGTGTTCAGCTGGCGTGACACGTATCGAGTTCATCAATCGCAGTTCGGCCTCGAACGTCGCGAGCCAGGTCAACCTTTTCGCGGCGCCGCTGCTGATTTTCCGTTGGGAAGAGGCGGAATACTGGCAGGCGGAGATTCTTGCCGCGATCGAGAAGCGCCGACGCACATCGAAGGGCATGAAGCGCACCAATATTGGTGGCTGGCACTCGAAGCGCGACCTGCCCGGCTGGCAGGACCGTGCGACACAGATGCTGACACGCTGGGCAGCGGCTCGCGCCACGGACGCGACCGCGCAGTGGCGGCAGGGCGAACAGCAACCGGCGCCGCAGCAATGGCGCATGGATGGCTGGGCCAATGTCAATCCGCCCGGCGCCTATAACCGCGCGCACGATCACGTCATGCTCAACTGGAACTGGTCGGCCTGCTACTATGTGTCGGGATCGCCATCCACGACGGACAAGGGCGGCGCGATCGTCTTCGAAGACCTGTGGAGCGGCGTGCAGACCCTGGAGTCCGCATCGCGGCGCAGCTTCCGCCACGCGCCTTCCGACGGCGAGATGCTGATGTGGCCCTCGTGGGTTTCGCACCGTGTCGAGCCCCAGGAAGGCGAAGGCGAACGCGTTTCGATCGCCATGAACTTCCACAGCCCGTGGCTCGAGCGCTCGCGCTACTGGACGCACCGTCCCGGCTTCATTTGGCGCAACTTGCCGTGGCTGATGCGCCCGCTCGCGCGCCTGCGCGGCAGCTGGGACCAGAGCCCGGCAGGCGCGCCGCCGGGCTTCGATATCGACGTGGACGAGACCTTTTAGACCCTAGAGGTCGAGCACCAGCCGGGTGGGATCTTCCAGCGCTTCCTTGACACGGACAAGGAAGGTCACCGCTTCGCGGCCATCGATCAGGCGGTGATCGTAGCTGAGCGCGAGGTACATCATCGGGCGCACGACGATCTGGCCATCCCGCACTACGGGACGCTCCTCGATGCGGTGCATACCGAGCACGCCCGACTGCGGCGGGTTGAGGATCGGCGTCGAGAGCAGCGAGCCGAACACGCCGCCGTTCGAGATGGTGAACGTGCCGCCCTGCAGTTCCTCGATCTTCAGCTGGCCGTCACGCGCGCGGCGGCCGAAGTCGCCGATCGCCTTTTCTGTCTCCGCGAAGGAGAGCGTGTCGGCATTGCGCAGGATCGGCACGACGAGCCCGCCCGGCGAGCTCACCGCGACGCCGATGTCGGCGTAGTTGCGATAGACGATCTCGTCGCCTTCGATCGTGGCATTGACCGAGGGCACGTCCTTCAGCGCAAGGCAGCAGGCCTTGGTGAAAAAGCTCATGAAGCCGAGGCGGACGCCGTGCTTCTTTTCGAACATGACCTTGTAGCGGTCGCGCGCCTCCATCACCGCCGTCATGTCGACGTCGTTGAACGTGGTGAGCATCGCGGCGGTGTTCTGCGCTTCCTTGAGACGGCGCGCGATGGTCTGGCGCAGGCGCGTCATGCGCACGCGCTCTTCCTGACGCCCGCCGGCGGCAGGCGCCGCGGACGCAGCCGGAGCGGCGACAGGCGTGGCAGCGGCGGTGCGCACGTCGCCCTTGGTGAGGCGCCCGTCCTTGCCGGTGCCCTGCACGCTCGCGGCATCGACGCCGGTCTCGGCGAGCGCGACAGTCACGGCAGGTGATTGCTTGGCATCAGCCTTCGCGGGCGCAGCAGCCTTGGCGGGCTCGGCAGCCTTTGCATCCTTCTTCGGCGCGGCAGCGGCGGCGCCCGCTTCGAGGCGCGCGATCACCGCGCCGACGTTCACCGTGTCGCCCACCGCGGCAAGCTGTTCCGAGAGCACGCCGGCGGAAGGCGCAGGCACTTCGACCGCGACCTTGTCCGTCTCGAGGCTGACGATCGGCTCATCCACCTTCACGGCGTCGCCGGGCTTCTTCAGCCATTCGCCGACAGTGGCTTCGGTGATCGATTCACCAAGCGCAGGGATAACGACGTCGATAGCCATGATCTCTCCTCAACCTTCGATATCGTGGCCGAGCGCCTGCGCCACGAGCTTTTTCTGTTCGGCGGCGTGCCGCTTGGCAAGACCGGTCGCGGTGGCGGCGGCGGCCGCGCGACCCGCATAGACCGGCTCGGTCTTCACACCGGCTTCCTTGAGCGCGCATTCGAGATAGGAACGCACGAAGCTCCAGCTGCCCGCGTTCTTCGGCTCTTCCTGCGCCCACACGAGCGTCTTCAGCTTTTTCATCCGCTTCAGGCGAACCACAAGCGCTTCGAGCGGGAACGGATAAATCTGCTCAATGCGGACGATCGAGGTGGCCTTGTCGCCAGCCGCGTCGCGCGCATCGGCGAGGTCGTAGTAGACCTTGCCCGAGCAGAGCACGAGCCGCTCGATCTTGTCGTCTGCCGGCGGGTTCGTGTCGGACTTGATGCGCATGAAGTGCGAATCGCCGGTGAACTCCTCGATCCGCGACACCGCCGACTTGTGCCGGAGCAGCGACTTGGGCGTCATGATGATGAGCGGCTTGCGGAACGGGCGCAGCATCTGGCGGCGCAGCACATGATAGTAGTTCGCCGGCGTCGTGATGTTGCAGACCTGCATATTGTCTTCAGCGCAGAGCTGGAGGTAGCGCTCCAGACGGGCCGAGCTATGCTCCGGCCCCTGCCCTTCATAGCCGTGCGGCAGCAGCATGACGAGACCGTTGGCGCGCAGCCACTTGATCTCGCCGCTCGCGATGAACTGGTCGATGATGACCTGCGCGCCGTTCGCGAAGTCGCCGAACTGCGCTTCCCACAGCACCAGCGTCTTGGGATCGGTGAGCGCGTAGCCGTATTCGAAGCCGAGCACGCCGAACTCGCTGAGCGGCGAGTCGAGCACCTTGAAACGCGGGTTCATGTCATGCAGCGGAATATATTTTCCGCCGGTCTTCTGATCGACCCAGACGGCATGGCGCTGGCTGAACGTGCCGCGGCCGGAGTCCTGCCCCGAAAGCCGCACACCGAAGCCGTCCTCAAGCAGCGTGCCGAAGGCGAGCGCCTCGGCGGTTGCCCAATCGATACCCTCTCCGGCCGCGATGGCCTCGCCGCGCGCGGCGATGACGCGCTTCAGCGTTGGATGGATCGAGAAGCCTTGGGGAACGGTGGTCAGCACCTTCGTGACCGCTTCGATACGCTCCTGCGAAACGCCGGTATCGGCCGCGCGGCGCGCGGTTTCGGGATCGGCGGGGCGGCCGAGGCCTTCCCAGCGTCCCTCAAACCAATCCGCTTTGTTGGGCTTGTAGCCGGGCGCGGCCTCGAAATCCTTTTCGAGCCGGTCGATATAAGTGTTGATCGCGGTCTCCACCCACGCGGCGTCGATCACGCCCTCGGCGATCAGGCGCTCGGCGTAGACCTCACTGACTTTCGGCTTGGTCTTGATGACCTTGTACATCAGCGGCTGCGTGAAACTCGGTTCGTCGCCCTCGTTGTGACCGAAGCGGCGGTAACACCACATGTCGATCACGACGTCGCGGTTGAACTTCTGGCGGAATTCGGTGGCGACCTTGGTGGCGAAGGTGACGGCTTCGGGATCGTCGCCGTTCACGTGGAAGATCGGCGCCTGCACCGTCCGCGCCACGTCCGACGGATAGGGCGAGGAGCGCGCGAACTGCGGGCTCGTGGTAAAGCCGATCTGGTTGTTGATGATGAAATGAACGGTGCCGCCGGTGTTGTAACCGTCAAGGCCCGAGAAGCCGAGACATTCGGCGATGATGCCCTGCCCCGCGAACGCTGCGTCGCCGTGCAGCAGCAGCGGCAGCACCTCGTCGCGCTCGATGTCGCCGCGCAGCTGCTGGGCCGCGCGCACCTTGCCGAGAACGACCGGATTGACCGCTTCGAGGTGCGAAGGGTTCGGGGTGAGCGACAGATGGACGGGGTTGCCGTCGAAATCGCGGTCCGTGGAGGTGCCGAGATGGTACTTCACGTCGCCCGATCCACCGACATCATCGGGGTTCGAGGAACCGCCCGCGAATTCGTGGAAGATCGCCTGAAACGGCTTCTGCATCACGTTCGCGAGCACGTTCAGACGGCCGCGGTGCGCCATGCCGATGACGATTTCCTGCACGCCGCCGGCGCCCGCGTACTTGATGACGCTTTCGAGCGCAGGCGCCATCGCCTCGCCGCCGTCGAGGCCGAAGCGCTTGGTGCCGACGTATTTGCGGCCAAGGAAGCTTTCGAACTGCTCGGCTTCGACGATCTTGTTGAGGATCGCCTTCTTGCCCTGCGGCGTGAAGTGAATCTCGGCGTTGCGGCCTTCGATCCGCTCCTGAATGAAGCGGCGCTCCTCCAGATCGTTGATGTGCATGTACTCGACGCCGACATGCTCGCAGTAATTGTGCTTCAGGACCGCGACGAGTGCGGAGATCGTTGTTTCCTCAAAGCCCATAACGCCGCCGAGATAGACGGTGCGGTTCTGCGCATCGCCCACGAAGCCGTGATACTCGGGGGTCAGTTCCTCGGGGAACGGGCGCTCGGCGAGGCCGAGCGGATCGAGTTGCGCCGCGAGGTGCCCGCGCACGCGGTACGTGCGGATCAGCGTCATGGCGCGGATCGCATCGTCCGCCGCCTGCCGGATCGCTTCGGCCGAGGGTGCTGCTGCCGCCCCGGCTTTTTTCCCGGGCGCTTTCGCTTCCGGCGTCATCTGTAGCGGATCGAGCGCCGCCGTCAGATCGTCGGTCGCGGTATCCGGCCAGCCCTTGCGCTGCCACGAAGGCCCGGAAGCCACGCTTTCCAGGCCCGCAAAGTGGCGCTGCCACTCCGGATCGACCGATGCCGGGTTGGCCGAATACTGGCGATAGAGGGATTCAACGAACGAGGCGCTGACGCCTTCGAGAGCGGAGGGAGGCTGTCCTTCGAAACCCATGGTTCCTGTCATTCCTGGCGTGCGGAGGGTCCTGCGCGCCTCCCTACGCAGGACCTTCCTAAAAAGCACCTAAAAACTTGACAATTCTGCCACGTTTAGTTGCCGAGCACCTTCGCGAGCGTTGTACCGAGTTCGGATGGGCTCGGCGAAACGACAATGCCCGCCGCTTCCATCGCCTTGATCTTGTCCTCGGCGCCGCCCTTGCCGCCCGAAACGATGGCGCCGGCGTGGCCCATGGTGCGACCCTTCGGGGCGGTACGGCCCGCGATGAAGCCCACCATCGGCTTCTTGATCGGGTGCGATTTCAGGAACTCGGCCGCGTCTTCCTCGGCCGAGCCGCCGATTTCACCGATCATGATGATCGATTTGGTGTCGGGGTCGTTCAGGAACAAGTCGAGCACGTCGATGAAGTTGGTGCCGTTCACCGGATCGCCGCCGATGCCGACCGCGCTCGTCTGGCCGAGGCCAACCGCCGTCGTCTGGTGCACAGCTTCATAGGTGAGCGTTCCGGAGCGCGATACGACGCCGACAGAGCCCTTCTTGAAGATGGAGCCCGGCATGATGCCGATCTTGCACTCGTCCGGCGTCAGCACGCCGGGGCAGTTCGGGCCAATGAGCCGCGATTTGGAGCCCGAGAGCGCGCGCTTCACCGGCACCATGTCGAGCACAGGAATGCCCTCGGTGATGCAGATGATCAGCGGCACTTCCGCCTCGATGGCCTCGAGGATCGAATCCGCCGCGAACGCCGGCGGCACGTAGACGACGCTGGCGTCGGCCTTTGTGGCGTCCATCGCCTCGCGCATCGTGCCGAACACGGGCAGGCCGAGATGCTCCTGGCCGCCCTTGCCCGGAACCACGCCGCCGACCATCTTGGTGCCATAGGCGATGGCGGCTTCGGTGTGGAACGTGGCGGTCGCGCCGGTCAGGCCCTGACAGAGAACCTTGGTGTTCTTGTTGATGAGAATGCTCATTGGGTCAGGCCGCCTTCTTCACTTGCGCCACGATCTTCTTCGCCGCGTCGCCGAGGTTGTCGGCGCTGACGATCGGCAGGCCGCTGTCGGCGAGGATCTGCTTGCCGAGTTCGACGTTCGTACCCTCAAGACGAACGACGAGTGGAACCGAGAGGTTCACCTCGCGCGCCGCCGCCACAATGCCTTCCGCGATGATGTCGCAGCGCATGATGCCGCCGAAGATGTTGACGAGGATGCCCTCGACAGCCGGATCATTGAGGATGATCTTGAACGCCGCCGTCACCTTCTCCTTGGTGGCGCCGCCGCCGACATCGAGGAAGTTGGCGGGCTCGGCGCCGTTCAGCTTGATGATGTCCATCGTCGCCATGGCGAGGCCCGCGCCGTTCACCATGCAGCCGATGTTGCCGTCGAGCTTCACGTAGGCGAGGTCGTACTTCGACGCCTCGATCTCCATCGCGTCCTCTTCGGTGAGGTCGCGCAGTTCCATGATGTCCGGGTGACGGAACAGCGCATTGCCGTCGAAGCCCATCTTGGCGTCGAGGACGATGAGCTTGCCGTCCGTCGTTTCGACGAGCGGGTTCACTTCGAGCAGCGCGGCGTCGGTCGTCTTGAACGCCGTATAGAGCTGCTGCGCGATCTTGGCGGCCTGCTTGGCAAGGTCGCCTTCGAGCTTCAGCGCCGCTGCGACGCCCCGGCCGTGGTGGGGCATGAAGCCCGAGGCCGGGTCGATGCGGATGGTGTGGATCTTCTCGGGCGTGTGCTCGGCGACCTCCTCGATATCCATGCCGCCTTCGGTGGAAACCACGAAAGCGACACGGCCGACGGCGCGGTCCACGAGCAGCGAGAGGTAATATTCCTTGGCGATCGGCGCACCCGCTTCGATGTAGAGGCGGTTCACCTGCTTGCCGGCATCGCCTGTCTGATGCGTCACGAGCACGCGGCCCAGCATCTCGGCGGCGTTCGACTTCACCTCTTCGACCGACTTGACGACGCGCACGCCGCCCTTGGCGTCCGCGCCGAGGCCATTGAAGCGGCCCTTGCCGCGCCCGCCGGCATGAATCTGCGACTTCACGACATAGACGGGTCCGGGAAGCTGCTTCGCCGCCGCCTCGGCCTCATCAGCGGTGAACGCCGGGAAACCGGCCGATATCGGCGCGCCGAACTTCGCCAGCAGCTGCTTGGCTTGATACTCGTGGATGTTCATCAGCGATCCTTATTTCAGCGAGCTATCGAGGTTGCGGCAGGCGTCCATCAGTTCCTTCACCGCGTTCACCGAAACGTCGAAGTTGGCCTTGGCCTCACCCTTCAGTTCGATCTCGACGACCTTCTCGACACCGTTCTCGCCGATGATGATCGGAACGCCGACGTACATGTCCTTGATGCCGTATTCACCCGAGAGGAACGCCGCGCACGGCAGCAGCCGGCGCTTGTCCTTGAGGTAGGAGTCGGCCATCGCGATCGCCGAGGAAGCGGGCGCATAGTAGGCCGAGCCGTTGCCGAGCAGCCCGACGATCTCTCCGCCGCCCGAACGGGTGCGCGCCACGATCGCGTCGATCTTCTCCTGGGTCGACCAGCCCATCTTGATGAGGTCCGGCACCGGGATGCCCGCGACGGTCGAATATTCAACGACCGGCACCATCGTGTCACCGTGGCCGCCGAGCACGAAGGCGGTGACGTCCTCGACCGAGACGTTGAACTCTTCGGCGAGGAAGTGGCGGAAGCGCGCCGAATCGAGCACGCCGGCCATACCGACGACCTTGTTCGCGGGAAGGCCCGAGAATTCGCGTAGCGCCCAGACCATCGCATCGAGCGGGTTGGTGATGCAGATCACGAAAGCGTTCGGCGCGTGCGCCTTGATGCCTTCGCCCACCGCCTTCATGACCTTCAGGTTGATGCCGAGCAGGTCGTCGCGGCTCATGCCGGGCTTGCGCGGCACGCCGGCGGTGACGATGCAGACGTCCGCGCCTGCGATGTCGGCATAGTCGCTGGTGCCCTTCAGGCGCGCGTCGAAGCCCTCGACCGGGGCGGACTGCGCGAGATCGAGCGCCTTGCCCTTGGGCATCCCTTCCGCGATGTCGAACAGGACGACGTCGCCCAGTTCCTTCATTCCGACGAGATGTGCGAGCGTGCCGCCGATCATCCCGGCGCCGATCAAAGCAATTTTATTGCGTGCCATGGGTCTCTCTCACTGAAGGCGATGCGTGGAACGCCGACCGGACGACCGGCGAAAACGCGATCCCGATAGCCCTTGATTCGCGGCGCTGCAACCGTTCGTAAAAATCCGCGCCGCGCAAAATTCTTGTCCCTGTGTGCAACGCAGCAAATAAGCCGGGCTTCAGGCGGTCCTTACGCCGTGCCCTTCGGCCATATAGTCGGCGGACTGCATCTCCATCAGGCGTGAGACAGTGCGCTCGAACTCGAAGGCATAATCACCGGCCGGATAAAGTTCGGCGGGCAGCGCGTCCGCCGCCATCAGTAGCTTGACCCGGTATTCGTAAAGCGCATCGATCAGCGCCACGAAGCGCGTCGCCTCGTTGCGCTTCTCCGGCCCCATCTTCGGCACACCGACGATGATGACCGTGTGATAGCGCTGCGCGACCGCAAGATAATCCGCCGCCCCCCGCGCCTCCCCGCACAGCCGCTTGAACGAGAAGACCGCGACGCCCTTCAGCGACTTGGGCACATGGAGCGTGCGCCCGCCGCCCACGTCGATCGTCTCGGTGGGGACGTGAGCGCGGTCCTCCGGCGGATAATCGGTGAGGCGGAAGAAGGCTTCGGAGAGTGCGGCGGTCGCTTCGGGGCCGTTCGGCACGTAGTAGGTCGGCATCCCGGCGAGCCGATCGAGCCGGTAGTCGGTCGGGCCGTTGAGGCTGACGACGTCGAGCTCGCGCTCGATGAGATCGATGAAAGGCACGAAAAGCTCGCGGCTGAGCCCGTTCTTATAGAGGTCGCGCGGCGGGCGGTTCGAGGTCGCGACCACGGTAACGCCGTGCGCCATGATCGCTGTGAACAGGCGCGAGAGGATCATCGCGTCGGCGACATTCGTGACTTGAAGCTCGTCGAACGCGAGCAGACGCACGTCCTTCGCGATATCGTCGGCGACCCGGAGAATCGGGTCGTCGACGTTCTGTTCCCGCCATTTGTGCAGCGCGGCGTGGACCTCCAGCATGAAGGCGTGAAAATGCACGCGGCGCTTGGGGATGGCGGGTGCGGCCTCGTAGAAGAGGTCCATCAGCATCGATTTGCCGCGCCCGACCGCGCCCCACATGTAAATGCCGCGCGGCGCGGGGCTCTCCGCCTTGCCGAACAGGCGGGAAAACAGGCCGTTCTTCGGCGGACCCTCGCGAAGCTCGGCTTCGAGCTTGCCGAGCCGCGCTGCGGCAGCGGCCTGATCGGGATCGGCCTTCAGTTCATTCGCCGCGATCAGTGCGCGGTACGCTTCGACAACGCTCAACGCGGCGCGACCTTCCTCAGCACGCCGGAAAAGGAGGCGACGGGGCCGTTCTGCTCGACCATGCCGCGCAGGAACAGCAGCTTGCCTGTCTCGCGCGTGACCTCGCCGTGGCCGAAGATGTCTTCGCCGGGAAGGCCTGCGCCCAGGAACTCGGTGTTGCAGGTGAGCGTGACGCCGCGGTGCGTGACGAGGTGGGGCGCTGCGATGGCGAACAGCGCCTGATCGATGAACGCCATGATGTAGCCGCCGTGCAGCCGGTCCTGCATATTGCTGTGCGCACGCGCGGTTTCGGAGCGGAACTCGGTCACGCCGTCGGTGCGGCGGCGGAAATAGATATGCCCGATCAGGTCGGAGAAACGCCCCTCGTCACGCTGGCGCCAGCGCTGCCAGCCCTTCAGCGGCCCTTCGGCAATCTCAATGGTCGGCATCGCGCGGCGGTCAGGCCTTTCGCGGCCGCGCCGGGCGGGTGAGCTTGCGTTCGATCGCCGTCACCAGCTTCGAAAACTCCTTGGTTTCCACGGCATCGGGCGCAATCTCAGCGAGCGGCAGGCAATAGACCGCCATTTCCTCGACCTTGCTCGAATACGGGATCGCATGGACGTCCGGGCAGGCCTCCAGCGTCTCGCGATGCAGCGCGCGGCGCTTGTCGACCATCGTGAACACCGGAATCACCGGCGGCTCGCCCTTGTGGTGCCGACTCAGATGCTCGGCGAGCTGCTCGTTCGTGCGCGCCGAGAGCGGCGACATCGTCATCGGCTCGACGATCAGGTCCGCTGCCCGGAAAATCTGGTCAGCGAGCAGGCCGAAACCCGGCGGGCAATCGAGCACGACGCGGTCGTACTCACCTGCCACAGCCGCGAGCCGCTTCGCCAGCAGCTTCGCGCGCTGCGATTCGACGAGCTGGACATCGAGCTTGCGGAGCGATTCGTCCGCCGCGAGCACATCGAGGCCGGGCCACTTGCTCGGCACGATATAGGCCTCGATATCGCCGCCGCCGCTTCCGGCGAACAGCTTGCGGGCCTTCTTGCTCGGTTCGACCTGCAGCAGGTCCGATGCCGCGCCCTGCGCGTCGAGATCCCACAGCAGCGTGCGCCGCTTGGCCTGGGTTGCAAGGAGGTGTGCGAGATTGACAGCCACGGACGTCTTGCCGACGCCGCCCTTCAGGCTGAAGACTGCGATGACTTTCATGCCGCTCCGCCGTTGACGTCCTGTTTTTCCATGGCACTCATGTGGCATTTATAAGCCACGTAGCCAACAGGGGAATCGTCGCCGATGACATTGCAATCCGGGTTCGACCGTCGCAGCCTCCTTGGCGGAATCGCCGCTTTCGGCGGTCTTGCCCTGCTTCCGGCCTGCGCCGCGACCTCCCGAAGCGCTGCCCCTGCCGCCGCACCTGTCCGCAACTGGACGGCGCTGAAGGCGCTTGCCGAGCGCTATGTGGCGGATCGCAAGGTGGCGGGCATGATCATCGGCGTGGGCAACGGCGACGCCCCCGCCTTCTATACCGGCGCGGGAACGCTCGGCTTGCAGCGCGAAACGCCGGTCGATGCGAAGAGCATCTGGCGCATTTATTCGATGACGAAGCCGGTGACGGGCGTGCTCGCCGCGCAGATGATCAGCGAAGGCACACTCGGCCTCGATCAGCCGATCGCCGACATCCTCCCCGCGTTCAAGGCGATGAAGGTCGCGATCGATCCGGCAACCAGCCTTGAAGGCCGCGCGGCAAGCGGACCGATCACGGTGCGCCACCTGCTGACGCACACGGCCGGGTTCACCTACCATTTCATGCCCAACGCCATCGGCAAGGCCTATCGCCGCTTCGGACTGATGCCGGGAATGCGCACGGTCGGGCGCGAGCCGGGCGACGGCGAATCGCCGAGCAGCCTGCTGGCCTTCGCGAATGCCGTCGCCGAACTTCCGCTCGTCGCCGACCCCGGCACGGCGTGGAACTACAGCATTTCGCTCGATGTGCTCGGCGCCGTTATCGAGAAGGTCGCGCGGAAGCCGTTTGAAACGGTGCTTCAGGAACGGTTGTTCACGCCGCTCGCCATGCATGACACGGGCTTCTCCGTGCCTGCTGCGTCGATGAACCGGCTGGCCACCAACTATCTGCTGCACAGCAACAACCTCGTACCCGTCGATGCCCCGCCGAAGACCGAGTATGCCGTGCCCGCAAGCTACCCGGCAGGCGGAGGCGGACTCGTGTCCACGGCGAACGATTACATGCGCTTCATGCGGATGGTCGCGAACGGCGGGCAGCACAGCGGCACGCAGATCATCTCGCCCGAAGCCGCGAAGCTGGTGGTTTCGAACCTGCTCCCCAAGGGCGTCTTCTATGAAGGCAATCAGGGATACGGCGCGGGCGGACGCGTTGTGATCGCGCCGGGGCCGGGCCTCATCCCCGGCAGCTACGGCTGGGGCGGTGCGGCAGGAACGCTCGCCTCGGCGCTGCCTGCGCAGAAGCTCAGCGTCGTGCTGATGACGCAGTACATGCCGCAGCAGGCCTACCCGCTGCCCGAAGATCTCGGAAAGGCGCTCGCCGCAGATTTAGCGTGAACGCGCCTGCGCATAGGTGCCGAGCATCCGCACCCACTTTGTGTGGTACTTCAGCTCGTCGAGCGCGCGCTCGACGTTGGGGTCGTCCGGGCGCCCCTCGATGTCCACATAGAACTCGGCCGCCTGAAACTGGCCATCGCGCATGTAGCTTTCGAGCTTGGTGAGGTTGACACCGTTGGTGGCGAAGCCACCGAGCGCCTTGTAGAGTGCGGCGGGCACCGAGCGCACCTCGAACAGCAGCGAGGTCATGGCGGGAAGCCCCGCCTTCGGCATCGACGGTTCACGCGCAAGCGACACGAAGCGCGTGGTGTTGTGTGCCTCGTCCTCGATTCCCTCGGCGAGTGGCGTAAGACCGTAGAGCTGACCGGCAAGCTGCGAGGCAACCGCTGCAACGGTCTTGTCGCCATCGTCCGCGACCTTCGCAGCCGAGGCAGCCGTATCGAACGACGCGACCGGGCTGATGCCCCATTCGCGAAGCCGCTTCCGGCACTGGCCGAGCGCCTGCGGGTGGCTGATCGCGACCTTCACGTCCGAAAGCACCGCTCCGGGCACTGCCAGCAACGAGTGGCGCACGCGCACGAAGTGCTCGGCGACGATCCACAGCCCCGACTCCGGTAGCAGGAAGTGAATGTCCGCAACGCGCCCATGCAGCGAGTTCTCGATCGGGATGATTGCACGCCCCGCACGCCCCTCGCGCACCGCATCGATCGCGTCGGAGAAGGACAGGCACGGCAGCGTCGGCGCCCCCGCCGCCATCTCGCGCGCGGCCTGATGCGAATAGGCGCCGGGCGCCCCCTGAAACGCGACCGCCGTTTCCGGCGTTTTTTCAGCGGCTTGCGCAAGCTCATCGACGAGCCGCGCGGCGGATTCGGGATAGTTCTGCATCGCCGCGCTCTTTGCGGCGCGGGGGCTTACTACGTCAAGCGCAGCCTGCGGCGATCTGGTGCTTGGCAAGCCCGACTCCTGAAACTATGTTCCGCGCGATTTTGAACCGGGGGGCTCGACGAAAAGCCCCGCTCTTCGGAGGGCGCAGTGGACAGTTACGAATGGAACAAGATTATCGGCTGGGTGCTCGCGGCCGCGATTGCGGTGCTTGGCCTGTCGATCCTCACGGGATTCGTCTACGCGCCCGGCCACTCTGAAACGAAGGGCTACGTCGTCGAAGGCGTCGAGGTCGAGGCTGAAGCCGGCGCCGGTGCGGCCGAAGCCGTGCAGCCGATCGCCGCGTTCCTCGCCACCGCCAACCCGGCGAAGGGCGAAGCGCAGTTCAAGAAGTGCGCCGCCTGCCACACCGTCAACAAGGGCGGCGCCAACGGCCAGGGCCCGAACCTCTACGGCATTCTCGGCGCCAAGGTCGCGCACCTCGCGGGCTTCGCATACTCGGACGCCGTGAAGAACCATGGCGGCAACTGGGGCTGGGACGAGCTCAGCCACTGGGTCGAATCGCCCCGCAAGTACATTCCGGGCAACAAGATGAGCTTCGCGGGCATCTCGAAGCCGCAGGATCGCGCCGACCTGCTCGTCTACCTCAATTCGCAGAGCGACAGCCCGCTGCCGCTGCCGGCCGTACCGGCGGTTGCCGAAGCGCCTGCCGCCGAGGCTCCGGCTGACGCCGCAGCCACCGACGCAGCGCCCGCTGCAGGTGAACAGGCTGCCGCCACTCCGGTGGAAGCGCCTGCGGAAGCGACGCGCTAAGACCGAACGAATGCTGGGCGCTGGCCGTATGTGAGCCAGCGCCACAGCCATTCGAGCGGGCCCATGCTGAATCGCTGCAGCCACCATGTACTGAACGCGGTCAAAACGACCGCGATGCCAAGCGCGATCAGCCAGCTCTGACCAACAGAGATGCCGCCGTGCAGCCCGAACGCAAAGCCCGGAAACAATAGCCACTGTGCGATCAGCGTCTCGCCGATGTAGGTCGTGAGCGCCATACGCCCCGGCGCCGCGAATGTTCTGAGCATGTGCCGCCCGCGTGCGGTTTGCAGGGTCGCCAGCACCAGCCCCGCGTGCGCGATCGTGGTCGCGAGGCGCCCGATCTGGTAGGTGACCTCCGAAATCGGGATGGGGACCATGAAACCGGCAGCGACCAACTGCTCGGTCTCAATGAGATTGATCGGAACGCCGATCGCGTAGCCCGCAAGCGCTGCCTTGAGATAGATGTCCCGCGGCAGGCTCCCGCCGAGGAAACCTGTCTTGAACAGCCCGGCGCCGAGCAGCATCATGGCCAGCGCGTCGAGTGACCACCAGCTGAGCCCGGGAAGATCGTTCCATTTGATAGCGATCGTCACCTTGTAAGCGAGATTGTCGGCCAGGCCTCTCTGCCGCGCGGCCCGAGAATGCGCGTCCGCTTCCAGGTCGGGCTGGATGGCGTCGAGATAGTCCTGCCAGGCGAGGATGCGCTCGTCGTCTTCGCTCGCGCCGAACGCGATGGCGGCTTCGGCGTGTTCGCGCGTATTCATGCCTTCGACGACTGCCGCTGTACCGATTGCAGTGATGACCGCCATCCCGCCGAGACCGAGGCCGATGAGCGCACGCGCCGGAAGATCACGGAACGGAAACAGGAACAGCCCGGCGATGCCGTAGATGAGCAAGATGTCGCCCGGCCACATCAGCAGATAGCCGTGGATAAGACCAAACACGATGAGTGCGATCATGCGACGATAGTAGATCGAAAGCGCCGAGCGCCCCGCCTGCGGACGGGAAGCGAGAATCACGAAACCCGCGCCGAACAGCAGTGAAAGCAGCCCACGCATCGTGCCTTCGACGAAAAGCTGCTGCGCCCACCAGACGATGCGGTCGGAGAGCACCCACCCCGAGATACGCGGATCGGAAGCAATGCCGGGAACGCTGCCCATGGCCCAGATGTTGAGCAGCATGATGCCGAGAATGGCGATGCCGCGCAGGATATCCAGCGCTTCGATGCGTGACGCGCCGTCCCGCGCTTCGCCCATCCGCCTCCCCGGTTCGGGCGCGTTTTCCTACAGTCGCCCTAGCAGGGGCCACCCATAGCAGAAATTTCGTAGAATCCGGCCACGATTTCCCAAGCCTCTTCGGCCGTTTCCACGAAATGGAACAGCGAAAGGTCATCGCGCGAAATCGTACCTTCTTCGGCAAGCGCCTCGAAGTTGATGATCCGTTCCCAGAACTCGCGGCCAAAAAGCAGCACCGGCATCGGCTTGATCTTGCGCGTCTGGATGAGCGTCAGCGTCTCGAACAGCTCGTCGAACGTACCGAAGCCGCCCGGGAACGCCGCCACCGCCTTCGCGCGCATCAGGAAGTGCATCTTCCGGAGCGCGAAATAGTGGAACTGGAACGAAAGCGCCGGCGTCACGTACTGGTTCGGCAGCTGCTCGTGCTCCAGCACGATATTGAGCGCGACGGATTCGGCTCCCGCGTCATGCGCTCCCTTGTTCGCCGCCTCCATGATCGACGGCCCGCCGCCCGAGCAGATCACAAACTGACGTTCGCCATCCTCGCGTGGCAGTGACGAGACGAGATAGGCAAGCTTGTAGGCTTCCGCATAATATTTCGCCTTGGCGCGCAGCCGCTCGGCGACCCGCTTTTCC
>TARA_R110000782_G_scaffold2315_1_pt1 | contig 50113 bp, 68 predicted proteins | sample TARA_R110000782 | Tara Oceans TARA_R110000782 (sample SAMEA4397859) | marine metagenome | biome: Polar Biome; feature: [SRF] surface water layer (ENVO:00010504); material: water (ENVO:00002006), including particulate matter (ENVO:01000060) such as... | depth 5 m | reverse complement strand
AGAAGTTGCATCCTTCTCAGACTCAGATAATGTTCTTAAGCTTATCCATATCGGTGCAGACGATGGCAAGTATCACGAGTTTGTTGCGAATAGATTTATAGTGGGATCTACAGACTTAAGCATTGGTGGTAAGAAAGCCACTTCAACAGTCACCGCTGTAGGTGAAGACAACCAGATTAGTCAGAACGAACAAAACACTGACTTTAGTACAATAGGCGCAAGTTTCTTAGACTTCTCTGAGAACAATCCTTTTGGTGACCCGGAGAATAACTAATGGCTGACATATTTGATTTTGGATTTACGGCAGTTGATGAGGATGAACTTGACGCAGTTAAGAATGTTAAGAGTGAAGCATCGTCTTCTGATGATAAACTAAACGCTTTATATAACGCAGTAATACCACTGCTAAATAATCTGAAGAAGAACCCCGAAAAGGATTATATCCTTTGGCCTGATAGATTAAATAAAGTTGAACAGTTTGAGGATCACCTCACGAAAATATATAAAGGCTAGTTATGTTCGGAACCCATTTCTATCATGAAAGAATACGGAAGAGTGTAGCAGTATTTGGTACGCTATTCAATAATCTGTATGTTCTACGCAAAGATAGTTCAAATAAAGTTATAAGTCAAGTAAAAGTTCCACTAGCCTATGGTCCTCAAAGAAAGTTTCTTGAGAGAATAAGAGAGAACCCTGACCTAGATACGAACACTAAGGTTGCTATCAAGCTTCCCAGAATGTCTTTTGAGATTACAAACGTTACGTATGATGCTCAAAGACAACTACAGAAGATGAACAACTTTACACAGGCTGGAACGACTAGTAACCTTAGAAATAAGTTCTATAGTTTTGTTCCTTACAACATTGGGTTTCAACTTAGTATATACGCCAAGACACAGGATGATGCTCTACAGATGGTAGAACAAATACTTCCTACGTTTACCCCACAGTATAGTCTTACAATAAAACCATTTGCTGAGTTTCCATCTATAACTGAAGATACACCTATAACTCTACAAAGTGTGGATTTTAATGATGACTTTGAAGGAACTTTAGAATCACGTAGAACTATTATATACACATTAACATTTGAAATGAGAGTAAACTTTTATGGTGCTATCAAAGAATCTGGTGTCATCAGAACCTCTATAAATAACATTAGTCAGATAGGAAATGGACTAGCCGACTCAGACATTCAAATGGGTAAGATATCTGTAACAACAAATCCAGCACTGGCCTCTGCCGATAGCGACTTTGGCTTTACCGAAACTTTTGATTTTCAGGCACCTTTTTAATGACTGATAATAATGAACCAGTAGATCATGTTGATGATGATTTTGAGTTTGCTAGAAAGACCTATTACGATTTATTAGTAAAGGGGTCTGAAGCACTTGAAGAGATGATGGAAGTCGCACGTGCCACTGAGCATCCTCGTGCATTTGAAGTCTTGTCTGGCATGATGAAGAACGTTGCTGATGTTAATGGTAATCTTCTTGATCTACACAAAAAGAAAAAAGAATATAACAAAGAAGATGCTTTAAAAGAACTTCCTCAAGGCACAACAAATAACAATCTATTTGTAGGATCTACAAGCGACTTACAAAGAATGCTTTTGTCGAAAGACAGTGATGATGAACAAGATAACGTGGTAGATATAAGTGAATACACATCAGATAAATGATACCTACATGGGTAATCCCAACGTTAAACGTGACGGGATCAACCATAATTACAGTAAAAAAGAATTACAAGAATACTCAAGGTGTATGTCAGATCCTAGCTATTTTGCTAAGACCTATTGTAAGATCATACACCTAGATAGAGGTCTTGTCAACTTCGAACTTTACCCATATCAAGAAAAGATGTTTAGCCATTTCAAAGAAAATAGGTTTAGCATTGTGTTGGCTTGTCGGCAATCAGGTAAGTCCATTAGTTCTGTTGCCTATCTTCTTTGGTATGCTTGTTTTAATCCAGAGAAGACTATTGCTATCCTAGCCAACAAAGGTGCGACTGCACAAGAGATGCTAGGACGTATTCACCTTATGCTAGAGAACTTGCCGTTCTTCTTACAGCCGGGGTGTAAGGCTCTTAACAAAAGAAGTATTGAGTTCAGTAACAATAGTCGCATAGTATCAGCCGCTACTTCTGGATCTTCTATTCGTGGTATGTCTGTCAACCTTCTATACTTGGATGAGTTTGCGTTTGTTGAGAGAGCGGCAGACTTCTACACCTCAACATATCCTGTTGTGTCATCTGGTAAAGACACGCAGATCATAATCACTTCTACAGCAAATGGTATAGGTAATATGTATCATAAACTGTGGGAAGGCGCAATGCAAAAAGTGAACGAGTTTATTCCGTTCAGGGTTGATTGGTGGGACGTACCGGGGAGAGATGCCGATTGGAAACTTAAGACCATATCAAACACATCTCAACTACAGTTTGATCAGGAGTTTGGTAATACATTCTTTGGAACAGGCGATACTCTTATAGCACCACATATTCTTTTAGAGCAAGTAGCCCAAAGTCATATAGAAGTTTTAGAGGGTGGAGATCTTCTTATATACGAAACACCAAAGCCAAAGACTAATTATGTTATGTGTGTTGATGTTGCGAAGGGTAGAGGACAGGATTATTCTACATTTAATTTGATCGACATTAGCCAAAGACCTTTTAAACAGGTTGCTGTTTATCGCTGTAATACTATCTCTCCTATTCTCTACCCTACCATTATATATAAGTACGCAACTTTATATAACGAAGCATATGTTATTATTGAATCAAACGATCAAGGCACACTAGTAACTAATGGGTTATATCAAGACTTAGAATATGAGAACCTTCACATGGAATCTGTGGTAAAGGCTGACCGCATTGGTGTTGAAATGAATAAGAAGGTTAAGCGTATTGGGTGTGCGGCTATAAAAGATATCATAGAAAATCGTAAACTTAATATACTAGATCCACAGACTATATCAGAAATGTCTACATTCGTAGCCAAAGGTGTTTCCTATGAAGCGTCAGAAGGCAACCACGATGATCTAATAATGAACCTTGTTCTATTTGGGTTCTTTGCTGTTGGTAATAACTTTGAAGAACTAACAGACGTGAACTTAAAAGATATGATGTTTGAACAACGTATGAAAGAAATAGAAAATGACTTGGTGCCATTTGGATTTATAAATGGTGCTGGTGATCCTGAAAAAGAAGATGACGAAGCAGTTCTTGAAGGAGATCAGTTAAAGGGATGGACAGTTGAGCGAAATTGGACACCAAACTTCGACTTTTGATTTGTTATAAATACAAGTGATTGAAAATAACCGTATTATGAAACACATATAATTCGATTACTGGAAAAAGAAGGAAACAGTTATGGCAATATTTAGCCCATCAGAATCCCCAGCGATTGTCGTTAAGGAAGTTGATCTCACAGGCGGTGTGCCTAATGTTCAAACTACCACAGGCGCATTTGCAGGGAAATTTCGTTGGGGGCCAATCGAAGAGGCAGTATTAATAGACAACGAAGCAAGTCTTGCCTCTAAATTCGGTGCTCCTGATGACGCACATACCGTAGATTTTCATACGGCGGGGGGATTTTTAAAATTCTCAAATGGTCTTCAAACAGTTCGTGTCGCAGATACAACCGCATTAAATGCGGCTGACTCAGCGAGTGCGGCAACACAAATTAAAAATCAAGCGGCTTTTGACGTATCAACTACTCTAGCTGGCAAATCAACTTTCTACGGAAAGTATGCTGGTGCTCTAGGTAGTTCACTACAAGTGGTTTGGTCAGACGCAACAAATTGGGCAACATGGAGTGCCTCTTATAAAGCGCAGTTCGATGCAACCCCATCAGGAAATGAACGTCACGTTCTTGTTCTTGATGAAGATGGTGTTATCACAGGAACGGCTGGAACTGTTCTAGAAAGATACCCATTCGTATCAAACTCTAGTTCTGCTACTAACACAGACGGTACTTCTAACTATATGAAGAACGTTATTAACAGACAATCAGAATACATTTATGCTACTACACACGTAGATAGCACAGGATCAAAATCTTTACTTGGTGGTGTTGACGGATCAGCCGCTGGCACAGACGATTATCTAAGAGGGTTTAATAGTTTTGAAGATAAAGATACTATTCAACTTGACTTCTTAATCGCTCCGGGTAAGGCATCCGCTAGTGATCAAGCTACAGTAGTGAACGATCTTGTAACAACAGCGGGTACTACACGTAAAGATGCTGTTGTGGTAACTTCGCCAGCCTCTGCATCAGTAGTAGGTAACGCTAATCCAGAAGTTGACACAGTAACAGATACTGGTAATTACACTTATAGTGATTACTTATTTGTTGACAACAACTGGTTAAAGATGTATGACAAGTTTAACGATAAGTACATCAACGTGCCAGCCGCTGGACAAACAGCGGGTATTATGGCGGCTTCAGACGCAAACTCCGCACCATGGTTCTCACCAGCGGGTTCACGTAGAGGTCAGTACTTAGGCGTAACAAGCTTGGCCTATACTCCTACCAAGGCTCAAAGAGACACACTGTATAAAGCAGGGATAAACCCCATTGCTAATTTACCGGGACAAGGTATCTTACTATATGGTGACAAAACACACATGAACAGACCATCAGCATTTGATCGTATTAATGTTCGTAGGTTGTTTAATGTTGTTGAAAGAGCAATCGCAAATGCGGCAAGAAACACATTGTTTGAACTTAACGATGAGTTTACTAGAGCGGAATTTGTTAACATCGTAGAACCATTCCTGAGAGAAATCAAAGGTAGACGTGGTATCACCGACTTTAGGGTTGTATGCGATGAGACAAACAACACTACTGCCGTTATAGATAGAAACGAGTTCATTGCAAACATCTTCATCAAACCATCACGTTCTATCAACTACATAACTCTTAACTTTGTAGCTGTAAGATCTGGCGTTGACTTTGAAGAAGTCGCTGGCCTATCGGTATAAGGAGATAAGAAGATGGCAGTACTAGGCGTAGATGATTTTAAAGCCAAGTTACGTGGTGGTGGAGCGAGACCTAATCTCTTCAAAGCCACGATTAACTTTCCGGGCTATGCAAACGGAGATGTAGAGCTTACATCTTTCATGTGTGAAGCGGCACAACTTCCCGCTTCCACTATGGCAACAATAATTGTTCCCTTTAGAGGTAGACAATTAAAGATGGCAGGGGATCGTACATTTGAAACATGGACACCCTCTATCATTAATGATACAGACTTTAATGTTCGTGACGCAATGGAACGTTGGATGAACGGTATGAATGCACACAGCACTAATACTGGTTTAACCAATCCTGTTGATTACGAAGCAGACCTTGTTGTTGAACAACTTGACAAAGATGGTTCTACATTAAAGACTTATAACTTTAGAGGTTGTTTCCCTACTAACGTTTCTCCAATCGATCTGAACTATGCTTCAGAAAATGAGATTGAGAAGTTTACGGTAGAGTTCCAAATGCAATATTGGGAAGCCGCAACCACTTCTTAAACGGAGTATAAATAAAGAACAAGAGGGGCTGTGATGGCCCCTCTACCTCCACAACACTAGGAATTACAATGGCAGACGATTCTATTAAATTATTTGGTTTTGAAATCAAACGTTCTAAGAAGAAGCAAGATGAAAAGCTTACTTCTATTGTTCCACCTGTTGATCAGGATGGTGCTGGTTATGTTACTTCGGCTGGTGCTCACTATGGCACTTATGTTAATATTGGTGGTGAAGACCACGCTAAAGATAACTTACAGAATATTCAACAATATCGTGCAGTTGCTACTCACCCTGAGGTTGATGCGGCGATAGAAGATATTGTGAACGAAAGCGTTATATCAAGCGAGAGTGAGAGTTCAGTAAATCTAATATTAGATAATGTTGAAGGTCTCAGCGACTCACTTAAGAAACAAATCACTGAAGAGTTTGACACTATCGTATCTATGTTAAACTTTAATGATTTAGGTCATGATATGTTTAGACGTTGGTATGTCGATGGACGTATCTACCATCACTTAGTCGTAGATGAGAAGAACTTAAAGGCTGGTATTCAGGAAATAAGACCAATCGATTCTTCTAAGATCCGCAAAGTAAAAGAAGTTAAGAAGAAAAAAGATGTAGTAACAGGCGCTAGTCTAGTAGACTCAGTTAATGAGTTCTACATTTACCAAGAGAAGCCGGGGTCACAAACCTCTGGTGTTAAACTATCTAATGACTCAGTTTCTTATGTAACATCAGGTCTTTTAGATGCCACTCGTAAGCGTGTAGTTTCTCACTTACACAAAGCACTAAAGCCAATCAATCAGTTGAGGATGATGGAAGACTCTCTAGTTATTTACAGACTAGCCAGAGCACCCGAAAGACGTATATTCTATATTGATGTAGGTAACTTACCAAGAGGTAAAGCCGAAACATATATGAAAGATATTATGGCTCGTTACCGTAATAAACTTGTGTATGATGCAGACACTGGTAAGATTAGAGATGATCGTAAGCATATGTCAATGCTTGAAGACTTCTGGCTACCTCGCCGTGAAGGTGGTAGAGGTACAGAGATATCAACACTCCCCGGCGGTGAGAACCTTGGACAGATTGATGATATCATATACTTCCAGAAGCGTTTGTATAGATCACTAAACGTTCCAGTTAGTAGACTTGAGCAAGAGACACAGTTCTCTTTAGGTAGATCCACAGAGATCTCTAGAGATGAAGTTAAGTTTCAGAAGTTTGTTGACAGACTACGTAATAGATTTGGTATGCTTTTCACAGAAGTTCTGAAGAAGCAACTAATCATGAAGGGTCTTATCACTGAAGATGATTGGAACAACTGGAAAAACGATATTACAGTTGACTATATAAGAGACAATCATTTCACAGAACTTAAAGATGCAGAGTTATTAGCAAATAGATTACAACAACTAGATCAAGTACAACAGTATGTCGGAGAGTTCTTCTCTAAAGAATACGTGCTTAAGAATGTATTAATGCTAGATGATGATGGTATAAAGCAAATGAAAGATCAGATTACTAAAGAAAAAGAATCTGGCGAAATTGAAACCGATGATGAGGAAGAACAACAATGAGTATAGATCAACCACTTGAACAGCCAGAAATGAGTCGAGATGCTAAAATGAATAGCTTTATTCAGAATGTAGTAGACGATGACTTTTCTAAAGCGGCACCTACATTCCACGAATTGCTACAAGCAAAGATGGATGATGCGTTAGATCAAGAAAAGATTGCTGTTGCGGCTCAGATGTTTAATGGCGCAGAAGAAGAATTAGATGATGATGATCCTTCTGAAGAAGATATCGATGCGGCTATAGATGAGTTAGATGATGAAGATGACGATGATACTGAAGAAGAAGACGAAACAGAAGAATAATTATATCATGTCAAAAATCTTTTTAGTATAAATAAAGGTAATAATATGACAAAAACGTTTAGAAATATAAGGGAACTTGCTGGTAGGAAACCTTCTGGCGAAATGGTCTTTAAGAAAAAGATCAGTGGCCTTCCCGTAATGATTCATAAAGAGAAGAACGGTTTTGTTGTGTATATAGATGGTGACAGACTCGATGACTATAAGTCTCAGAAAGAAGCTGAGAAAATGGCTAAAGAATTTGTTAAACAATATAAAGGTTAATTAGATGAAGCTGATCACAGAATACACTGAAACAGATGTTCAGTGCGTTATAGAGAAAAAAGAAGATGGCACAAAATCCCATGTGATTGAAGGCGTCTTCATGCAAGCTGAATCAAAGAATAGAAACGGACGCATATATCCAAAGCCTATAATGGAAAAGGCAGTTGGTAAATATGTGGACGAACAGGTTTCCAAGAACAGAGCGGTTGGTGAGTTAAATCACCCTGAAGGACCGACTGTTAACTTGGATAAAGTATCCCACAAAATCACAGAACTTTCTTGGAAGGGAAATGATGTTGTGGGTAAGGCACAAATACTGGATACTCCAATGGGTAATATCGTAAAAGGTTTACTTGAGGGCGGCGTTCAACTAGGTGTGTCAACTCGTGGTATGGGTAGCCTTGAGCAACGTAACGGAACTATGTACGTCAAAGATGATTTTATGCTTAATACGGTTGATATCGTACAAGATCCATCTGCACCAAATGCTTTTGTTAATGGGATAATGGAAGGTGTAGAGTGGGTTTGGAATAATGGCATCATTGAAGCTCAAGAAATTGAAAGAATAGAGACTGAAATAAAAAATGCTCCACGTGCGGATCTTTATGAGACGCAAGTGCGTGAGTACAAGAATTTCCTCTCGTTATTGAAACAAATATGATTAAGGAGTCTAACATGGCTGATCAAATCGAAGAACAGGATGTAGAACTTCTAGACGAGTCGGAAACCGATCTTGTAGAGAAAGAAGCTCACGATCCTAAGAATGCTGAAGCCCAATCAGTAGCATCTGTTGATGCCGCTGAGAAAAAAGGCCCGGTCGCTAAGAAGCGTAAGGGTGATAAGGGAACAAGCGAACCAATGCAAAAAGGCGATGCTGGCGCAATGAAAGCCGAGTCTGTCGATATCGATGGAGATTTTAGTGAAGACTTGAATGCTCTCGTTGAATCTGAAGCTACACTCAGTGATGAGTTTAAAGCTAAAACAGCAATCATCTTTGAAGCGGCGGTTAAATCCAAAATCTCAACAGAGATCAATCGTTTAGAAACAGAATATGCCGATCAGTTGGCAGAAGAAGTTGCTACAACTAAAAATGATCTCGTAGAGAAAGTGGACAGCTACCTAAACTATGTGGTTGAACAGTGGATGGACGATAACAAACTAGCAATACAATCTGGACTACGTTCAGAAATTGCTGAAGGCTTTATGGATAAGTTGAAAGACTTGTTTGTAGAATCTTATGTTGAAGTCCCTGAGTCCAAAGTTGACCTAGTAGACGAACTTGCAACTGCAAACGAAGAACTAGAAGAGCAGTATAACGAAGCAGTTGCTAAAGCTATGACAATCTCAGAAGAGTTAGAAACATACAAGCGTGAAGCGATTATTCGTGAAGCGTCCAAAGATCTAGCAGAAACTCAGGTTGAAAAGCTTGCCAAACTAGCAGAATCTGTTGAATTTGAATCAGAAGAGTCTTTCACTAATAAAGTGGCAACTCTGAAAGAATCATATTTCTCACAGAAAACTGCAACATCTATTATCGCAGAAGAAACAGAAGATGATACAGCGGATGACACTGTAGAAACTTCAGCGGCAATGGAAAGTTACCTAAACGCAATAAGAAAAACAACTAAGTAAGTTAAGGAGATCCAATTATGGAAACTTATGATCGTCTCGTAGAGAAGTGGTCACCAGTATTGAACGAAGAGTCAGCGGGTTCTATTACCGATGCTCACAAGCGTTCTGTTACGGCGGCTGTTCTAGAGAACACTGAGAAAGCCCTGCAAGAGCAAGGTTTACAAGAAGTAGCGGCTAACGCCGCTGGTGCTGGTACTGCCGCAACAGGTGCGGCTGACAACTGGAACCCAATTCTGATTTCACTCGTCAGACGTGCGATGCCAAACATGATGGCATATGACGTTGCTGGTGTTCAGCCAATGTCAGGTCCAACAGGCTTGATCTTCGCAATGAAGTCAAACTACAAAACAACTAAAGCTGGCGTATCTGTCGGTGATGAGGCACTATTCAACGAAGCGGCAGTAGGCTTCTCTGGTGACTCAGCAACAACTGCTAACGGTTCACCTTCAGGTCTTGCTGGTGTAACTGATACAGATGGCGGCGGTTCTATCGTTGACTCTGGTTCAGCAAATGTACCTTACACTGGTGATGCATATACTACAGCGGAAGCTGAAGGTTTAGGCGTATCTGGTAGTGAAGCATTCTCAGAAATGGGCTTCAGCATTGAAAAAGCAACAGTGACCGCAAAGTCACGTGCTTTGAAAGCTGAGTACACTCTAGAATTAGCACAGGACTTGAAAGCAATTCATGGTCTTGACGCTGAAACAGAGTTAGCCAACATTCTGTCAACTGAGATCCTTGCGGAAATTAACCGTGAAGTTATCCGTACAATCAACAGCCAAGCCAAAATCGGCGCACGTCAAGCTAACGTTACTGTAAAAGGTATCTTTGACTTGTCAAGCGATGCTGATGGTCGTTGGAGTGCTGAGAAGTTTAAAGGTCTAGGCGTACAGCTTGATCGTGAAGCCAACGTGATTGCAAAAGAAACACGAAGAGGAAAAGGTAACTTTATTATCTGTTCTTCAGACGTAGCTTCTGCACTTGCCGCTTCTGGTATGTTGGATTATGCTCCAGCATTGTCAACAAACTTAAATGTTGATGACACAGGTAACACTTTCGCTGGTGTGTTGAATGGTCGTATTCGGGTATATATTGACCCATATGCAACTTCCGACTACATCAACGTAGGCTATAAAGGTTCTAACCCATATGACGCTGGCGTATTCTATTGCCCATATGTACCTTTAACAATGGTTCGTGCCGTAGGTGAGAACGACTTCCAGCCACGTATCGGGTTCAAAACTCGTTATGGCATGGCGTCTAACCCATTCGTAGGTGCCGCACCCGCTGATGGTCTTGCGACTGCACGTACTAACCAGTACTACAGAATCTTCCGTGTAGACAACATTCTCACATAGATTTAAATATAAAAAAGGGGGGGATTAAACCCCCCCGCACTTAGCGCACTGTCTGGCCTGATGGTGCGCTTTTTTTATGCGGCCTGTTTCATTAACCATTTGCTCATAATGTTCTCATACCACTCAGGGTTATTATCCTTCAGAACATTAACAGGCGCAGAACTTAGAGAGTTTCCAGTAGTGGCAACCGCAAATTCTTCAACAGTAAACGACTCACAAAGTTCTTTCATAAACTGTGATTTGGTGATAGGAGCACCCCGATGCTTGAAACGTGCGATAAACAGATCAACACCACGTCCAACCATAGTAGGATGTACGTTAGGACCATCAGGATATACTGGTCTGTCCTCATAATCACCTCTATACATTAAGTAACCACCATGATAGTTAAACTTAGATTTATCAAATTGTGTCATGTGATTCGCCTTTTCTATTGCTTACATACTATTATTAACATATAAAAGAGCCTGTGTCAAGGGTATAAATACAGTTATACAGAGTTTTTTAGGAACAACTTATGCCTACATTAAATCCAACATTAGCGGTAGATACCACAACATCAGCTTCAGCGTTGAATAATGTTAACTACTTGCAACCAAATGCTTTTAAACTTACTATCGATCACAAGCATTTTCAGAACCTAGAGTTCTTTTGTCAGACTGTTATGCATCCAGCATTGTCATCCAACCCAATAGAAGTCCCATATAAGAGAATTTCTTCTATACCTTTTGCTGGAGATAAGTTGACATTTGGTGAATTAACTGCTATGATAATAGTTGACGAAAATCTTAATGCTTATACAGAGATGTATAAATGGTTGGAAAGAACTATAGAACAAGAAGATACTACACCTTTGTATAGGACAGCCTTGAAGCCACCTACATATGCTGATATTACTTTGAGCATTCTAAGTAGTAATAATAACAAGGTTAGACAGATCAGATACATTGATTGTATTCCAACAAGTCTTGGTGACATGACATTGGAATCTACATCAGGTGACGTATCTTTCATAACATTCCCAGCATCATTTAGATTTTCTTATTTTGAACTGAAGTAACAAACGAAAGTATATTATGAAAACATTAGAAGAAGTCATTGCGGCTTGGCAAGAAGATTGTCAAATCCCCAGAAATGATTTAGCAGAGACCTCTCGCTCAACTCCAAAGCATCACGCCAAGTATCTTGAAGTCTTGGCAAACGCTAAGTTGCGTCTTAAGAAGACAGAGATGGATCAAAAGATTTTACTTAAGAACAAGTGGCTATACTATAATGGTAAGATGGACCAAGAAGAAATAGAAGCTCGTGGTTGGAACTACGATCCTCTCAATGGTCTTAAGATCCTTAAGGGTGATATGAACTATTACTACGACTCTGATATTGAGATCCAAGAGTCTGAGATGAAAATAGAGTACTTAAAGACCCTTATAAATACAACTACAGACATAGTAGATGCTCTTAAGTGGCGGCATCAAACTATTGGTAATATTATAAAATGGAAAGTCTTTGAAGCGGGTGGATAATGTTTAATCATGTAGATCACGGTATTAGTTTACCAAAAATGACTAGGAAGACAAGTAAGGGTGGGCGTAAGTATTTCACTCCAGAAGGCAATGCGTATCCTTCTATAACAACAGTTCTTAGTATCCTCAGTAAAGATAGTATCATAGCATGGCGCAAGAGAGTTGGTGCTGAAGAAGCCAATAAGATCTCTCTTCAAGCGGCTACCAGAGGAACTTCTGTCCACAAATTAGCAGAAGATTATCTGGACAATGTAGATGATTGGGATAAGGATGCTATGCCCAATAACCTATTCACCTTTAGTCATCTCAAAGATATAATGGATGACAGAGTAGACAACGTTTGGTTTCAAGAAGAATACCTTTACAGTGACAAACTTAAGTGTGCTGGACAAGTAGATTGTATTGCTGAATACAACGGCGAACTATCTGTAATAGATTTCAAAACATCTCGTAAGCCTAAGAAGATAGAGTGGGTCACTAACTACTTTATCCAAGCATCTTTCTATGCGGCGGCTTTCTATGAGCGAACAGGTGTTGCTATCAAGCAGGGTGTTATTATGATTGCGGTAGATCACGATCACCCACAGATCTTCACTGTTAACACACACGATTACCTAAAAGAGTTTATGAGTGTACGTGAACAGTATAGAGAACTAAAAGAAAATGGCTGACATAACCGTTAAGTTAAAAGACTACAGTATGATGTATGTTGATTGCGAAGGTGGCTTTGCATATGAACTATCTGATTACTTTTCTTTTTACGTTCCGGGATACAAGTTTATGCCAGCCTATAAGAATAAGATATGGGATGGCAAGATAAAGTTATTCAATCGTATGACAGGCGAATTGAATGCTGGACTTTATATGTATGTAATAAAGTTTTGTCAAGAGCGTGGTTATACTTTAGATACAGAAGAAACTAAGTATGGTTTCCCTCTGGTTAAAGATAAGATCACTGATTTAAATCATTACCTCGAAAATGATAACCTACCCTTTATGCCCAGAGAATACCAGTATGATGCCGTTCTAAAGGCTTTAGAGCGCAGTAGAGGCATACTTTTGTCACCAACAGGTTCTGGTAAGTCTTTTATAATATACATCCTAGCAAAGTATTGGTTATATCATTTGTCTAATGGGTTATCATATCCAAAGGGTGGAAGAGTTCTTATCATCGTTCCAACAACATCTTTAGTAGAACAAATGCATCAAGACTTTGTAGACTATGGTATGTCTGAAGATGGTATGCACAGAATATACTCAGGGAAAGATAAGAATACTGACAAGGCTATCATAATATCTACTTGGCAGAGCATATATAAATACCCTAAGAAGTGGTTTGAACAGTTTGGAATGGTTGTTGGTGATGAGTGCCATGGATTTAAATCTAAGTCACTATCATCTATTATGAATAAAGCGACTGAAGCAAAATATAGATTTGGAACTACGGGAACTCTTGATGGCACACTGACACACAAACTTGTACTAGAAGGTCTATTCGGACCAGTGTATAAGGTTACTACGACTAAGGCATTACAAGACGATAGCACACTTGCTGATTTAACTATAAAGGTGCTTCTATTAAATTATTCAGAAGAGGTGAGGAAAAACTTTGGTAAAAAAACATATCAGGAAGAAATTGACTTCATCATTGGGAACCCTTCTCGCAATAATCTTATTTCTAATCTGGCTTTATCTTGTGAAGGAAACACTCTTGTATTATACAATCGTGTGGCAGATCATGGAAAACCACTCTTTGAGATGATACGTGATAAGATTGATTCTAATAGAAAAGTATTTTTTGTTAGCGGTGACGTGAAGACTAATGACAGGGAAGCCATAAGGAAGATCGTAGAGAAACAAAAGGATTCGATAATTGTTGCATCATTGGGAACTTTCAGCACTGGTATTAACATTCGCAATCTGCATAATATAATATTTGCTTCACCAAGTAAATCGCAGATAAGAGTGCTACAGAGTATTGGACGTGGACTAAGACAGTCTGATGATGGAAGAACGACTAGGTTATTTGATGTAGCAGATGATCTACATTGGAAGGCTCAGAGAAATTACACACTACTACACTCCGCAGAAAGAGTGAAGATATATGAAAAAGAACAGTTCAAATATAAAATTGTCAAGGTAGATATATAATGAATGAAATAAAACAATTCAAGTTAGTTAGCGGAGATGAGATAATCTGCGAAGTTCTAGAATGGCCTACTGATGATTTCAGTGGACTAGTTGTTCGCAGGGTCTTACAACTAAGAACTACCTTTGATAAAAACGGCAATAGGTATTATACCTTTAGACCTTGGATGGCTTTGCAAGAAGGCGGTGATATGTTTATCTCTTTAGATGGTAATCATCTTGTAGGAGAAGCCAATCCAGATCTTATAATGGTAAAAAATTATAAAGAAGCAATAGATAATAATGAACTATCAGAAGACGAACTAATAGAAAAAGTGGGTGAGTATGTTGAAAAACTAAAAGAGATACGTGATGGTCTGGAATTATATCACGATTCAGATAGTCCTAACGTGCTATCATTCCCAAACCCCAGAAACAAAATGCATTGAAGGAAATGACATGAGCATACAAAAACTAAATTTCAAAGAGAGATCTCTCCTATTCGCAAAGCTTGCAAGTATATCTTACAACAAGCCAAGCAAAGTTAAGACTGAAGCAAAGAAGTTAGGGTTTACAACTGTCGAATTTTATGATAAAGATGGAGCACAGGCATATAGGTTTGGTAATAAGACTGATCTAGTTGTTGCTTGTCGTGGTACACAACCTACAGAGTTCAATGATATCAGTGCTGATCTAAAAGCAATGCCAGTGATAGCAGAAACTCTTAGTAGAGTTCATAGAGGATTTAAAGCAGAAGTAGATATGCTGTGGCCTAGAGTTATGGCTGACATAATGGGCTTAAAGGGTAAAAGAGAACTTTGGTTCTGTGGGCATTCTTTAGGAGCGGCTATGGCTACTATTATGGCGAGTAGGTGTCATTTCAATGATAAGGTTCCTAACCCTCAAGAACTATACACATATGGATCTCCTCGTGTGGGTTGGAGAAGGTATGTTAAAAGTTTATCTGTAGTCCATCATAGGTGGAAGAATAATAATGATATCGTCACCACAGTTCCTCTACGGTTGATGGGATATGTTCATCATGGAACACAGCACTATATAAATGCATATGGTAAGTATATTAGTCTTACCAAGTGGCAAAGAGTTAAAGATAAGTTGAATGGTATGTGGATGGGTTTGAAAAAAGGTAAAGTTGATAACTTTAGTGATCATTCCATGACAGAATATATCAAACACATCAAAGCAATAGACTAGGGTATTCTCTACTCCTCAAAGCCTACTCTTTAATTATATACACCTTTTGGTGATTCGTCAAGTCTTTTTTTACACTTGACGCTGATAAAAATATATGCTATACTCTAATGAATTGAAGGATTTATAATGGCACGAACTAAGCGAAAAAGTATTCATTACGTGAACAACAAAGAGTTCTCTCAGGCTGTTGTAGTATATTGTACTGAACTAGCGGAAGCTAAAAAAACTGAGATTAAGTTGCCTATTGTACCTGATTACATAGCCAACTGCTTCCTAAAAATATGTGAAGGACTGTCTCATAAATCTAACTTCATTCGATATACCTATCGTGAAGAGATGGTTATGGATGCAGTAGAGAACTGTCTTAAAGCCATTGAGAATTATAACATTGAAGCGGCTACTCGCACAGGTAACCCTAATGCGTTTGCTTACTTCACACAGATCTCTTGGTATGCGTTTCTAAGGCGTATAGCCAAAGAAAAGAAACAGCAAGATGTTAAGTTAAAGTATATGGCATCTTCTGGTATAGAAGAATATATTATGAGCAATAACGAAACTGGAACTCATGTTGCGGCGGCGTTTGTAAATACGTTAAAAGGACGTATCGATAAAGTGAAAGAGAAAGATAATGAATTTAAAATATTTGCTAAAGAAGAAAAGAAGGCTACCAAGCGGCTCAAGAAAAACGTTTCTGTTGATTCCGACTTGAGTAGCTTTTTATGAAGATTGCGATACTAAATGACACTCACTGTGGCATACGTAATAGTAGCGATTTGTTTATTGCCAATGCTGATAAATTCTATACTGATACCTTTTTTCCATATCTTGTGGAAAACAACATTAGTCATATTGTTCACTTGGGCGATTATTACGATAATCGGAAGTATATAAATTTCAAAGCACTTAACTGTAATAGAAAACATTTCCTCCAACCTCTTAGAGAGCTTGGAATCACTATGGATATCATCAGGGGAAACCACGACACCTTCTACAAAAACACTGGAGAACTAAACTCTCTGAAGGAACTGCTTGGTCACTACATGAATGAGATCAACATTATCCATGAACCTACTGTGATGGAATACGATGGGTTTAGGTTAGGCTTTATCCCTTGGCTTGATGATGAGAATGAAGAGACAACCTTAAAGTTTTTAGAGTCTGCAAAGTGTGATTGGCTTGCTGGTCACTTTGAGATCAATGGCTACGAAATGATGAAGGGCATAAAGTTTGATGGTGGTCTTGATCGTAATGTCTTCCAGAGATTCGAACAAGTCCTATCAGGACATTTTCATACTAAGTCAGAGCAAGGTAATATAAAGTACCTTGGATCACAAATGGAGTTCTTCTGGAATGATGCTCACGATGATAAGTTCTTTCATGTCTTGGATACGGAGACACGTAATCTTGAGGCTATTCGAAATCCTCATACTATATTCCATCGTATTCGTTATGATGATAGTAAGCATGATTATCTTGACTATAATCTAGATCAGGTCGATAACAAGTTCGTAAAGATCGTTGTTATTAATAAGTCTGATCCATATGAGTTTGACAGGTTTGTAGATAAGGTTCAGTCTCGTAAGATCCTAGAACTAAAGATTGCTGAGAACTTTGACGAATTTATTGGAAAAAATGTTAAAGATGGTGAGATTTCGGTTGAAGATACTTCAGAATTGTTGTATACTTATGTAGACGCAGTAGACACTGATTTGGATAAAGACCGAATCAAAAAAGAAATGTCTTCGCTCATGATAGAGGCACAGTCTTTAGAGATAGCATAAATGATTATATTTAAAACTTTGGCATGGAAGAACTTCCTTAGTACGGGTAATAACTTTACTAAGGTTGATTTTACAGCCCACAAATCTACGTTAGTGATAGGCCATAATGGGGCTGGTAAATCTACAATGCTTGATGCGTTGTCGTTTGCCCTATTTGGCAAGGCTCATCGTAACATATCTAAACCTCAATTAGTCAACTCTATAAACAATAAAGAGGCGATGGTTGAAGTAGAGTTTACCGTACATGGATCTGATTACATTATTCGTAGAGGAATAAAACCAAACATATTTGAAATAATGCATAACGGAAAACTTATAGATCAGTCTTCTCATGCAAAAGAGTACCAGAAGATCCTTGAGCAAAACATCTTGAAGCTTAATCATAAAAGCTTTCACCAGATTGTAGTGTTGGGATCGTCTTCATTCATTCCTTTTATGCAACTCTCATCGCCTAATCGTAGAGATGTTATTGAGGATCTTCTGGACATTAATGTATTCTCAAAGATGAATGGTTTACTGAAAACAAAACATAGCACACTAAAAGATCAGATGAAAGATGTTGCCCATCAAAGCACTGTTAATCAAACGCAACTTGAGGCACAGAAAAAGTATATCAAAGATATAAAATCAATCAACAAAGAACAGAAAGAAGCGAAACTCGAACTCATTGCAGATTGCCAGAATGAGATCAAAACTCTCAACGGAAAGAATACTGAACTAAGTGATAGCATTCAACAGTATCTTCCTTTTGCTGATGAAGAGAAAGCAAAACGTGAAGGTGAAATAAAATCTCTTGAGAAGTATAAGACTAAGTTTGGCACAGAAATAAAGAAGCTTGTGAAAGAAGTACAGTTCTTTGAGACTAATGATATATGTCCTACTTGCACTCAACCTATCACAGAAGATACTAAAAAAGATCATGTGTTTAAAGGTAAGGAAAGAGCCAAAGAACTTCAGACTGCATCTAGTAAGGCTGACGAAGAACTATTATCAGCCCAATCAGCATTAGTATCTGCCGCTCAAATAATAGAAACTTGTAGACAGAAACAAAATGAACTAGCAGTAAACAATCAATCTATATCACAGTTTCAATCTTCTATTGATCGCACTCAAAAAGAGATTGGTAAACTTGATCACAACATAGATATGGATGAAGCTAATAGTGAGCTTACAACTCTTTCAGACAATCGTGATTCTTTGGTGGAAGAGAAACTAATATTAAATGAGCAATCCAATTATAATATTGTTATAGGTGAAATGCTTAAAGACACTGGTATCAAGACTAAGATTGTGAAAGAGTACTTACCAGTTATTAATATGCTTGTCAACAGGTATTTACAGACACTAGACTTCTTCGTGTCCTTTAACCTAGACGAATCATTTCAAGAAACTATTAGATCTAGACACAGAGATAACTTCTCATATCAATCATTCTCAGAAGGTGAGAAGTCACGTATAGATCTATCATTACTATTTACATGGCGGCACATAGCCAAGATGAAGAATAGTGTTGCGACTAATCTACTTATACTTGATGAGACATTTGATTCTTCTTTAGATCATGAAGGGGTTGACAATCTCATGAAAATCATATATAGTTTAGACAACGATACCAATGTATTTGTTATATCTCATAAAGGTGAGATGATGGAGAATAGGTTCGAGAATAAAATAGAAATATACAAAGACAAAAACTTTAGTAAGATTAAGGAAACTTTATAATGGAAATCAGTGCAGAAACAGTAAATGTGCTAAAGAACTTCTCAGGTATAAATGCTAATATAGTTATTAGACCGGGGAATAAGATAATGACTATATCTGAAGCTAAGAACATCTTAGCGGAAGCACAAGTAAAAGAAACCTTTGATGATGTTGTAGGCATTTACGATCTATCTGAGTTTCTAAATATGCTAGGACTAGTTGATACCCCTAGCGTTAGGTTTGAAGATAACTTTATGAATATCAATGGTCAGTCTGGTAGAGAACTTATTAAGTACTACTATGCTGATACAGAGATGTTGACAAGTCCTACTAAACCAATCGAAATGCCAGAGGCAGATGTTTGGTTTGACTTGGATATGAATACACTCAATGGTCTAAAACGTGCGGCAAGTATCTTTGGGCATGGACAAATGGTTATTGAAGCAGACGATGGTGCTATCAAGTTATCAGTGAATGATCCTGAGAATAGCACTGCTAACACTTATGCAGTAGTAGTAGATGGGGGATACAACAAAGACGTATTTAAATTCGTTATAAATATCAACAATCTTAAGATGGTCTCTGACGATTACAAGGTTAAAATATCATCAAAACTTATTTCTGAGTTTAGTAACTCAGACGCAACTCTAAAGTATTGGGTTGCATTAGAAAAGTCATCAACTTACGGAGAATAAAAAATGGCTAAAAATGAAGACGAAGTGAAGTTGGCGCATGAATCTCATGCTCCAGTATACGATATGGCAAGTCGAGTATGCCGTTCAACTGTAGCAGTGATTGATACTATGGTCCAACGTGGTGCCGTTAAAGGTGAAGAGTTGTCCACACTAGGTCAACTACGTGATCAGTCAGTGCAACTTATTCAGATGGCTGAGACGTATCAGCAAGATGCGGCGGCAGACTCTGATTAATGAACAAAGAACTTCTTGCCTTTGATTTAAATTTTGACCGTAATAAACTTTTAAAATTATGGTATAAAAAATACGAATCAAAGGCAAAAAGTTGGGGTAAAGATTATGATATTGATACGTTAAAAAGTCGGGGTGGTGTAACCAACATCGAATCTTTTGACGGAGATAGAGACGCATTCAAAGTGTCTAAAGTAGATCATGAAGAATATCCTCAGATATTAATGGAGTTGTTTGGTATAAAAGCTAATGCTAGTATTTTTTTTCTTAAGGCCAACGCTGTTTTACCTTATCATGTTGACACCGATCTTACTTGTGGAATAAACTTTATCTTATCAGATAACCCTGCCCCAATTAGTTTTGAGAAGTCTGGTAATACTTATGAATATAAAACAGCATTACTGAATCTCAGTTTACCTCATGGTGTATGGAATAGTAGTGAAGATAGAATACTTTTTAAGTTGTCGATAGTTGACGAACCTTATGAAGTAGTATATAATAAAATTATGGATTTGATGGGGTAGTAATATGAATGAATTTTTATGGGTAGAAAAGTATCGCCCACAGACTATAGATGAATGTATACTACCAAAAGAATTAAAAGATACCTTTAAGGCTGTGGTATCTACCAAAGAACTTCCCAATATGCTTTTCACTGGAACGGCTGGACTTGGTAAGACCACTGTAGCCAAAGCCTTATGTAAAGAACTTGGCCTTGACTACATTCTAATCAACGGATCTGAAGAAGGCAACATTGATACCCTACGTGGTAAGATCAAGCAGTTCGCATCTTCTATATCATTACAAGGTGGCTACAAGGTTGTCATTCTAGATGAGGCCGACTATCTGAACCCACAATCAACTCAACCAGCCTTACGTGCTTTTATCGAAGAGTTCAGTAATAACTGTAGGTTTATACTTACTTGTAACTTTAAGAACCGTATCATAGAACCACTTCACTCACGCTGTGGTGTGTATGAGTTTAATACAACCAAGAAAGGTCTTGCTCAACTTGCGGCACAGTTTCACAAGAGGTTCTTAAACATACTATCAGAAGAAGGTGTGAAGGTAGATCAGAAGGCTTCTATAGATTTAGTTATGAAACACGCTCCTGATTGGCGTAGAGTTCTCAACGAAGCACAGAGATTATCCATAGGCGGTAGCGGTAACATTAATGCTGTATCAAGTACTAGTGGAAATGATATATCAGGTCTAGTCTCTTCACTTAAAGATAAAAACTTTAAGGCTATGCGGCGTTGGGTTGTAGACAACATGGACATGGATACCAATGCAATCTTTAGGGCATTGTATGACAACGTTAGTGAATATGTCGAGCCTCAAAGCATCCCGCAACTTATTCTTATTCTCGCAGACTACCAATATAAGGACGCATTCGTTGCTGATCACGAGCTAAATATAGTTGCATCGATGACAGAGATAATGTCTCAAGTGAGGTTTAAATGAAATCATATAATAATTTAGGGTGGGCTACGGATGTTTTATCACAGTCTGCCAGAACATATCTTATAGACTATTTTGAAGAAGATAGAAGGTATCTTGAACAAAACCATAATCTTATGAAGACAACTCAGAGAACTACAGATTATAGCGATCCTATGCAAGTAGAAATACAAGCTAGGATTCAAAAGGCCGCAGAGACTACTATGAGAATGAAACTTTTACCATCCACTAATGGTGTCCTTGTTGAATACGTAAAAGGTTCTTATGCGATGGGTCATAAAGATGCGGAAGATCAATCTGCACTATCTGTTATTACTATGATAGATTTAAGTCAGGATTTGATGGGCGGTGAAGCATATTTTTCTAAAACTGAAGACGGGATAAGTGATGGGATGATCTCTGATAGTCATTACAATAAAATGATCCCCGGACCAATGGACAATGGAGATAGTTTAATGTACGGTTCCAAAATGTGGCATGGGGTTGAAGAACTATTCTCAGGAAGAAGACTTGTTTTAGTAACTTGGTTTAAGGAAGACGTGTGAAAAAACCAATTAATAGTATTATAGTTTTAGGTGGTGGTGTGGCTGGTTGGTTTACTGCCGCATACTTAAAAAAATTTAATAAACATTTAGATGTGACTTTAATCGAATCTCCTAATGTTCCTATTTTAGGTGTAGGAGAAAGTATGGTCCCACAACTAGGGGATATGCTTAAGTGGTTAGATATAGATGAAAATAAATGGTTAGCTGGAGTACATGGTATTCACAAGATGGGAAATCATTTTGTAGGATGGAACACAGAAACCCCCATGGAAACCGTTCACGATCATTGGAATGCTAAAAAAGAACATCAACACTATTATACTTTTAGTTTTACAAACAGAAGTAATGCGTTTAGAAAAACTTTGTATCACAATAGAAGTAAAAACGATTACTTCTATGATAACGATAATAAATTTGGTATTGATAATAAAAGCAGAGACTACTGGTATCATTTAGTCAATACTGGCAAGTATGATTGGCATCAACAGGGTGAGTATACGATGGCTCAATACTACCCTTCAATGAATAATAGGGCGGCCCGTTATGATGATGGTCATACTGTAGTAGGAGATTATGGATCTTATACGTGGCATACTGATGCCAGCCGATTCCCTAAAATGATAAGAGAACTATCTGCTTTACCATTAGGAGTAAAATGGAAAGAAGATCATGTTAAAGGGATACATAAAGACGATGATGGTTATATAAGAGAACTAAGTTTAGAATCAGGTGAAAGAGTATCCGCTGATTTATACTTGGATGCTACTGGTTTTAATAAAGTGTTAATGAAAACCATGGGTGTTAAATGGAAAAGTATTAAGCAACAGCCAACTCAGAGTGCTTGGGTAGCCCCTGTTAAGTATAAAGATCCTTATAAAGAAATGAGACCATACACTCAAAGCTATGCCCGTAAAGCTGGTTGGCAATTTATTATAACTTTGTTCAGTAGAATGGGAACAGGTTACATATTTGACGCTAACAGTTATGATAAAGATCAAGCCAGAGAAGATTTTATAAAGTATTGGGATGGGTATGAGTTTATGGCTGAACCTAGATTCTTATCTTGGGACCAAGGCTACTATGAGAAGTCATGGGAAAAGAATGTAATGGCTATAGGAATGTCTGGTGGATTTGTAGATCCAATGGAAGCCAATGTTATATACGTTGCTCAAGCTGGTATGCAGATGCTCAATCAAGTATTAAATAAAAATAAAGGCAGAGTAGTAAAAGAAAATACTAAGAAAGCTGTATCAAGAGAACTTCATAAACTTCAAAATCAAATAGACGATTTTATATGCTACCATTACACATTAAGTAAAAGAAGAGATACTGACTTCTGGCGTAAGTGGGGTCAGTATGGTATTGACAATAATCATAGAGAGAAGAACTGGAAAGAGTATAGAAGTGCAAGAGGCTATCTAGGATCTAATTTCTTTTTAGATTATCAGTGGGCTGATCAACAGATGTATATGGATCAGTGGGATACGGACTTGTGTAAATTAAATATCGATCCCACTCTCGTACCTTTGGCTGAAATGGATTATAACTATATAAAGGATAAGGGGTTATATACATCCAAGATAGCACCTCATGTGTATGATTGGAGTAGTAAACATCTGTATGGTGGTAGAACTCATAATGAAGTATTAGAAGAGGCGATAGCAGAAAAATGATTCATATTGATGGCGTAGAATATCTTAAAAGCGATAATGATCATGTTAGATCGTCAGTCATAAATTATTTAGAAAATTGGAATATAACTGTAAGCACTAGTGGAACAACTGGTAAGCCTAAGACGTTTAAACACGATAGTAAACTTATGCATAAGATTGCAGAGTACAATGCTGAAGCATTTGGTTTAAGTTCAAACAGCACTATGATGGCTCTGTATAATCCAAGAGGTATTGGCTTCTCCTCTATGAGTTTATATCCTTGTGCGGTAGCAAACTGTGATGTTTTTATAGAGACTACAGTATCAGATTATCCTAATAGAATACGAGAAATAAATCCAACTCACTCTCTTATGTTACCGAATGTGTGGAAGACTTGGCACAGACATAAGGCGTGGAAGAGTTTAGACTTAAGTGGGGTTCAACAACTTCAAGTAGGAAGTGATGTTACTCCCAATGGTATGATGGAAGATCTAAGGTCTAAAGGAGCACGACAAGTTAACACGGCTTATGGAAGCACAGAGGTTCCACCTTTAATCATGTCCACTGAACAGCAAGATATTTATCACTTCAATGATATAAATCCTATGATAGACTATAAGAATATTAATCATGAAGATGGTTCTATAGAGTTTGCTTGTAAGTATAAAGATCAAGATGAATGGTGGAATAGTGGAGACCTCATAGAATATAATAGTAAAGGCGAGTTCTTCTTTGCAGGGCGGCAACACAACGTATTTAAGATGGAGAACTGTGGTGATAGAGTATATCCAGAACAGATAGAAAAGGTTGCTATAGAAAATGGTGCGAGTTTAGCACTGTGTAGAAAAGTGAGTAAGCAATGTATAGTTTATTTCACGGGTGATATGAATATTAAAAACTTTATCAAAGATCATGTTTGTGGTTATGAGGTTGTTCCAAAGAAAGTCGATAGTATTGCTATTGATGATAATCTACGTAAGGTAAAAAGGAATCAAATCATTGCTACGTGAAAAAAGTAGGAGTGGATATGAGCTATACATTACAGACAATCCCAGAGATGATTACCTTGACGAGTTTATGTGGAGTATTGAAACTGACTATAGAAATACGAATAGTCTAGTAGACGATCCGTTTACTTATTCTAAACTTTCAGCATTTAAATTTAAATACGCTATACTTTGGTTAAAAGATGACGTACCGTTCATGGGATGGTTTTTAACTCAGTATAAAAATCTGCCTTCAAATGTAGTTAGATGTTTTTGTAGGTGGTATAAGTTAAGTACGTCTAAAGATATAACTATGAGATTTTTGCAAGAAGAGCATCAAATGTATGCTAAACATCTTCAACCTCTTTTAGATGCTGATAGTATTGATACAGTGTTTTTTACTAGGCATCTATCTACCAAAAAAGATATGGGAAAATGGAAAAATAAAAAACGTGTTAAGATTGGCATGGGCGAAAGAGCCGATATTAAATGGACTGAAAGTAAATTTAGAAATATTGAACAAACTATATACTACTTTAGCACATGGAAGTTTTATGATAAAATGGATGAAGGTTTTTTATCAAAGTTAGATAAGGCATGAACTATGGCACTAAATTAAGATTGCTGTGGATCAGTAGTCATTTAACTGTCTTGTATAGTTTTTTAAGTGTATCCTCTTATGCTATCATAGTATCTTTAATATGGTCTGTTGTCGTTGTAGTAGTAGGCGGTTATGCTGGATGGCATAGACACTTTATCCATAGAAGTTATGAAACGGGTAGGATTAGAAAGTTTATTCTATTATGGTTGGGGGCTATTCAAGGTATTGGAAAGCCTCTTACTATTTGTGCTATTCATAGATGGCATCATGCACATAGTGATACTGAAGAAGATATACACTCACCAACAACATTGAAGTGGTGGCAAATATTACTAGGGTTTTATAAAGAACCAAAATTACACAGAAGACTGATTAGCGATCTCATACAAGATAAAAATATAAAGTTTTGTCAGAGGCATTACTTCAAAGTTATACTAACACTAAATGTAATATTGTTTATTATTGATCCAGTGTTGCCCGGACTTATTATGGGTATTGTAAACTTACACGCTTTTTACTCAACAGGTATTATTATAAACTGGTTAAATCATTTGGGCGGTAAACCTAATAATAATATTTTATGTGCCATACTTACCTTGGGAGAAGGTTGGCATAAAAATCATCACGAAGATAGCACTAGGTATTCTAATCAGGTTAAATGGTATCATCTAGACCCTACTGGTTGGACGATAAAATATTTTTTAAAACTAGGAGATTAGATGGAACAAGAAATAAGACTTTATACACAACCTCTATGTGGCTATTGTGATATTATAAAAGAAATGCTGGACAAAGCTGGGTATGTGTATTATACTATAGACATAACTAAAGTAGATGGATCTAAACGTTTTCTGAAAGAGCGTAACCATAAGACTGTACCTCAGTTGTATGTCGGTGATACTCATGTTAACAAAAAGGATACTCTTGAGTATAGTATAGAAGAACTATCGAATATTATAAATGAAGCAAGACTTGGTGTATCATCTACTGATTGGCCTGAGGGTAATGGAGAACAAGAATTTTAATGCCAAAACTTTTTGATTATGTTACAAGCATAAATACTTCTAAGGTAGATCTTATGAAGGACGATAGAGATGCAAATGTCTATAACGCTTTCTATATTAATCGTTCTCTTAGTTATTTTGCTGATACTGTTGGCCTTGCAAATGTGGTAAACCAATACCACCACCTTGACAAAAAACTACAATATCATTTTCTTATAAATATCATCAGGAAGCGGAAACGTTTTTCTAAATGGATGAAAGCCGAAAGTGAAAGTGATATTGATGCGGTTCAAGAATACTATGGTTATAGCAAAGAAAAAGCCAAACAAGTTCTCCCCCTATTATCACCTGATCAAATAATAATAATAATAAAGAAGGTGAGCAAAGGTGGAAGAAAATAACATTGTAAAATGGGTGCCAAGTGATATGCTTGAAGTCACTCTGAATGAGCCAGATGATTTTTTAAAAATAAGAGAAACGCTTACACGTATTGGTGTGGCTTCCCGCAAAGATAAAAAACTATTTCAATCATGTCATATATTACACAAGCAAGGTAGATACTTTATAGTTCACTTCAAAGAACTATTCATGCTTGATGGTAAGAAAGCTAATCTAGAACAGAGCGACTTAGAGCGCAGAAACACAATCGCTACATTGTTAAGTGATTGGGGTTTACTTGATTGGGCAGTAAAGGATGCTGAACATCCTTGTGCTCCTCTACGTCTGATTAAGATTATTCCCTTTAAAGAGAAGAGTGAATGGGAGCTTTGTCCTAAGTATAATATCGGAAACAAGCAGTAATGATTCCTGAGGAACTAAGAGAAGCCATAACCAACAGGAAAGCTCTTCACAGTAAATCTAATATACCAGAGAGTGCTTTTCCTGATTGGAATAATTTAGTACCATACTTTGACAGATCGTTTCTTAATGGTAACAAAAGAGCAAGAGATCCGCACAAAATATTTTGCGATGTTTCATCCGAAGATTTTCCTATAGTTCGACAGATAAAAGTGTTGCTTGGAACGCTGATCAATAGTGTCGATATATCTTGCCATTGTTATGCTGGCTTTAGTCCTAATGCCGTAGCATCTCCACCTCACTGTGATCCAATGCACGTATTCTTTTTTATGATACAAGGATCTATGCCTTGGAAGATATTTGAGGATGGGTGTGACTATAATGATAAGACGCAGACTATGACAAGTAAATCCACATTCTCTAAAAGATTAGTTCAAGGCGATTTTGTATATGTGCCTAAGGGAGTTTATCATTGTGCAATACCTGATAGTTCGAGAGTAGGTTTTTCTTTTGGTTGGGTGTAAGTTTTTAGTTTTACTTGTATAAATAACCTCAATGTGAGTCAGGCAATGAAGGAAAAATAATGACGCAACTAATAGACCCCCAAAAATTTACAGACACAGTTGGCCTTTTAAGGTCATTTTTTTTGTCTAAAGGATTTTTAGAAGTACACACGCAGAATAGATTGAGTATCCTAGCCGCTTGTGAAGACCCGTTTAATGTGGCAACGTATAATTATGCAGGGGAAACGTGGCCCCTTCCCCAAACAGGCCAGATGTGGCTAGAACATGAGTTACTCACCAAGCCCTCTTCGCAGGGCTTTTTTTGTGTCTCCACGTCATATAGACAAGAGCCAAACGCAATCCCCGGACGCCATGACATAATCTTCCCAATGTTTGAGTTTGAAATGCCCGGTGACATAAATGATCTTAAGGCAATGGAATATGAGTTATGTGAATACTTAGGTTTCAAAGAGCCTACAGAAAAAACATATCGTGAATGGCAACAGCATTATGGTGTTCATATCAATTCAGAACTTACAGCACAACATGAACTAGCAATGGGAAATTTCTTTGGACCCACACTAATCACAGACTTCCCAGAGATGACTAGTCCATTCTGGAATATGAGTAGGAATGAAGGTGGAGAGACCAGTAAGAAGATTGATGTTATCTTGGGTGGCATGGAAACAATAGGTAGTGCTGAACGTAGTTGTGACGTAGATATGATGAGAGATACATTCTACAGCATAACCGAAGGGGCTTACTCAAAGTTGTTGTTCGAACTATTTGGTAAAGAGAGAGTAGAGGCAGAACTAGAAGAGTTCTTTAAGTTTGACTTCTTTCCTAGAGTTGGTGGCGGTATCGGTATTACTAGAATGATACCAGCACTTCAAGCTATCAAAACAATATAGTAATAATCTGGGGTGGTGAAACTGGTAAACACGCACGACTGTTTATCGTGTGGCGAAAGCTTTGAAGGTTCGACTCCTTCCCCCAGAGCCAGTTTTTTCATATGGGGTATTGACAAATAGCATAACTAGTGTTATATTATATGTTATAAATAATGTTGTAGTGCAGATAATCTGGCTACGACATAATCTTGCTTGATCAAAAGGAGATACAAATGACAGGCTTACATCAACTATTCCCACGTTCATCTTTTGTTGGATTTGACCATCTGTTTAGTGAACTAGAATTTACTGCTAAACACGCTCAAGACCACTACCCACCACATAACGTTATAAAGCATGGAGATGATCAATACCTCATCGAACTTGCTGTGGCTGGGTTTACACAAGATGAGATATCTGTAGAAGTTAAAGATAGAACTTTAACAATCACAGGGGAACACGTCTCTAAAGGTAGAGAATTTATCCATCGTGGCATTTCAACAAAGAAATTTAAACGAACCTTTAGGCTGTCCGAACACGTAAAAGTAAATGGAGCAGATATTCAAGATGGTATTCTGGCAATAGACTTGCAGTATAACATCCCAGAAGAAATGCGTCCTCGTAAAATCAATATTGGTCAAACGAGGAAACAAAATGACACAACTAATACTAAGCAACTACTTACCGAAACTGATGGTAATCACCCCGGTCGGACAACTCTTTAAGGCTGTATTAAGCCCATTGAAGTCACTTCATAGATCGCATCAACGTTCCCGAAAGGCTCACGAAACTATTCGTGAACTGAACAAATTAAGTAACTATGAATTAAAGGATATCGGTCTTTCACGAGGCGATATCTATTCAGTAGCTCACGATCACTTTTCTGATTACTCAGTCAAGATAGTTACTAGTTCTAATTTGAATCTAAAGGGATGGGTCTAATGACAACTTTAGTAGGCAACTATATATTCTCGCCCTTGTCGGGTTTGTGGTCTTCATTAGAACGCTACATTCTGATAATGGGTTACAGAAGAGCGGAAGCGGAACTCGCAAGGATGGGGTTTCATACTCAATCCAAGATTTGTACGTTAGAGCTTAAAAAACTATAAAAAATAAAGGGGGCAAAGGTGTTGACATTTTTGCCCCTTTAGTATATTATAGAGGTTATATGAACTTTCCAATCTGCATAGAACTAAACGTAACAGAACTGTGCGATATGACTTGTTCATTTTGCCCAAGAAGTGTGGGGTATCCAAACTCTAATTTAAACATGAGCCTAGACACTTTAGATGTTATAATAAATCACGCAGAGAACTTAGACAGAGATATCGAATTCCATCTATCTGGAAGAGGTGAGCCTACTCTACATCCTAAGTTTTCAGATCTCTTGGATAGGTTAGACAGATTTAAAGTTAAGTTATCTACAAATGGTAACAGAGTAGATAGATACCTAGACAAGATAAACAAGTTGATGAAAGTAGACTACAGCATCTATGATCAGAGTAAGTTAACTTCAAAACAAATATATTCCAAATACAACTTTCATGTTGTTGACAAAAGAACTAATACTAAAAATATATACAATAATAGGGCTGGTTCTATAGTAAGTCAACAGACTGAACAGAATCCTTCTCATCCTAAATATAAGTTGATGTGTGAAAAACCTTTTCATGTGGTCTACATAAACTACAACGGCGATTACAATCTATGTTGTAATGAATGGTTTAACCCCACTGTTCTAGAGAATGTTCATACTCAATCTATAAAAGAATATTTAAACGATAATGTTATTTTAAAATCATTTCAAAAGGACTTGATGAAAGGAGAAAGAAAGCAGTCTCCATGTAAAGGTTGTAATAAACAAATGCATCCAAAGGCTGTTGACTTTCTTGATAGAATAGGTTACAATATAAGCTAAGTGTAAGTTTGGAGGATATATGAACTTTTATACTAGCGTGAATCGATACGGCAATTCCATCTTGTATCGTGGCGTAAACAACTATGGAAAACGAATAGAAGCCAAGTACAAGTTTGAGCCAAAGCTCTACCTTCCTTCTAATAAGATAACAGCAAAGCACAAGTCTATAGACGGTGCTCAGTTAGAAGAGATAAAGTTTTCTTCTATGTCTGAAACAAAAGACTTCTTAAAAAGATACAAAGATGTTGATAACCTAGATGTGTATGGTAATCAGAACTTCATACATCAGTTTATCGCTGACAAGTTCCCCACAGAAATAAAGTTTGACAGTAGCAAAGTCGATGTATGTTACATTGATATTGAGGTAGCATCTGATGAAGGCTTCCCGTTTCCTGAGGATGCCGCTCACCCTGTTATCTCTATCGCTCTCAAGTCTAGTCTTAGTAATGTATATCATGTCTGGGGTTTAGATGAGTATGATGCTGAAAAGGTTTACAGTGATAAACTTATTGTGCAGTATCGCCACTGTAAGAGTGAGGTAGAACTACTTGCCAAGTTTGTAGAGTGGTGGGGCAAAAACTGTCCTGATGTAATCACAGGCTGGAACGTGCGACTATTCGACATTCCCTATCTTGTCAATCGTATCAGACGTATTGGATCTGAGGAAGCAGTCAAGCGACTATCTCCATGGGGGCTAGTGTCTCAACGTGAACTTCATATCAAAGGTAAACGTATGGATGCCTATGAGATCACTGGTGTTCAGCAACTTGATTACTATGATCTGTTTCAGAAGTTTGGCTATTCGTATGGAGCACAGGAGTCCTACAAGCTAGACCATATTGCTTACGTAGTTCTTGGGGAGCGTAAACTGTCTATCGAAGAACATGGTAACTTGTACACTCTATACAAAGAAGATCATCAGAAGTTCATTGACTATAACATTCGAGACGTAGAACTTATTGAGCGACTAGAAGAGAAGATGGGTCTGATTACCCTTGCTATAACTATGGCATATAGAGGTGGCGTGAACTATGCGGATACCTTTGGCACTACAGCCATATGGGATTCAATCATCTATCGGGAACTGAATGCTACTGGCACTATTGTTCCACCCAACAAACATAAGATGAAATCACCATACCCCGGCGGGTATGTCAAAGAACCTATGGTTGGCTCTCATGATTGGGTAGTATCTTTCGACTTGAACAGTCTGTATCCTAATCTCATTGTCCAATACAATATGTCACCAGAGACAATACTTCCTAACAAATCTTTTCCTCATGGGGTAGACTACTATCTTAACAAGTCTTGCGACACAGAGGGCGTCTCCGTAGCCGCAAACGGCTCTGCATTCACAAAAGAGTTCCAAGGTATTGTTCCAAAGATTATTGAGAACTATTATTCTGAGCGTAGTGTTATTAAGAAGTCCATGCTTATTGCTCAACAGGCATATGAGAAGACGAAGACTATTGAGCTTGAGCGTGAGATCAACCAACTAGAGAATAGGCAGATGGCTATTAAGATCTTGCTCAACTCTCTCTATGGTGCGCTGGGCAATCAATACTTCAGATACTTTGATATGCGTGTGGCAGAGGGTATTACTTTATCAGGGCAACTATCAATTCGTTGGGCAGAGATTGCCATGAACAAAGAGATGAATAAGTTGCTGGGAACTGTAGACAAAGACTATGTTATCGCTATCGATACTGACTCATTATATGTCAACTTTTCTCCACTTGTTTCCAAGTTAAACCCAAAAGATCCTGTCAAGACACTTAGCAAGATATGTGAAGACCACTTCGAAAAGGTATTGGAGAAGTCTTACTCTGAACTGTTTGACAAAATGAATGCCTTCAAACCTCGTATGGTTATGGGTCGTGAGGTGATTGCTGATCGTGGTATATGGGTAGCCAAGAAACGATACATCCTAAACGTGCATAACAACGAAGGTGTTCAATACGCAGAACCCAAACTCAAGATGATGGGCATTGAGGCTATCAAGTCTTCGACACCTGAGGTTGTTCGTAATAAGTTCAAAGAGATCTTTCGTGTGATCATAGAAGGAACCGAACTGGATGTTCAGAAGTTCATAAGGGATTTCAGAACAGAGTTTAAGTCTCTACCACCAGAGTCTGTAGCATTTCCTAGAGGTGTGAGTGATGTGGGTAAGTGGGAGTCTAAACAAGATATATACTTAAAAGGAACACCAATACACGTGCGTGGGTCTTTACTATACAACAAAGCTATCAAAGACAACTCACTTGAACGCAAGTACGAAACTATCAAGAACGGTGAGAAGATTAAGTTTATCTACTTACGCAAGCCAAACCCTATTAAGGAAAATATAATATCCTTTCCAGCGGTTTTACCTACAGAAATGCACTTGCATAAGTATGTAGATTATGATATAATGTTTGGGAAGACATTCGTAGAACCCTTAAAGTTTATTCTAGACGCTATAGGGTGGAGTGTAGAACCAAGAGCAACGCTAGAAGACTTCTTTGGATGATGTATTCAGTAACTATATTTGAGAGTCAATATGATAATCAGACTCATCGTACATTAGATTTCGATGAGTGGGATAAGTTTGAGAAGTTTCTATATAAACTATCAGAAAGACCTCTGGAAGGAAAGAAAAATGCTGAACTTATTTCACCCGCTATATATCAGGATGGCACGACTAGATCCAATAAAAATGTATTGCGGTGGGCAAGTTGGTGTGCTGTTGACGTTGATGATCACACATTTGAAGGGGATCTAAAAGATGAACTTATTAGGCTTTATGGTGACTACTATTTTGTTTGCTATTCTACTGCAAGCAGTAAGCATGGTTTACCAAAGTTTAGGTTATGCTTCCCAACTAGAACGCCTATCGAAAAAGAGTCTATCAAACATTTCTGGTTTGCACTCAACTCCGAACTCAATTCGATTGGAGATAAACAAACTAAAGACTTATCTAGAATGTATTATGTCCCTGCTACGTACAATGGTGCTTTCAACTTTATTTTTACTAATACTGGCGGTAGCCACATAAATCCTACAGAGCTAATGTCCAAGTGGGAGTATAGCGAAAAGAAAGATAGCAAGAACTTCATGGATCGTCTACCTGAGGAATGGCAGAGACAGATCCTAGACTATCGTAAAGATAAAATGACTAACACTAATGTTGTCTGGTCAGGGTATGAGGATTGTCCATTCGTTAACAAGAGACTTGTAAAAGACTTTAAGAACATTGCCCATATTGACAATAGCGGTAGATATGCTATGATCTATAAGATAATGGTATCGATAGCAAGCAACGCTGTTGGTAAACAGTATGCTATTACTGCCAATGAAATCGAAACATTGTGTAGGCAGTTAGATTCTGAAACTGGTAATCGATATGAGAGTCGGCCTCTTCATGTAGAGGCTAATAACGCTTTAGAGTATGCGTATAAGAATGGAGTTATATCATGAGCACTTTACTTGAGTTCTTGGACTCAGACAATGATAAGGTAGGAAACTTTCCAGAAAAGGAATGGGTCAATATGCCTGAGTTCGTATCTGAAAAGGTAGAGCCATATGCGAAGGTCATTGTTCGTTTTGATAATGAACAGGACTTGAAAGAGTTTTCTGAAATGATTGGTCAGAAGGTTAATGTTAAAACAAAAAGTATCTGGCACCCACAACTAGATCGTGGTAAGAACGGTGGCTTACGTTGGGTAGAAAATGACAAGTCTTAACATACTTAAACAACTTAGCAATACCGCTGAGAGTGATGAGTGTTATACCCCGTCTGATCAGGTCCACCCTTTGTTGGAATACTTGGACAAGGATAAGACTTACTACGAAGCAACCAGTGGAAAGAGTTCTAACATACTTGACGGTTTCAACAAATACGGTTATAATATAGTTGGATCGGATGAGAAAGACTTCTTTGATTGTACGGTAACCGATGTATACGATGGCATCATAACAAATCCACCATACAGTTTGAAAGACAAGTTCATCAAGCACTGCTATGATCTAGGTAAGCCATTCGCATTGTTCTTACCTGTTGCGTCATTCCAAGGTAAAAGACGTGGACAAATGTTTATGGAGCATGGTATGTCTGCACTGGTTTATAATAATCGTGTGGACTTTACTGGTGGTGGTTCTCCTATGTTTGGTAACGCTTGGTTTATACATGGGTTCCTACCACCGAATACAATCTATTGGGTAAATAATCCGAAATGAGTTCCCTACAAAAACATCACATAGTTCCCATATACAAGTGTAAAGAACTAGGACTGACAACCAGTTATAAGATTGGTTGGAAAGAGTTTTATTTCAAAGAAAACATGGTAGAAGTATCAATACTAGATCATGCTTACATACATAATGGATATGGAAATAGTGACCTAGAACCATTGCTAAAAGTATGTAATCCACCACAATGGGTAATAGACATGATACCACTAGGGGATAAGAGAGATCGGCTAGCCGCAGTAATCCTTGCAAAAGGAGAGATGGATGGAATAGATATATCTGGTGAGAATAATCCAAGGTGGAAGGGTGGTGTATGGGCTAATGATCCAGTGGCATGGAGAAAGGCATATAGAAAAACACCAGAGCAAAAAGCACAACAGAAGGTATATAAGCAAACACCAAAGTATAAAGCACAACAGAAAGCATATAATGATGCACGTAGAGAAACACCAGAATATAAAGCACGACAGAAAGCATATATGAGGGTTTATGATAAGAAACGTAGAGAAACACCAGAGTATAAAGCACGAAAGAAAGCATATCAAAAGGCATATAAGCTTAGAAAGAAGTTAGAGAAAGAAAAAGGGACAGGTGATTTGTCGGCGTTTTATGAAAAATAAATATCCCATATATGTGGTCTCAAAGAATCGTTGGGGGTTGACATCAAGTTAAACTTATGATATCTTATAAGAATAACAAGACAGAAAGCGAATCGTATTATGAATAGTATCGAAAAAATTATTACTCCACTGTTGGAAAAACTTGCTGGAAGAGTTGAAGACAAATGGTATGGATCTAAATATGAGGTAGTTAAAGCGGCGGCAATGACACCTAAAGGTGATTTTGGAGAAGAGGTTACTGCTACATTGATAAAAGAACTCATTGGTATGAGTGCTAAAATCATCAACGGTGGTAAAGGAGAATTTGATATCATCACTAATTCTGGTATTAAATTTGAGAACAAACTTGCTACTGAAGATACTAGTGGTGGGTTTCAGTTCAATGGAATAAAAAAAGATGTAGTATATGATTATGTATTTGGTCTTGGTGTTTCTCCAAATGATTTATGGTTTGGTATTTGGAGTAAAAAAGAGACAGAAAATTTAACCGTTTCTATGACCAAAGATGGTTCTGATAGCTTTAAACTATCTGCAAGAAAAGCTTCTGGTGCTAAATATCCTTTACTTCCTTTAACACCAGAAAACTTTAAAAGAGAGGTATCAAAAATTGTCTAGTGCATGGGATGGATTGGTAAATAACAAACAAAAAACTGAGTTACCACATTATGCAATAAATAAAAGTTTACCCGCTGATAGTTATTTCACTTCATCGAAAACGGCTAAAAGATGCATTGATATTGCAAATTTGGTAATACCAGATAATACTTTTACCTATATCGAACCATCTGCTGGCGAAGGATCGTTCTATAACCTATTACCAAATAGTTCTCGTATAGGTATAGAATTGTATGATCGTAAAAGACCAGAATATATACAAGCAGATTACTTAACATGGTATCCCAAAGAAAATAATAATTATGTTGTTATAGGTAATCCACCTTTTGGTGTTAGGGGCGCAACGGCTCTCGCATTTATTAATCGTTCTCTATTATTTGCAGACTATGTAGCATTTATTCTACCCATGTCGTTTCATAGTAATGGTAAAGGTAGTAACATGAAACGAGTCACAAATGGTCATTTGATTCATTCAGAAGTCCTTTATGGCGAATCATTCTTTTCCCCAGACAATAATAAAGAAATTAAAGTCAACACGCTATTTCAAGTATGGAAAAAGGGAGAAGGGGAAGGGATATTCCCAGATTATGATATATCAGAGTATGCCGATATATATACTGTCTGTTCGTCACCAAATAGGTTATGCGGATTAGAAAAAATAGGGACATATGATTTTTATGTTTCATCATCATATTTTGGCGAAACTCTTCCAACAGTATATGATTTTACAGATGTAAAATATGGTTCTGGTTATGGTGTTATCTTAAAAAAGAGTAAAAAAGATATTATTAATAAATTAAAAGATATGGAATGGAATAAGTATGCTTCATTAGCAACTAACAGTTGCAAACATATTCGTAAATATTCTATAGAGAAATGTTTACATGATCTTGGATATGGTAGCATTAGAATACTTAGAAAGAAGTTAGAGCGACAAGGTAATCTGAATGCGTTTTTATGAAAAATAAGTATCCCATATATGTGGTCTCAAAGAATCGTTGGGATCAATGTAAGACCGCTGAACTTCTTGACAGACTTTCGGTGGACTATCATATTGTGGTTGAGGAAGATCAACTAGATAAGTATGCTGAATACCATGACAGAGACAAACTCCTAACCCTTGATGGAAGTTACTTAGACTATTACGATACGTGTGATGATCTGGGTCAGAGTAAGAGTAAGGGTCCGGGAGCGGCTAGAAACTTTGCGTGGGAGCATTCTACTACAACGTATGGTGCCAAGTGTCATTGGGTTATGGATGATAACATCTACGACTTTCACAGACTAAACAATAATGTAAAGGCCGCTGTAAGAACTATGGCATGGTTCAGAGCCATGGAAGACTTCTGTGACAGATACTCCAACGTAGCAATCGCTGGTCCTAACTATAGTAAGTTCTGTAAGGCAACCGATAAGGTTCCACCACTTATCTTCAATACAAGAATATACTCATGTCTCCTAATCCGTAATGATATTCCTTACAGATGGCGTGGACGATATAATGAAGATACTGATTTATCTTTAAGAGCATTGAAAGATGGTTGGTGTACAATACAGTTCAATGCATTCCTAGCAGACAAGGGAACAACCCAACGAACTATTGGTGGTAATGATAAAGAGTTTTATGCTGAAGAAGGCACACTACCTAAGTCAGAGATGCTAAAAGAAATGCACCCTGATGTTACTGAGGTTGTTTGGAAGTTTAATAGATGGCACCACCATGTGGACTATAGACCATTTAAGAAGAACTATTTAAAAGAAGTTGATAATGTCTTGTATGCTAAAGATCCAGAGTATGGAATGAAGCTTATAGATATTGGCAGAGAGAACATTGGTAGACGTGCTATTGATGATAGAATATAGGGAAAACAATAATGCCGTATGATCCAGATGCTAGTTTATTTCAAATGGGAGATTTTACTAGCCACGCAGGGCTACCACTCAAATGGAAACTAGAGTGTGATGCTATTACAGACGAAGAGTGGCGGTGCCTAGCAAAGATGATTATGGATTATCAGGATCGTCCATTTAGTAAGGCAGTCGGCATACCACGTGGTGGAGTTAAACTAGCAGAGGCACTGAACGAATATGCTTCTGGTGATGATACCGACTTCCCATTAATATGTGATGATGTGTTCACTACTGGAACTAGTATGATAGATTTCATTAAAGAAAAATTTCCTACTTTTACTCAAGGTATGGGTTATAGGTGGGTAGTGTTTGCACGTAAACCTAGTAACGTTCAACCTTTTTATACACGTGCTTTATTCACGATGCCTGAGATTACGGCAGAAAGATATAAGATAGTTGATAAGAAGAAGTAGCTTGACTAAACTGAAAAAACGTGTTACACTATTTAAAGGACATTACCTTCAGTTAAGAAAAGAAGGTGTTAGATTATACGGCAGAGACCAATCGCACTTAGCATACTATTCAAAGTATAGTAAGTTTAACTGCTTTTGGTGGGCCGTTTCAAACTCTCGTACTCACGAGTTAGATGGAAGATATAGACAATGGTAAGGATTATTGCTGGCCCATGCCAACACGAATCTCTTGAACAATCTTTAGAGATAGCAAGACACTGTGCTGATGTGTGCTACAAGTATAGCGTAGACTATGTATTCAAGGCTAGTTATGATAAGGCTAACAGAACTCATATTTCTGGAGAGCGTGGATGGGGTATTTGTGATACTCTTATAGATTTCTTTACTATGAAAAAAGAAATGCATGATCTTAAGATACTCACTGATGTTCATGACAAACTAGACATAGATCAAATCAGTGATGAGAAGTGTGTTGATATCTTACAGATACCAGCATTTCTAAGTAGACAGACAGATCTTATTCAAAGAGCGTGTGAGACTGATATGATTGTCAATATTAAGAAAGGTCAGTTCATGGCTCCTTGGGATATTCAAGGTATTCTTAGTAAGACAGAGGGAGCCAAAGAAGTTTGGATAACTGAGAGGGGTACAAGTTTTGGGTATGGACGTTTGGTTAATGATTTCACTGGGATGCTTGATAATCTCAGTGCGCTTGGTGATAGATTTGTATACGATGTTACGCACTCAGTCCAACTCCCAAGCTCAGAAGGAACCTCATCTGGGGGGAACCGTTCTTATGTTCCTTCTCTTTGCAGGGCTGGCTCTGCTCTTGGGGTTCAAAGCTTTTTTTTAGAAGTGCATCCAGACCCTGACAACGCACCATCAGATGGACCGAATATGTTAAAACTAGAAGATTTTGAAGGAGTCGTAGATGACATTATCAGCTATTCTTATACCCGCTAGATGGGGATCTAAAAGATTTGAAGGTAAACCATTATGTGATTTAGATGGGTTACCTATGATCAGAAGAGTGCATGATATATGTGCGGCTTCTAAAATACCTACATTTGTTCTTACAGATGATGTTAGGGTTGCTAATGCAGTCAACGATAAGTGTACAGTTATTATAGATAAAAGAGAGTTTAACAATGGCACAGAGAGATGTGCTGGGGCAATTCAAACAGACTTCTTAAAGAAGTTTGATACCTTTATTAACGTGCAAGGCGATATGCCTGATGTTACTGGAAAAATGATAAACGAAATAAATGACATGAGTAGAGGTGTCTATTATAGTGGGGGTGTATCTACACTCTATGCTAAAATGGAAAAGCACTTGCAATCAGAACCAAATTGTGTTAAGATGGTTCATAACGATACAGAAGCACATTGGTTTGGTAGAGGTATAACCATGGGGTCTCATCACTTAGGTATCTATGGATACTCTAGAAATATGCTTGAGAAGTATGGGACTGTTCAAGATAAGTATGAAGAGCACGAAGGCTTGGAACAACTTAGATGGATAGCAATGGGCGAGGAGATCTGTATTAGAAAGGTGGAGTTCGATGGTATTGAAATCAACACACCAGAAGATGCTGAGTGCTGGAATATAAGGTAGAGGAAATATTATGACAGAAGGACCATTTAAGGCCGCATTTGAAGCAGACACAGATGGAGTTCTGCGTAGAGAGATCATCACTTATAGAAAGAAAGATGGTCGCATAGTAAAAGAAATCGCATTCCGAAGTTACTATAAAAATGGTGATTACCATGACACTTCAGAATCAGTTCCGTTAGCGGAGAGATAGTATGAAATATGTAATTGATATTGATGGCACCATTTGTAATGAAGTTAAGAACTCAGATGGCACTAAAGATTATGCGGCACATGAACCTATGATGGATCGTATCGCAAAAGTCAACGCATTGTATGATGCTGGTCATACTATTAAATATATGACTGCACGTGGGGTCGTAAGTGGTATTGATTACTATAGGCTAACCAACAATCAACTTATTCAATGGGGTGCGAGATTCCACGAACTGAGTGTGGGTAAGAAAGAACACTACGATATTTGGATTGATGATAAAGCCTTTTGGAGTGAAGACTTCTTTCGCAACACTGGTGAAACTTATGAGTAGGAAAGTGACATGATTGCTGGTAAAGTATGGGGATCTACAGAACTTGTAGAGGCCAATGGAGCATTAGAGTTCCATCGTATTGAAATGAATAAAGGTGGCATTTGTTCAAAACATCTACATGAGTTTAAGTGGAATGGCTTCTATGTGGAATCTGGACGTATGCTTATTCGTGTATGGCAAAATGATTATGACTTGGTTGATGAAACTATACTTGAACTTGGGATGTATACTAAGGTCAAGCCGGGGGTGTATCATCAGTTTGAATGCCTTGAAGATGGTGTAGCGTTTGAGTTATATTGGGCAGAGTTTAATCATAATGATATTATAAGAGAGACGGTAGGAACCAATGCTGATTAGTGACGATATAAAACTAGACTACTCCGATGTTCTTATTAGACCAAAGAGGTCTACTTTAAAATCTCGTAAAGAGGTTGATCTATTAAGACCCATGAAGTTTAGAAATAGTGAACGCATATATCAAGGTGTTCCTATCATGGCGGCTAATATGGATGGTGTCGGCACGTTTGAAATGGCAGATGCACTTTCTAAATTAGATATCTTCACTTGTCTGGTAAAGACATATAGCGCAGAAGACCTAGCAAAGTTCTTTAACCAATCTGATATAGAGAATACTATACATCGTCAACAGAATGTTGCCATGTCTATTGGCACATCAGATAGTGATTTAGAAAAGTTTAAAAAGGTATACAAACTTACTGATGGTATACTTAAATACCTATGCGTAGATGTAGCAAATGGTTACACAGAGATGTTCAGTAACTTTATATACGATTTACGTTCTAACTATCCTGATCTAGTTATCATAGCGGGTAATGTTGTGACAGGAGATATGACACAGGAGTTAATCTTAAATGGTGCGGATATTGTTAAATGCGGTATTGGGCCGGGCAGTGTATGTACGACTCGTATACAAACAGGTGTTGGTTATCCTCAACTCTCAGCGGTTATTGAATGTGCTGATGCTTCTCACGGTCTCTCAGGCCATATTATTGCTGATGGAGGTTGTACTACGTCTGGTGACATAGCCAAAGCTTTTGGTGCTGGTTCAGACTTTGTGATGCTTGGCGGTATGTTGGCTGGACATGATGAAGGTGGTGGAGAAGTAGTGGACAACAAGATCAGTTTCTATGGTATGAGTTCAGAGACTGCCAACGACAAACACTTTGGTGGACTGAAAGACTATAGAGCCTCAGAAGGTAAAGAGGTTAGTTTACCATATAAAGGACAAGTCGGAACTACTATACAAGCCATTCTTGGTGGAATAAGATCAGCTTCTACATATGTTGGAGCCGCTAAGATAAAAGACTTACCTAAGTGTACTACATTCGTTAGAGTGAACAATACTCACAACAGAGTATACGGAGATGGCTGATAAGTTTATCTTTGATGTAGATGGAACCTTAACTCCTAGTAGAGGTAAAATAGACAAGAAATTTGGTACGTGGTTTCACAAATTCTGTGAATGGGCTGATCACGATGTGTATCTAGTTACGGGAAGCGATAGACCTAAGACTGTAGAACAGATAGGCGAACCAATATATCACGTATGTGAACGTGTCTATAACTGTTCTGGTTGTGATGTGTATGAAGGTGATCGTAATATAAGAAGTAGTTCATGGGTCTTACCTGACATGGCAAGAGACTTTCTTGATCAATGCCTATATGAATCTGATTGGCCTACATTAACGGGGTTGCATATTGAAGAAAGATGTGGTATGATAAACTTCAGTGTTGTAGGGCGTAATGCTGATAGCATTGATCGTAAAGCATATTACGAATATGATAAGATATATTCAGAACGAGTTAAGATAGCAAAGGCTTTTAATACTATGTTTCCAGATTTACTTGCCAGTGTTGCTGGTGAAACTGGAATGGATATATCCGCTAAAGGAAATGACAAGTCACAGATCTTAAAAGACTTTGATGATAAAGACAGAATATATTTCTTTGGCGATAAAGTAGGTGTTGGTGGGAATGATTTCTTACTGGCTCAAGCATTAGAAGAATACGAATATGGGGCTACGCTCCATGTCAGAGATTGGAAAGATACATGGAAAGCACTGAAAGGGTTGTAGGGATAACCTTTAGCACTTTTGATCTACTACACGCAGGGCATATTGCCATGCTGAGAGAAGCAAAGACTAAATGTGATCACCTTATATGTGGTCTACAAGTAAATCCATCTATAGATCGTAAAGACAAGAAAGCACCTGTGCAATCTCTGGTTGAGAGATGGACACAACTACAAGGTGTAAGTTATGTAGATGAAATAATTCCCTATGAAAACGAAAAAGATGTAGAAGACATCTTGCAATTATTTGAGATTCATGTTAGAATAATAGGTGAAGAGTATAAGCATACTACATTCACAGGAAGAAAGATCTGTGCCAAAAGAGGTATAGAGATTCGTTACAATAAGAGAGATCATAGATTCTCGTCTAGCGACTTGCGAGAAAGAGTGTATGATATAGAAGCAGAAAAGGACACTTCAAATGATTGAAGAAGCGGCACTAAACCCCGTAGTTAAACGTAGGGAAAAGAACTTTAAGCTAGGGATCATTGGTCATGGTTTTGTTGGTAAGGCAGTGGACTATTGTTTTTCTGCTCAAGGTGTGGACAAGTTTATAATTGATCCTAAAGAAAATGACAATACACTACAAGACCTTTGTGATTGGGAACCTCAGTGTGTATTCATCTGTCTCCCAACTCCAGCAAAAGATGATGGCGGTGTGGATACTAAAGACATTGATGATGCAGTTATGCGGTTGGTTAACCTGACGGAATCTTTTATTGTTATCAAGTCAACTGTTCCACCTGATGCTATTGATCGTCTCTCTCGTATAGATGGTCGTATTGTATACGAACCTGAGTTTCTACAAGAAAGTAATTCCAAACAGGATATGATAGAAGCACGTTTTAGGGTTTTTGGTGTACATCAACAAGAAGCCGCTCAACATCTAGAAGGATTGTATAACTTTTTTTCTTTGGCGAACCCTGCACAGGTTCTAACTATGTCTCCTGTTGAAGCATCCTTCTTTAAGTATACGGTAAATAACTACCTTTCTATGAAGGTAACCTTTATGAACCAACTTAAGAAAGTTATGGATGACTTTGGTGGTAGTTATAACCAGTTGTCACGTGCTCTAATGGTTGAACCTCGTATGGGGCATAGTCATATGAAGATCCCCGGACCTGATGGTAAAGAGGGATTTGGTGGAGCTTGCTTTCCAAAAGACTTATCCGCATTTATAAACTTTGTGGATACCAAGACAGATCAGTCTTCAGAGATATGGAAGACTGTGGAATTACTTAATAATGAAATTAGAAGTGAATACGATTTAAACGATAGAGAAAGAGAACAAAATGTCAACTTCGATAATGGACAAACTGAAACAAAACAGCAAGATAAAGACAACGGAAGTCCTGATTGATTCCAAGTATTTTAATGATAAGGAGATGACTCCTACAGATGTGCCTATGATGAATGTGGCACTATCTGGTGATGTGGATGGTGGTTTCCAAGAAGGACTAACAGTTCTTGCTGGGCCATCAAAGCATTTCAAAACATCTTTTGCTTTAATGATGGCTTCAGCATGGCTAAAGGCAAAACCTGATGCTGTAGTTATCTTTTACGATTCAGAGTTTGGGTCACCTCAGGCATACTTTGATCAGTTTGAAGTTGATACAAGTCGAGTACTACATACTCCTATTACTAATGTAGAAGAGTTGAAGTTTGATCTTATTTCTCAGTTAGAGGCTATGGATGAAAAAGATAACGTTATGATTATCATCGACTCTATTGGTAATCTAGCATCTAAGAAAGAACTAGAAGATGCAAAGGATGAAAAGTCTGTGGCAGATATGTCTCGTGCCAAAGCATTTAAGAGTCTGTTCCGTATGGTAACACCATACTTAAGCATGAAGAATATACCTATGATTGCAGTTAATCATACTTACAAAGAAATCGGATTATTCCCTAAAGATATAGTCGGCGGTGGCACTGGTATAACCTATTCAGCCGATACTGTTTGGATTGTCGGAAGGCAACAAGATAAAAAGGGGACCGAAATACAAGGATATCATTTTGTTATTAATGTTGAAAAAAGTAGATTTGTTAAAGAGAAGTCGAAAATACCTATTACTGTATCTTGGGATGGTGGTGTCAAGCATTACTCTGGCCTTCTCGATTGCGCTCTTGCTGGCGGTTATGTTACTAAGCCTTCCAATGGCTGGTATGCTGTGGTCGATCAAGACACTGGAGAAGTTGGATCTAAAGTACGGCACGATGCCACTCTTGATGAATCCTTCTGGAATCCAATCTTTTCTGGCACAGATTTTAAAGAATTCTTAAAGAAGCAGTATCAGATAGGACATAGGTCTGTGGTTGACATGGATGCTATAGTCGAAGCAGTTGAAGACTGACCCTTGGCCCCACTTTATAGTAGATAACTTTTTTTCAGATAGAGACTTTGAAAATCTGGTAACTGTATCTAAATCAATCTATGAAGATATATTGCCTAAAGAAAAAGTGATCAAAACTATACGCTCACTAGATGACTACTGGTCCAATACTTATGGATCAGTAGCACTAGAGTATCTCCATATACTTAATAGTGAAAAGACTGAATACTATGATAGGTTTCAGTTAGATATACAAGCAGTGCATGATGATGAGCCTTCTTCAGAGTTTGTTCATGTTGATCGTAAAGACAAAATACTTTCTATTGTAGTTTATGGTTGTCCTGATAATCATGTAGGAACTTTTATAGGCAATACCAAACATAGTCTTAGTCCAGTTGAATGGAAACCTAACAGAGCCTTAATATTCTCAAGAGGCGAGAATACGTGGCATAAGTTTCCAACTACTGGACTTGGACCTAGAGTTACTTTTAATATAAATTTATATACGGATTATTTCAATGAAACAAAATGACGATTATGAACTAACCCCCGGTGATAATGATCACTGGAATATTAGAATCAAAACAGGAAAATATGTGGAAACTGTTTTTAACTTTGGTGAACTAAGGGTTGCAGAAGATGGCGAGACTATAAAGTTTACATCTACAGTAATATCAGGGGGGCTTGGTGATGATTGGATTGCACATGATGATCTTGATTGGCATCATACTACTGGAGATATCTTGTATGATATCCTAGAACAACAAGCTGAACGAGTAGAAAAAGACGCTGAAGGGGTTGTGTCTCCTAAATGATTATGGTATAATAATAAAATGAGCAATGTAGAACAAGTCATATTACGACACCTATTAATCGATGAACCTTATATGCGTAAGGTTCTTCCCTTTGTGAAACCAGAATACTTTCAAGGAGTCTACAATCAAATATTTAATCAGATTGCGAAGTATGTAGCCAAGTATAATAAGCTACCAACTCAAGAGGCTTTTAAGATTGAGATAGATCTGAGTGAAAAGTTCACAGACGATCAATATACAGCCGTACTTGAGATACTTCCAAACATATTCGATAAAGAAACTGTCAAGGCAAATGACAAGTGGTTAGAGGACACTACTGAGAAGTGGTGTCAAGATAGAGCAATACATAATGCTATTATGGAGTCTATCTCCATTATTGATGGTAAGCACAGAGATCTTACTAAGAACGCTCTCCCTGATCTATTGACCAAAGCCTTGGCAGTTTCTTTTGATGCGAATATTGGTCACGACTATGTTGAAAATGTGTCAGAACGTTACGACTTCTATCATGCTCAAGAAGAGCGCATACCATTTGATCTAGATTATATGAACAGGATTACTAAAGGTGGCCTACCTAACAAAACACTGAACGTGGCACTTGCTGGCACTGGTGTAGGTAAATCATTATTCATGTGTCATGTTGCGGCTAATGCTATGACCCAAGGTAGGAATGTGCTATATATTACAATGGAAATGGCAGAGGAACGTATTGCTGAACGTATAGACGCAAACCTTTTAGATGTGCCACTAGATCAACTAGAGACATTATCTAAAGAAATGTTAATTGATAAGGTCCATAACATTGCGGGTAAGAATAATGGTAAACTTATTGTTAAGGAATACCCAACTGGTTCAGCACATACGGGACACTTTAGAGCATTACTGAATGAGCTTAAACTAAAGAAAGACTTTATACCTGAGATGATCTTTATAGACTATCTCAACATATGTGCATCTAGTCGAATGAAAGGCATGGGGGGATCAATCAATTCGTACACTTATATCAAATCTATTGCGGAAGAACTACGTGGACTCGCAGTCGAGTTCGAAGTTCCGATTGTCACTGCAACGCAAACGACTCGTAGTGGTTATGGTAACTCAGATGTTGGGCTTGAAGATACGAGTGAGTCTTTTGGATTACCCGCTACAGCCGACTTGATGTTTGCTTTGATTTCAAGTGAAGAACTAGAAGCACTTGGACAGATTATGATCAAACAACTTAAGAATAGATATAACGATCCTAGTGCTAACAAGAGGTTTGTGGTTGGTGTCGATAGATCTAGAATGAAACTGTTTGATATAGAAGATGCCACAGGTGGACTGATGGATGATACAGCAACCTTTGATAAAACAAATACGGCAGAACGATTTAAAGATTTTAAAATGGAGTAAATGATGGCAGTTAAAGGCATAACAAATAAGAAGAAGACGTGTGTTGGCAAACGTAATGTTAAAACCTCTTCTATGAACAAAGACAAGAGACGCAACTATAAAAAGTATAGAGGCCAAGGGTAATGAAAGTTAAGTTACTATCTCACTCTCAGCCAGTGCGTCATGTTCATGCTGGAGAATCAGGTGTAAGAGGCTTGGAGAATATCCAAGATCTTATAGCATACTGTGCTAGGGTATCTAACCCTAGTAACCAAGCAAACACAAAAACCACACAGAAACTATTAGGTTATCTGATGAAGCACAAGCATTGGTCTCCATTCGAAATGGCCTCTGCTTGTCTTGAAGTTGAAACAACACGTGACATTGCCAGACAGTTTCTAAGGCATCGTTCATTCTCATTTCAAGAGTTCTCACAACGTTACGCAGATCCTAGTGATATGGATAGTGCGTTTGTTGTTCGTGAGGCACGTCTACAAGACGAAACCAATAGACAGAATAGTATTCCAAATGATGATGTAGCACTAGATGCTTGGTGGGATGCTCAACAGAAGTTTATTATTGAACACGTTGGTAGGATATATAAAGAAGCAAGAGACAGAGGTATTGCCAAGGAGCAAGCAAGGGTAATCTTACCAGAAGGTAATACCGTCTCTAAGATGTATGTGAATGGAACTATTCGTAGTTGGATACATTATATCGAACTAAGATCTGCTAATGGCACACAGCAAGAGCATCAAGATATTGCTGTTGAGATTGCCAAAGCCTTATCTAAAATATACCCACAAATCTTGGAGTTTAGTAATGACAGAACTGATACTAAGAAATAAAGATATCTTGGCTGACTTAGAGAAAGTTAGAAAAGCAATACTGCCTAATCTACATCTATTAATGGATCGGTATCTGAAGCCAAGCCATAAAGATTTTGACGAAAGGTTTATGAGTGAGGAATATCTTAAAAAGCATATGAGTGACTCCGAACATCTAGGGTATCCTACGGAATTTTTTTCGTATACTATGAGCGACCAAGGCAACTTTAAAGAAATTGATAAGTTTGTCAGAACAGATTTTATAACAAACTTGGGTGCAAACTCAGATGCAGTTTTTCTATATTATCCTAAAGGTGGTGGTGTTGGCTGGCATACTAATCAGAATAACTCAGGCTACCAGTTTATCTTTTCTTGGTCTGAAAAAGGTGATGGATATTTTCAATATTATGATAAGAAAAAAGAAGAGATAGTTAAGATACCTGATGTTGCTGGTTGGCAAGCCAGATGCTATCACTTTGGTGTGGAAGAGGAAGACCAATGTTGGCACTCTGCATACACTAACGTACCCCGTATAACTGTTTGCGCTCTGTTTAGATGGTGGGATAAACCACATATGAAAGAGCAAGTTTTGGCTATGAAAGATCAACTCATAGAAGACATAGAATCGGAGATTTAAATGGGCAAAAAACTTTCAACATACTACTGTGGAGATACTACAGATGGAGATTATTGCGAAGTACATATTGACATGAAAGAAGAATTGTTGTATATTAAGTACTATAGGGCCGAATCATCTGCGTACTTCCACCTTGAAGAATTTAGAAACAAAGCACTAAGATATGTTGAAGATGCCGCAGAGAACTGGACTATGGGAATAAAGAAACTAGATGATAATATAATGTATGAAAGAACCTTATTATGACAGACATGGTAAACTCACCTATTCATTATGCCACAGGTGACATTGAGTGTATTGATGCGATGGAAGCTATGACAAAGACTATGAACGGAGCCATTGCTCCTCATGCCGCTAATGTATTAAAATATATGTGGCGGTGCGAGAGAAAGAATGGTCTTGAAGATATTGATAAGGCTATCTGGTATTTGAATAGAATGAAAGAACGATGGAAAGAGACGCACCGATGAGTAATGTGTTTAAAGATATAGATGTATTCCAAACTGCTTGTGATCAAACACCTAGCATTGCAAACTATGATATGTATCTTGGTCTTATTGATGAAGAGTATGGTGAACTTGTAGAAGCAATAATAGCAGAAGATCCTATAGAACAACTAGATGCTCTTGTCGATATTCTTGTTGTTACTATTGGTGCTATTCGTGCTGGTAACATGGACGGTCAAGGTGCTTGGAAAGAAGTCATGGATACTAACTTTGCTAAGATAGATCCTGATACTGGAAAGGTTCGTAAGCGTGAAGATGGTAAAGTTCTTAAGCCTGATGGTTGGAGACCACCAGACTTGAAAGCCTTCATTGATTTGAGACTATAATATGTTCACCATAGAGTTTGATGATGATGAGACTTGTATCACCTTGTTAGATAACACGGGTGAACTTGAAGACGTTAACATCTTACTCTATGATGATTACTGCCACATAAGACAATGGAACCAAAGTATAAACTATTGGGAGATTGTCACGTTAACTTCAGAGATGTATCTTGCTTTAATGAAAGCATGGCAGTTACCAGAAGGTTCTTATGTGATAGACAAGAGAACTGATAGGACAAAAGTAATGACTCCGAAACGTCCTACCACTTCCCGTTAATTGATCCGACATACCAGATACCGCCTGATGCCATACCTATCGCAATCAGAACTATAGCCCCAATGATTATAGCGTTAATCATTGCTTCTCTTCTTTCTATAGCGGCTTGTACTGTGGCTTTTTGGTGCTTCCTCATCTCTTTTTCAGTATGCACGATTTCACGCCAAGCCGATGGTCCGTAATATAGCGATATATATTCCCGGAGTTCCTCACGCATATCGTCTGCCTTTTTCTTATGCATGAAAACTTCTAATGCATTGGCTTCCACACCACCACCCATCTTTTTCCACCAAGGCGGCTTCTCTGCTTTTTGCCCAGCAAAATCTAAATCACTTATAGCCTTTCCCCACTGCCCAAGTTGAGAAGTCATATCTTGCAAATCTTTCCCAGCATCTATAGCAGACTTTATTCCCTTAAATGCTGAAGTGGCTAAACCGATAGCTGTAAACGGATCTATCATTTATTATTCCTTTTATTACTATTATTTATAAAAAAAGGCACTTGACATGAAGATAAACTTGTGCTAATCTATAAGAATAACAAGGAGTGATTCGTATGTCATGGACATTAAGTTCAACACAAAGTGAGTATACTTGGGAAAGTACAACAGAACTGCACACTAATGGTATGACTGTTGATACTTGGGCTGAAGCAGAGTCTTGGTGGGAGTGCTGGTCTTTGGCTAGGAATGTTAATAGAACAGTTGATACTTTG
>TARA_R110000782_G_scaffold89965_2_pt1 | contig 51046 bp, 68 predicted proteins | sample TARA_R110000782 | Tara Oceans TARA_R110000782 (sample SAMEA4397859) | marine metagenome | biome: Polar Biome; feature: [SRF] surface water layer (ENVO:00010504); material: water (ENVO:00002006), including particulate matter (ENVO:01000060) such as... | depth 5 m | reverse complement strand
TAAAGATCCAAAGACTGGGAATGTAAAGAAAGTCAATTTTGGTCACGGTGGTACATCTGCAAAAAAGCGGGGTGAAAAGACGATGAGAATACGCAAGAGTAATCCTAAAGCTCGTAAATCATTTAGAGCTAGACATAAGTGTGATCAAAAAAAGAGTAAGTTATCTGCAGGTTACTGGGCTTGCAAATCTTGGTAGGAAGTGGTAAGGTGGTAGGGTGTTATTCTTAATTAATAATGCCTAAAATGCTAAAAGGTATGAGAGTATTATAATTTAGCATAAATATTGTTATGCAGCATAACAATTGGGGTAAGGATAAAGATTTACTTTCAGAAGCATATATGACTCAAGTCGGTATACCGGTTAAAGATGATATTGTCGTAGGTATTAATACTGATAATAATAAACAACATTCAGATCAAGAGTATAGTGGTGATGAAAAATGTTCTCATGAGGAGCATGATTCTTCTGAAATTCATATGGCATTATCTGAACTTAAAAAAGCTAGAGAGTATGCTAGTAAGTTAGAAAATATGCTCAAATCAGCAAATAGTTTAGAGGGGTGGACGGCAGCAAAAATTACTAAAGCATCTGATTATTTATCATCCGTTTATCATTGGTTAGATTACGATGAAAATAAGGATGTACCAAACCATAGTGAAGATTCAGAAAATTATTAACAGTAATTACCATGGTAAAGTTTAAACAATATTTCGAAGAAAGAGCAATCTTAGGCTTAATTGAGTTTTTTGATATAGAGGGTATTGGTATAGTACCAGCAAAGCTTGATTCTGGTAATGGTGCTTACAATGTTCTCCATGGAGAAGACTTACAAGAGCAGGGCTCTAAGGTGTTTTTTAGAACTGTTAATGGTAAGACATTATTAAAAGATAAAACAGATGAAGTTACCATTAATGTTGGTGCTGGTAATATTGAACATCGCCCTGTTGTTGAGTTTAATGTCAAAGTTGGTGATAAATTATTTTCAAATGTACCATTTTCTATTGGCAATAGATCTACCAATATATATAAAATATTAGTTGGAAAACAGTTTATTGAAAAGGATCTAGACGCGCTAATTGATGTTAGTGCAGAAAATATTGCTGGTGATAATTTAGAGGTTGATGCCTAAACCCAACTAGGCTTCTCCCGATTAGTCCACGTAGCGAATTTTTTATCTAGATTTATATAATGTCTATATTGATCAATAACCGGTAACTGATTAAATCCCTTAATAGTCTTACGACACTCACATAGATCATTAATAGCGACAGCATAAGGTGTTAGCGGTATATTTGTAATTAATGTTTTTTCAATATTATCACCACACCATTCAATAAATGTTTTAGTAAAATGCTCTTTTGAATCAGGCCACCTATACATACGCTCAGTAAACATTTCTAAAGTATGTTCAACTAACCATTTAAAGTTATCTGTAGATTCTCTAGCCCATATAGAGCATTGATGTTTATAATAACCTTTACCACTTTTTCTCGGCTTCCCGGTGGATGTCCTAGGTGTTGATGACTCATTAAGAATTTCCTGTGGAAATGCATGAGCCAACATTATACTTCCCTCCACTTGCATTTTGGCTCTCACATGCTGGTCACATAAATTACGAGCTGCAACAATAGGGTCATGATCAGTTACAAATATATTCATACCTAATTATATACTAGTTCCTTTCAGGGCAAGAAAAAGCCCAGCAGGCGTCACAAGGAAATCTGTCATGAATTACAAAGTGACCAAAGCCTACTGGGCTAAAAGTATTTATGCCAAACACATGCGAAATCACCACTATTTAATTAAATATATATGTCATGAATTACAAATTAATATACGAACAGCTGGTTACGCGTGAGCAGGGAAGAATCATGCCTATTGAACAATATTGTGAAAGACATCACATAATACCTAAATGTATGGGAGGTGGTGATGAAGAAAAAAACATGGTGTCTTTGACTGCAAGAGAGCACTTTATAGCTCATAAACTTCTTGTAAAAATATACCCTGAGGTTGGTGGTCTTTGGGCTGCTCTCAGGTTTATGAATGATATGAATACTAACTTTAAATTAACCAGTAAACAGTATCAAGTGTTAAGAGAGAGGTATTCTGAATATAGAACTATTCCTAGAAAAACTACAGCCTGTGAGGTATGTAGTAAAGAGTTTGAACAAATAGAGCATCTTAATCATAGATTTTGTAGTTTAAAGTGCTGGGGTATAAGTAAACAAGGTCCTAGAGAAGCTAGAAAATGTAAGCTCTGCAGCTCTGAATTTAAAGTTTTATGCTCAAGAGTTCAGGAGTTTTGCAGTTTAAAGTGTGCCTATAAACATAAAAAACTAAAGAATAGAGTTGAGTTATCATGTCCACAATGCAATGATATTTTTATTGTTACACCATCATATGCTAAAACAAGAGTCTATTGTAGTAGAGAATGTAACTACGCATCTAGAAGTTGATCACATAAGTTTCTAGCAGCTTGAATGGGATTATGATCAGTTACAAATATATTCATAACTATATTATATATATTTTCCTTTAGATTTGGACAGGATTTGCTGCCATTTCCATAAATTTATAAAATTCGCTCCTTGTCGCCGAGTCATGCATAAAATCTCCTGTAAGTTTAGATGTAATCATATAACAACCATCATGCTTAACACCTCTTAAGCAGGCACATGTATGTCTAGCTTTAATAACTACAGCAACACCATTATTGCCCTCACACACCTCATCGATTTGTTGAGATATCTGCATAGTAAGATTTTCTTGAACACTTGGTCGGCGCGCAATCCATTCCGTAAGACGATTAAGTTTCGATAGACCGATAACTTTACCATCTCTATTAGGAATATATGCAACATGAGCTACGCCGGTAAAGGGTAAAAAGTGATGACAGCATAAGGACTTAACAGGAATGTTACACTGTGCTACGATACCGTCATATTCATCAACATTTTCAAATGCTGTTACTTTAGGAGGCTCCGTAAAACAGCCAGAACATAAATCATACATGTAAGCTTTAGCAACGCGTTTAGGTGTATCAATTGAATTTGGATCTTTATCCCAATCATACCCCAATGCACTCATAAATTTACCAAAATGTTTTGTTGCTGATTTTACTCTCCGTTTTTTCTCTTCGTCTGTGAGGGGTGTATTACCACTAGCGTTAATTAACATATTATTGTCACTCATTATAATATAATAATATATATTTTCGATAAGTCAATGATATTATCGAAATTTAGCTAAAATTATTTACCGGGGTGATAGTTGCAATTGTAATTAGACTGAATAAATGGACTATAGGTAGTGGGAAAAACCTAATTAACTGACTGTCTAGTTTATCTGTAATTAGATAAATTAGTAGTTGATTTAGATGTTGAGAGACATTATCATATATTATGAGTAGCAATAATCGAAGGTGGCAAAGTACAAAGCGGATTGAATTAGGATCTTGTGCGTTTAGGCAATGGCGCGCCAATCATAGTCATTGCCAGTATATACATGGCTATCAACTTAAAGCTAAATTATGGTTTGGTGGTGATAGTCTAGATGATAAACAATGGTTAGTTGATTTTGGTGGTCTTAAAGATCTTAAGGATAAATTAAAGCATGTATTTGATCATACATACACAGTAGCTGCTGATGATCCGGAACTTAATACATTTTATGAGTTAGAGAAAAAGGGACTTATACAGCTAAGAGTATTTGATAACGTTGGTGTTGAGCGATGTGCAGAAGCTGTATATAATATAGCAAATGAGTTTATCGAGAACCAGACGTCTGGTAGGTGTTGGGTTGATAAGGTTGAAGTATTTGAACATGACGATAATTCAGCCACATATGAAAAAATTACTAGTCGTTTAAACGACTCTGCAGATTATCCTGAATTAATTGATTGTAGTGTGCAAAATAATACATCTACTGAAAAATCAGCACAGAATGTACCTAAACCTAACCGCAATCCAGCCCCGGTTGGTAATAAAGTAACATCAGGTAAATCAAATTGGTTTGGTGGTACCACGTGGGAGTAATTGTGCATAATATTCATATAATTAACTAATATTTATGTTATAACTCTACCGCCTACATACTCAACCATACCCTTTATCTCATCTGCTGAATATTTTTTAGATATAGGAGTGTTAGATATATCTAAACTACCACCCACTTTTAAATTATCTGGTAAAGATTGTATAGGAGTGTTATTTAAATTTAAATGATCACCCACTCTAAGATTATCTGGTAGGGATTGTATAGGAGTGTTAGTTAAATATAAACTACCAACTACCTTTAAATTATCTGGTAGGGATTGTATAGAAGCGTTGGATAAATATAAACTACCACCCACCTTTAAATTATCTGGTAAGGATTGTATAGGAGTTTCAGATAAAAATAAATGACCAACTACCTTTAAATTATCTGGTAAAGATTGTATATTGGTGTTAGATAAATTTAAAGTATCAACTACCTTTAAATTATCTGGTAGGGATTGTATAGGAGTGTTATTTAAATATAAACTACCAACTACCTTTAAATTATCTGGTAATGATTGTATAGAAGTGTCAGTTAAAAATAAACTACCACCCACTCTAAGATTATCTGGTAAGGATTGTATAGAAGTGTCGGATAAATTTAAATCACCACCCACCTCTAAATTATCTGGTAAAGATTGTATAGGAGTGTGATCTAAAAATAAATCACCTTTTGATCCGCCTTTAATATAATCTGTTATTTGTTTCTGCAGTGCAATTTGCCAATTTTTCGCGCGCTCCTCCTTAGACCGCCGTGGTATCAATATCGATTTAGACTCATATATGGATGCATATGCTCTTTCTAATAATAAATCGTCGTATCTACTCATATAATTAACTAATATTTATTATATTAAGATAGTTATCGAGTAATTCACCGGTGAAATTTTTATCATGACCATCATAAGCATCTAAGTGAGGTTTACCCTCAACACGACTATCTTCAGGCATCACAGCGATCGCAGTTACAAAATAGTTCTCAGCATAACCCGCATTACGTAATTTATCTTGAAGATCTTTAGATCTAACTTTTATATAATAAAAGGTAACGTTATTTTTATGGTAATAATCATTGAAATGGTTTGGCGCTTTATAAGTTGTACACCATGACGAATCTTTTGACCCATTACCGCAATCTCTATATGCAAAATGTGATAATCCAAGCTTACGTGAAGCCTCATGTGTATGAGGTGATATAACTAATAATTCAGCATCATCTCTTATAACTTCGAAGTCTTTCTCTAAATCTTTATTAGATAAATTACTACCTGAATTATTAAGATTTACTAATTCATCCCTTAATTCACTAAAAGTTTTATACTGATAAATATCCGAGTTTTTTGTCTTTCCCCTATCATTGAAAGATAAAAATTCTTCAAGTAAACTCTTAAGATTACCTTTATCTTCCTCACTAATCTGGTTATTTATCCACTGCTTAGCTATCCAGCCTGTAAACTTATTTGTAGGTGTTGGATCTACACTTCTTATTGTTTGAAAATCATCAACACTAAGTTTACCAGCAGCAATATACTGCTTTGCTATCTTAACACTCTCTTGAATAGTAAACGTATCTTTAAATACTACTTTCTTCATATATTTATTTATGTATAAAGTTATTTATATTAAAAGCCTTATGCACCTAATGTGGCACATATATACTTTAGAATTTTACTTCTCATAATTTCCGAATTACCAAATTTGAAAGAGTATATACCCTTTTCGACACTTTCATCTTTATTAAATTTATTAAATATAGTCTTAAATCCGGATTTATTACCGATATCAGCTTGTTGACAGTCTCCAGCGATAATATATTTACTATCTCGACCAAATCTTGTAAGAATTGTTGTTAATTCACTTACAGTAAGATTTTGAGCTTCATCAACAATAACAATAGATTTATTAAATGTCAATCCACGCACAAAATTTACCGGTATAGCGTCTATAATACCTTTCTGTCTAAGCATATTGCTTGTACTATTATTAGTAATTTCTTGAACCTTCTCTAACAACGGCATTGCATAAGGTAAGAACTTATCATCAACTTCTCCTGGAAGAGCTCCTAAACTTTTTTGAGCTGATTCTGCAATTGATCTTATGTATATAAGCTTATCATATAGACCTGCATATATCATTTCTAACGCTGCATAAACAGCTATATATGTTTTCATGGTACCGGCCGGCCCATCAACGAAGGCCATTTTTGTTGATGTATCCTTAAGACACTCATAAAATTGGCTATGCTTATCGTTAAAGTAAAATGGATTTTTTAACTTAGAGCCAAACATCCAATTATTGTCAATAGTTACATCAGAGTCATTAACCTCACTATCAAAGTTAACAGCTCCCCGTCTTGTGGAAGTTGCTTTTTTACTCAATATAATAATATTTATACCGAAAAATTCATTCAGTTATATTATAATATATATATGTTTATAAAGTGGTAATAATATTAAATTTTAACAGAATAACAGTTGAAAAATTAATTTGATATATTATAATTAATATAATGATAGATTGCGATAAGGAGTATTTACTACTAGCTGGGGAAAACAACACACCGGAAGTATTTTACACGATTGAGGGGGAAGGTGAATTTATAGGTAGACCATCTGTTTTTCTTAGACTGTTTGGTTGCAACTTAACATGCAAAGGTTTTATATCGGAGGATGCACCGTATGGGTGTGATTCCTATATATCCTGGTCTAAAAAAAATAAGGTGACGTTTAACGATCTCTTTACCTTGTTAGAAAATAATAAATATATCGAACATCTTAAAGCGGGCGCCATTTTTAAATATACAGGTGGAGAACCTATGATAAGGCAAAAACAATTGCTTAAGTTTACAGCAGCATTTATAGATCGATATAAATTTTTTCCACGAATTGATTTTGAAACAAATGCTACAATTTTACCAGATAATGAGTGGGTTGATAAGTATAAAGCTACTTTTACTACCTCACCTAAACTCACATCCAATGGAGACCCTACAGAGAGCACTTATAAGCCAGAGGTTTTAAGGTGGCATAGAGATAATGGGTCCGGGTTTAAATTTGTTATAACATGGTCAGAGGATGTCGATGAAATTTGGCGTAAATTTATTAATGATGATAAGAATATTAACCTACCTCTTAATAGAGTATGGTTTATGCCTTGCTGCGGCTCGAGAGATGAACACATTGAAAAGGCGGAGATTGTAGCAGAATATGCTAAATCTATGAATGTAAATTTTTCTCCTAGACTGCATTTACTTCTGTGGGATAAAGCCCTTCGCGTCTGAATTTAATATACAAATTAAAAATATATAAAATATGAGAATAGCAATTTCCGGAGCTCAAAATACAGGTAAATCTACACTAGTTCGTAGTTTTTTACATACTTGGACAAATTATAGTAAACCTAAATCAACTTATAGGGAAAAACTTAAGGCAGATAATATCCAACACTCCTCAAAAACTATACCTAGTACTCAAAAAATGATATTAGATTCTATGGTTGATCAAATGTTACAAACCAAAGTAGATGATAACATTATATATGATAGGTGCCCGTTAGATGTATTAGCATACACTATCTGGTCTAGTGAAAAAGGTAAAGATGGTTTTGATGATGGTTTTATTACTGATCAGATTAATATTGTTAGGGAGTCTATGAGATTTATAGATATTGTATTTCTTTGCAAATACAACCGTAAGCTAGATCCAGTTGAGGGTGGTCAGAGAGACACAAATAAAAACCACATTGTTGAGATTGATAATATATTTGAATCAATCTTTCAACAATATACTCAAAATTTAGATGCAGATATATTCTTCCCTAAAGATGATTCACCATGTGTAATTAAGTTACCACATACACAACAAGAAAGAATTGATATTATTCAAGAATATGTAACACCAGAAGGTACTATGTATGGTGATGAAGATTCTATTCTCAACCCAGACAATATTGCAGATCTAGAGAAATTGGTAATGCAGCAAAAGGCAGCTCATGAGGGTGAAGAGGCTCAACAAGAGCTCCTTAAGAAGTTCCATTTACCGGACTAATACACCACGTGGTGGTAATTTAGTTTTTACTCAGTGGGTGGAACAACACCCCCGGTCTCCAAGAAGTAATTGTTATGACTGATTACACCAGGTGTAGCAGTGGAGACCCGTCCAATTGTATCTGATCCGGATAGTGATACCATATTGTCATGAACTAATGCGGTAAACGCAGTTGGGATTGGTGTACCAATCCCCAAGATTGCGTAAGTGTATGAAGGATCAGTGGTCGTTCCAATAAAATGATTGTTTGAGATAATAACCGACCCGTTACTTCGAGTGAGCAGGACATTCTGTAGTTGAGCATTCGTTTTTTCGATAACGTTACCTTTTATGATCATATTATCACAAGGTGACGTGCCAGCCGAGCTGCCTCCAAAGACAATGGGATAGGATTGAGAGCCACCCTTGAAGTATGAGTTTTGTATAGTGACATTGCTAGCAGATAGAGTGTCATGTAAAAAGGGGTAACCCTGTGGTTGAATACTAGTATCTACATAACAGTCGTCAAACAACATCTTACTAGTTCCAACCATTCCAAGACCAACACCGGTACCGGTTCTCGTCGTTCTGAAGCCGCGGACAACCCCTCGACAGTCTCCTTGGCTAGCCACGTTTGTTTCAGACCCAACAAGTAACGTAGCCATTCCTTTGTCGTTGTCGGTCCCCTGCTCCTCTGTATGCATTTCTACATCGTTCACGTATAACTGCATCACGTACCCGTTTATGGCGTTCCGACGAACCAGAAACATTGGAAAAGTTTCTTGGTGGTGGCTCTCTCTCCCGAACTTAATACACTCAACGTGCTCGATAGTGAGCCTCTCATTACCCGCACCAATACAGCCGTGACCACTCCTGCACCCGGGGGTGAGACTTGCTGCAAAGTTTGCGTCCAAAGTTAAGTTAGATACAGTCACGTCGGTTTGTTCTGCTTGAGTGCTACCTCCGGATATATTAATAAGCTGTCGAAGACCGCTAGCAATAGGCCCGGGGATATTTTCTTTAAACTGTATTATTGAGGCACCTTTACCAGCCCCCTCAAAGATCATGTCTTTGTTAAGCTCAACACCAGCAAACATGTTGCCTGGAGATGCACCGTCATCCACTTGATAAACACCCGGACCTAGCTTGACGTGCCTCCCACTGGGCAGCCCAGCGATGATGGTTCGGAGGTCAGTGGTAGTTCGAACGACAAAGGGTCGTTCTGATGTGCCCAGCTCCTGGTATCTACCATCGGTGTTGTATACGTCATCCCGAACGATGTGAACCGTCGGTGAGGGGACCCTAATTTGGGGAATACCTAGAGGAGATTCTGCCAACCCATTTCCGGTGAGTGACGCGGTAATAGTACTATTATCAGTAATTACTGGCCTAGGACTATTCGCATCGGCTATTTCAGCTGCTGAAATAGCAACAATATCTGTAGCGTTTTGAGTGATGGTAGTGCCAAAAGTAGTATTATCTAGTCCAATTATAATATTATTAAAATCAATTGTTTTTGTTCCTTCTGTATCTTCAACTACTAGCAGATCTCCGGATGTTATTGAAAATGCTTCCGGTAATTCTCGTATATTATAAATTAATTTATCATCGTCAATATATGGCATAACAATATTTATAGTCTATTTGTTTCGTTTATAAATAAAAATATGAGAGCCTTTAAGAATTTTTTTAAACCCATAGATGATACACTACAGTTTGATCCTGAGGAGTTAATTAAAGGTATACAAGTTGAGCTAGAACATACACCATATAAATCGATTGCTAAAATTATAGCAAAGCAGCATCTCGTTGAAGATCCGCAATATTATTCAAATATGGAAAACAGGCACAAGCAGTAGGAATGCAGTTGAATTATGCATAACTCTCATTATATATTATAATGAGTGAGAAGGTTGGTGTTGCGGTTATAACATGTGATAGGCCGGGCTTTTATAATAAATGCATTAACTCAATTAAGCCGGGGTGGTATGATAAAATTATAACCGTAGATGATGGTAATATACCGGTAACTCGTTCCTCAGATGATATTGTTATTAACAGTGGTGGTAAAGGAGTTGGTCATGCTAAAAATCTCGCAATAAAATGCTTGTTAGATAATGGATGTGAGTATATTATTCTTGTAGAGGATGATATGGTATTTACAGATAACCTATTTAAGGAGTATATAGCAGCTTATAAAAAAACGGGTATACACCACTTTATGTTTGGTTATCATGGACCGGCAAATAAGGGTGGTGTTAGTGGAGGTCCTCCTAAACCTAGAAAAATTATTGACTATGGTGATATTAAAGTAGCTCTTAATTTACATTGTGTTGGGGCAGTTACTTTTTATACTAGAGAATGTTTAGAGAATGTAGGTTTATATGATGAGAAGCTAGTAAATGCTTTTGAACATGTGGAGCATTCTTACAGATTAGCTAAAGCAGGTTATAGTACACCTTACTGGTGGTGGGCAGATATACCAAACAGTTTAGATTACGTAAACGAACAAGCATGTTCAGAACATAGCTCATCTATTAGGCCCAGGAAGGACTGGCAGAGTAATATTCAAAAAGCTGCGAAGGTCTTTCTAGAGAAGCATGGTGTAACACCGGTAGGTGTTAAAGATACACTAGTTGCAACAGTCATAGATATACTAAAAAATTTTAAAAGATGAAAATAAGCTTATTGGTACCAAGTAGGGAGAGACTAAACCTTAAGTTAACACTTATTAGCTCTATTATTACAACTGTTGAGGATATTAATAATGTAGAGCTAATATTTGGCATTGATGAAGATGACCCAACAAGAGATACTGTTTATAAAATTGCTGCAGCTATACCATTTATTAAGATTGTTGATATTAAAAATAACGGTAAGTTTATAGGTATTAATAAAATTTGGAATAAATTATATCCCCACGCGTCAGGTGATATTTTAGGTTATATTGGTGATGATATGATATTTAAAACGCCTGGCTGGGATGTAAAAATTCTAGAAGAGTTTGAGGGCGACAAGCTGCCTGCAGATAAAATTAAATTGGTTCACTGTTATGACGGGTTCAGAAATAAGGATGAAATTTGTGTCAACGCATTTGTACATAAAAAATATATAGAAGTTATTGGTTATATATGTAGGGAAGAATTTCTAATTAACTGGTCTGATCAATGGTTATATCAGTCCTTTAAAGCGTTTGATAGAATTAAGTGGCTAAAAGATATATATATTCACCATAATCACTGGGTATTTGGAGGCCGTGAAAAAGATAACACAGCAGATAGAATGTTATCCGATAATAATGACCTTATTAGTGATCAACTCTGGTTTGATTTAGCTCAGGAAAGAATTAATGATATTAAGAAGATTGCAGATTATATTAATGTTGAACCAAATTGGGATGTTGTTGATACTGAGATTGGAGTAAAGGTATGAAGGTAAATAATAAAAATCTAATACACAAACATGATTTTTTTCAGAATGTTATTAACAAACTACATACACTAATTAAGGACGATAATATTATTTTTACTTTAGAAAATTTATCCGCAGAGCATAAAGATCGTGGAAATTTAGAAGTAAATAGATCGAAGTTTAATGTATTATTAGGTATGTGGGATGAATATGATACAAAGTATCATAGAGAATTAATAGATAAATATGATATAATATTCAATCAATATATTACTAAAGAAGAAGAAGAACTTTATGATAATTTATTTTCTTTACCACTAGGATATAATGGTAATATACTTGAAGATACTGAACATGTTCAAGATATTAAAAGGATAGCTGATAGATCAATAGATGTGTTTTTTGCAGGTCATATGTCGTCACACAATAGATATAACAGTATGGTTAAAAATATTGACTTCTTAACTAAAAGTGATAGTCGTAAAAAATATAATTTTGATTTCAATATAACGAGAGGCTTCATGCAAGGATTTAAGGGACCGCAGTATTATGATAAACTGTATAATAGTAAGATAGCTTTCTGTCCACCTGGTAATATAAGTACAGAAACATATAGATGGTATGAATCGATGATGTGTGGTTGTGTTATTGTTTGTCCTAAAATGCCAGAAACAAAAATATATAACGACTTGCCAGTAATACAAGTCACTAACTTCGAAACAGATGCAGCAACGGTAGTTTTGGAGTTACTTAAAGACGGTATACGGCTACAAGAATTGCAGCAAGAAAATGTAGAATACTGGAGTAAGCACTATGACCAGGAACTAGTTGCTGCGTATATAACTTCTAAAATTAAAACGAAATGATAGTACAAATTACAAGAACCAAAAATGAAGCATTCTTAATTAAAGAGATGTTACCCCTTTGGGCGAAATATGCAGATGGGTTTGTTTTTTATGATGATGGGTCGACTGACGATACTGTTGAATTTTTAAAGGCTAATAAAAATAAGTACAATATATTAGAAATTATCGAAGGTAATAAAAAGGAAAATTATATTAAAGAGCTTAAGATGGAAACTGACGAAAGACAGCCACTATATAATGCAGCTTACAAATATAGTAACAAAATTATATGTTGCGATTCGGATGAATATTTAGATGGTAGCTTTACTAAACAAGATTTAGAAAAATTACTAGAGAGTAATCCTGATACAGTTTTTAATCTTCAATGGGTACAGTATACAAGTCAAAATAATGTAAGAGTTGACGGACCGTGGGGAAACAATTTTAAAGTCAGAGCTGGTTCATATACATCACAAGGTGACTTCGGTATAGCTCAAATGCATTCTCTACATCTACCACCTGCATCTAAATCCAAAGCAATTAACCCATCACAATTATTCATAGCTCACTTACAATGGCTGAGTAAAAGGTGGGTAGGTGTTAAACAATATTTTTGGAAAATTAACGACTATGTTAATAGAGAGATTCATGGTGCTGAAGTTATAGAGGCAAGTGCATATGATGTATCGGTAAATAATTTTAAATGGCATTACTCTCAATACCCTATTGAGTTAAAAGTAGATGAAAAAATTTACGATAGTCAGGATATGAAAGCAAATTATAAGTTAGATTATATTAAGAAATATACGAAAGAGCTTGATATACCCAATCTAGGTGATTGGGGAATAGGCATTTATGAATATTGCTCAAAAGAGTAGTTGCATCAATCTTAAAATATATTTTATTATTATAATGACTCTTAATTTAGATAATGTTACAATTGTTTGTATAGATGGGGTTGATCCTAATGTAGGTGTAAAGGCTCTTAAATATAGTATGCAAAAAATTAATTTTGCGCAAAATATCATTCTTTCCCACATAAAGCCAGATATTATTCCAGGTGGGGTAAATTATGTAGAGATACCCGAACTGACACATCACACATATAGCTATTTTTGTTTACATGAGCTATATAAATATTTTACTACTGATTTCGTATTAATAATTCATGATGATGGATTCGTAATAAATCCGCAGTTATGGACTAAAGAATTTTTAAATTATGATTATATAGGAGCTCCTTGGCGAGGGGAAGGGGATAACAGGGTCGGTAATGGCGGCTTTAGTTTGCGTAGTAGAAAATTAGTAAATCTATGCCGTACAATACAGTGGGGTGGAGGTCATGAGGATGGTGAAATTTGTATAACACAAAGACAACACTTTTTAAATAACGGTTGTAAGTTTGCTCCACCTGAGTTAGCTGCTCGATTTTCCTTAGAATCGAAGTTACACGATGTTGAGTATAATCTAGAAAATAGCTTCGGATTTCATGGTAAGGGGGTTGTTGAATCTGTCCACTATGGTGAAGGTCAGCAATTTAAAGATAAATTAAAACTGAGAGATGCTGTAGTATTATGAAAATTGTAGATACATTTACATTCTTTAATGAATTAGAACTATTAGAAGTTAGGTTAAACATCTTAAATGATCACGTCGATAAATTCGTTTTAGTAGAATCAACAAGAAGCCATCAAAACAAACCTAAACCGTTATTCTATCAAGAAAATAAACATTTATTTAAAAAGTTTAATTCTAAAATAGAGCATATTATAGTTAATGATTTTCCAGAGCATAACTATCACTCTTTTGAGCACCATCAAAGGGACTGTATAGAACGTGGGTTAGGATATTGCGAAGATGACGATATAGTTTTTATATCTGATATTGATGAGATATGGAATCCCGCAAAGATAGATCTGAATATAGACGGTGAAAAAATCTATAAATGGGGATCTTTTCTATCATATTTTTACTTAAATTTAATAGCGCAACCTAGCACGTGGTGGCAACCTCTATTTTTAAAGTATAGCCTTTTTAAGAGTCTTAGAAGTCAAAATTTTGAAATTACCCGTGATATTCTTAGAAATGATAAGGGCACACCTCAAATAACTAAATTATTTGAGCATTTATCTGATTTAAGAGGATGGCATTTTTCTTATATAGGAGATGTAGAGTATAAACTACAAAACTTTTTACATAGTGAACATAGATATAAAAAGAAAAAATATATACAACAATGTGTAAAGGATAGAGTCAATCCCTTCCACCCTACCGTAAAGATGTGTAGATTGCCGGTTAATATAAATTTAAAAAATTACTTACCTAGTTATATATCTGATAATATTAATAACTATGAGCATTTAATTTTAAATAAGTAATGGTAGATGTAGAATTTATAGGCGGGTTGGGTAATAATATGTTCCAATATGCTGCGGGACGTATAATAGCAGATAAGAAGGGATATAATTTAAATACTACAAATCTAAATCAATTAGACCAGTTTTTTAAGAATGTTAAAAATATAACAGATAGGAAAAGCTTAAACGACCCGGTATTACAAATAGGTTACGAGACAACAGTAGGTCCACAAACTTATATAGAGCAAGAAGTTGCAGATTTTAAAGGTACCATAAAAGTTAAAGGCTTTTTTCAAAGGCATGAATTATATAATGCACATAGAGATCAACTATTAAAATGGTTTAAGACTGATGTTAAACTTGAAAAGGTACCAGGAGAAAATGATTTGGTGTTGCATGTAAGACTTGGTGATTATATGGGACTAGGTTGGCAATTAGATACTGGTATCTTTATTGATATATTAAAGAAAGAAAACTATAATAAGTATTTTATTGTAACAGACGAACCTGATAATCCAATAATTGATAATATTCTACAAACAGTTGATGGTGGGGAAGTAGTGAGTACGGATAAAATATCTGATTTTGAATTTTTATGTAGAAGTAGCCTCCTAGTACTATCTCACTCATCATTTAGTTGGTGGGCATCTTTTTTAGGTAATGCGAGAAAAGTAATAGTACCTTACAACGGTAATAAAGGCCTTTGGAAGGTAAACCCTTTAAAAAATGACATTGATTTAATTAAAGACACGTCTAAATATTTTCGCTATGTTTATGACTCTCGACCAACTTAATCAAAGATTTGATCTCAATATTAAAGGAATTATCCATTGCGGTGCGCACCATGCCGAAGAAAGCGACGCTTATGAGAGACACGGCATTAGCAAAGTTGTGTGGGTTGAAGGTAACTCAGAGTTAGTTCCGATAGTGGAAAGTAAGGTTGGTAATTTACCTGACAATAAAGTTTTTAATTATCTAGTTTATGATGAAGATGGTAAAGAGCTTGAATTTAAGATAACAAATAATACACAATCTTCTTCTGTATTAGAATTTGGTACTCATAAGCGTTATTATCCTGGAGTAGATTTTATTAAATCAGAGGTTAAGAAGGCATATACGTTAAAATATATTATTGAAAAAGAAAATCTTAAAATGGAAGATTATAATATGCTTAATTTAGATCTTCAAGGTGTTGAACTTAGAGCATTAAAGAGTATGGGTGATTATATTGATAGTATTGATTACGTGTATACAGAAATTAACGATGATATGGTTTATGAAGATAACGATCTTTTAGTAGATCTAGAAGAGTACTTAGCATCAAAAGGCTTATATAGAGCTAGTATTCATTTATTGAGTGAGAGGTGGGGCGATGCTTTCTATATTAGGCGAAAGGAGAAATAATGAATAACGATAAAAATAAATTATCTGTTTTCGGATCTAAAGGTTTTATAGGTAGTAGATTTACCGACTTATACCCTGATGATGTAATTGAAATAGGTAGAGAGGATTGTAAAGCTAAATCGCGTAATATTTTATATTTTATCAGTACAGTAGATAATTACAATATACACAATGATCTTCATATTGATATTGAAACCAATTTATCAAAGCTAATGAAAGTTGTTGAGGCTAATAAAAAGGAAGATCTCGTTTTTAATTTTATTAGCTCTTGGTTTGTTTATGGACAAAATCCAGATATACCGTTCGCTGAAGATAATACTGAGTGTAGACCTACTGGTTTTTACTCTATAACAAAAAGATGTGCAGAAGAGATGCTAATATGCTTTTGCAATACATTTAACATACGGTATAGAATTTTTAGATTAGCTAACGTTCTAGGCCCTGGTGATAATAAAATTTCTAGAAAAAAGAACGCGTTGCAATTTCTTATGAATGAAATGGTAAACGATCGTGATTTGCATTTATATTATGGGGGTGAAGTTTTAAGAGATTACATCCACGTGGATGATGTATGCGCTGCGTTAAAACTTTGCACAGATACCGCTCCTACTAATCAAATTATTAATATTGGATCTGGCCGGCCGTATAAGTTTCTAGATATCATCGAAAAGGGTATGGAGGTATCAAAGTCGAAATCAAGAATTATTAATATTGAACCAACAAAATTTCATAATATAGTTCAAACAAAACATTCATATTTAGATATTAAAAAGTTGAAATCTTATGGGTTTAAGCCAAAATATAATATAGACGATATAGTAACTAAATTAATCAATCACTATAGCAATATAAAAAAATGAGAACTACAAAAAAAGTATGGTACGCCCCTAATATGTTTGAATCTTATGGTGAGGAAGAAATTAAATCAGTTGAAGAATGTTTACGGGATGGCTGGCTTGCTGGTTTTGGTAAACGAAGTAAGCAATTTGAAAAGGAAGTTTCTGAATTTTTTGGAAAAAAATATGGTGTTTTTGTAAATTCAGGCTCATCTGCTTGTTTACTAGCTCTAGCATCTATCGACCTACCAAAAGGTAGTGAAATTATTACACCTGCATGTACATTTTCAACTACCGTAGCTCCTATTATTCAGCTTGGACTTACGCCGGTGTTTGTAGACGTTAACCTTACATCTTATGTGGTTGATGTGGAAGATGTAGTTAACGCTGTAACAGATAAAACTAAAGCATTAATGATTCCTAACTTGGTAGGTAACAAGCCTGATTGGAAATCTATAAAAGAAGAGTTAGTTAAGATTGGTAGAGATGACATAATTTTAATTGAAGATTCTGCCGATACCGTAACACATACACCTGAGACAGATATTTCTACTACCAGTTTTTATGCAAGCCATGTCATTACAGCTGGTGGCACGGGTGGTATGGTAATGTTTAATAAGCAAAAGTACGAACAGAGGTGTTTGCAGTATAGAGATTGGGGTAGAATTGGTGATAATAGTGAAGATATGTCAGATCGCTTCACGCATAAAGTAGACGGTATTGCTTATGATTATAAATTTTTATATGGTGTACTTGGTTATAATATGAAGTGTTCTGAGATGAATGCTGCATTCGGACTAGTACAGGTTAAAAAATTAGACACGTTCTTAAGTAAAAGACGTGATAACATTAAACGATATTTGGATAATCTGAAAGACGTTTCAGAGCTTATCTTACCTGACGATAGTATCGAGCCTAACTGGTTGGCTATTCCTTTACAGACACGAAATAGATACGAGCTTCTTAATTTTCTAGAAAATAATAATATACAAACACGGGTCACGTTTGCAGGTAATGTTACACGTCATCCTGTGTATAGAGAATACTTTCAAGAATTTACAAATTCAGATAACATTATGGAAAATGGCTTCCTCCTAGGGGCGCACCATGGAATGTCGGTTGAAGATGTTGATTACGTTTGTGATAAAATTAAAGAATTTTTTACAAAATGAAAAAAATAGTCTACGTAACTGGTTGTTTAGGTTTTATTGGCTCGTACGTTACACGTACGTGTCTTAAACGGGGATGGTATGTTAGAGGGGTAGATAAAATTACATATGCCTCTAACACTAAACTCCTCAAAGAATTTGCAAAATATGATAATTTTGTATTTACACATAGTGATATCAATAACTTAAAGTTCCTTTATGATTGCGACTATGTTATTAATGTAGCTGCGGAAACGCATGTTGGTAATAGTATTGCAAATAGTGATGACTTTGTTTATTCTAACATAAATGGTGTTCATAATCTTTTAGAATTATTAAGAAATCATAGAGGTGAACATAGTCATAAGCCAGTGTTCTTACATTTTAGTACAGATGAAGTATATGGTGATATTGAATCAGGTAATCATACTGAAACAGATCTCTTACATCCTAGTAACCCATACTCCTCTACTAAAGCTGCTGCTGATCAACTAGTATTAGCTTGGGCTAGAACATATGACATACCCTATAACATTATTAGACCAACAAATAACTATGGTATTGGTCAATATGTAGAAAAGCTTATCCCAAAATCTTGTAAGTTTTTAGGTCTAGGTAAAAGGATACCCATTCATAATGACGGTACGCCTATTCGTAATTGGTTGCATGCTCAAGATACAGCTAATGCTATAATTACTATTATTGAGTCTGGTACTCAGAATGAAATTTATAATATTGCTGGTGATTTTGAGCAGCAAAATATTACTACTATTAAAAAAATTATTAAAGAATATCATGGATATTCAGATGTTTCATCTTATATTGATAATACCTATAGTAGAAAAGGTCAAGATATTAGATATGCGTTAGACGATTCTAAGCTTAGAAAGCTTGGTTGGCTACCTGAAAAAAAGTTTGATATAGAGCTCCCGGATATTATAAGATATTATAAAAATAAATTTATATGGTAATATAAATGAGAACAACATGAAAACTAAAAAGGATTTAAAATCAACATATTTAACATTTGGTAGTTGGTCATCTAAAATAGTAGCAGCTGTGAATTATTTTAGAGAACCGTTTAAAGATAGGGTTAGTAGTGAACGTGAGTCTGGTCAATTTAAGTTAGATGAAATGTAACTACACATCTCTCAAAAAACGAATACTGGATATAGCTTATAAAAATAGACTCAGCCATTTAAGTAGCTATTTTACAAGTGTGTCTATAATAGACGATATATATAGTGACATGTCAGAGGATGATATTTTTATATTATCCTCCGGCCACGCAGCAATTGCTCTTTATGTTTGTTTGGAAAAGCATAGAGGGGTTGATGCAGAGCGATTATTTGAAAAACATGGAGGACATCCTCATAGAGATGAGGAAAACTTCTTACATTGCTCTACAGGTAGTCTAGGATTAGGTATAACAATAGCGTTAGGTCGAGCACTGGCTAACCCTGATAGGAAGGTATATGTTTTAATAAGCGACGGGGAATGTGCTGAAGGTAGTGTGTGGGAGGCATTAAAAACTATAGTAGAGCAAAACATTACCAATATTGAGGTACATGTTAATATGAACGGATACGCTGCTTATGATGTAGTAGATCAGGCGTATCTGTTAAGTAGGTTAAAGATTTTTCTACCTGGAATTATTGTTCATAGAACAACTTCCGAGCATTTTTCCTTTTTACATGGGCTAAATGCACACTACCATATAATGAGTAAAGCAGATTATAATAACGCGTTAGTTGAACTATGAGAAAGAACTTAGCAAATCTTCTATTGAAGGAAATGAAATCTAATGAAGATATATATCTTATTACAGGTGATTTAGGTTATGGTCTCTGGGATGATATACGTGATACTTATCCGAGTAAATTCTTTAATGTTGGGTCTTCAGAGTTAGTTATGATGGGAATCGCGATTGGAATGGCGATGGAAGGTAAAATACCTTTTGTCTATTCTATTACACCATTTGCCATATGTAGGCCATATGAAATGATTCGTAATTATCTCAACCATGAAAAAATACCGGTCAATATTTTAGGTGGGGGTAGAGATCGTGACTATGGTCATCTAGGATTTTCACATTGGGCAGATGATGACAGAGCAATAATGAAAACATTTACAAATATTAAAACATACCACCCTAATAATATTGATGAACTTGAGAGTAACTTTAAATTAATTATTAACAGCAAGGTACCCACATACCTAAATTTGAAAAAATGAAGCAAATTCTTATAAAAAAAATGAAGCAAATTCTTATAACAGGTGGTGATGGTTATATTGCAAAATCTCTTAAAAATACCCTAACGGCAGAATTCGATATTACAACCATTTCGAGAGCTGACTTCGACCTTACAGAGAGTGAAGCAGTTAATAGCTGGTTCAAAGATAAACTTTTTGATGTTGTAATTCATACTGCTGCCGGCGGAGGTAGTAGATTAAAACATGACACTAGTGATGTAATATATCAAAACCTACAAATGTTCTATAATATATATAATAATAGATCTAGATTTAAAAAATTTATTGAGTTTGGATCTGGTGCAGAATTTACAACACCAGTTACACCATACGGTCTTAGTAAAAAAGTTATAAGTGATATTATTAAGCAACATAAAATGTTCTATAATTTAAGGCTATTCGGTGTCTTTGATAGCAATGAGCATAGTACAAGATTTATTAAACGTAATATACTTAATTATATTAATGATAAGTCAATAGAAATATATAAAGACAAATTTATGGATTTTATTTATATGGCGGATTTAATTTATATTGTCAAACAGTGTGTGTATGGTAACGTCATAGGTGGTGTATATAATTGTGTATATAAAGAGATGTATAAGCTATCTGATATTGCGAAGTTAATTAATAATCTAGATGCTCATACTGTTGATGTGAATCTAGTAAATACAGGTCTAGATGCCCCATATAAGAGTAATTTTACCGGTTTTGAGAGTAATAACTTAATGGGATTAAAAAAAGGTATACAGAAAACATATATAAGCTTGAAAAGATAGTATATGTTCATATACTATAAATTATATGATTATTGACCAGCAAGTATATGAAGGTAATTTGATCCATGATAGGTTCGCTTATAAGTTCTTTAAAAAGGTAGTAAGCCCAGTCGGTAATATTATCGCATTCCGGGCACCCATGTATGTAAGTGATAACTTAATTGATCTAGAGGATGCTCTCTCAAATGACTATATTTACTCTGAGGATGCAGTTAACTTTTGCTGGGAAATTCCAAATCTGTGCCCTTTAGGTGCAGTATCATTTCAAAGATTATTTAACACAGCTATTGCAAATATTTTGTCTAATATTTTATCAATGCCAATTATAGTTGATGGTGATGATTTAATGGTGCAGGATAAGTTTATTGGGTCAGATGATAAGGTTAGAGACTCTGGTAAAGTAAGTGTATCTATTACGTATAGTAAAGATAGCGTAGCTCTCGGGCATACTGGTATTAATATTAACGCTGGTAGAAAAGCTCCGGGATTTGCATATTCGACACATTTAAGCGATACTCAAATTGAATCATTTATGACAGCTGTAATTAATTATTTCAATAATGAAGTGTTGGATCAGTGGGTCGCGACATCGAAAATTTTGGTGTAATGAATTTTTTCCAAACACAAAATAAGCTTTTCTTTTCTAAAAAAGATGACGCAGGTGTATTAGATCTAGAAGGTGAGCAGAGCTTTGTACCATTTCTCTTTAATAGGTGGTTATCATTTTACGGGAAAGATACTGTAAATTTTACAAATGAGACTTTAAATAAGTTTCACTCTTTGTTTGAGAGTAAACAGGAGATGTATAAGCTATACTACTACCTGATACCTAGACTTAAGTTCAAGCGTATACAGTACATTAAGAAAAAGAAAAAGGTTGTAAATGAGGAGACTGATAATTTAGCACTTATTGCTAGCAATAACCAAATTTCAGTTAGGGAGCTGCAACAATATTTAAATGACTTGACTTGATATTCTACAGAGTTGTCATATATAATTTATATGCCTGCAGATATTAATAAATTAACACCAGAAAAGCATTTAATTGATTTATCACCAAATAATACTGGTGATGTGGGTCTTACTGATGATTTTGAATTAGCCGCCATTTTTGATGATATTCTACTAGTGGAGTATATTGATGAGACAGAGGAAGGTGAAATTGAAAGGAATGGTATTGTAGTACCAACAAATGCTATTACTCGAGCCTGGCGTAAAGCTAAAATCCTATTAGCGGGACCTAAAGTTGTAACTGCTAAAGTCGGTGATATTGTAATCTTTCCAAATAACTTAGGTGTTACCGTCGCAAATATTGATGTAGAGGGTATTGGTAAAGTTAAAAAGGGTATATTTTTAAACGAAGATAGATTATTTGGTATTTGTAAATTAAAAAATGATAATACAAAGATCAACTCTTGATAGTATACTGCTTACAAATGTATGTGATATTCGATTTGTTAGAAAGATACCCAAAGCAGGTGCACCACCAACTCGGCGCATGCTTTGTACAAAATCATACAGTTTATTAAATTCTACAAATGGTAGAATTACACTTAACTATAGACCCCCTGTACGCCCATCACAAATTAATGAAGCTAAAGATAATATTATTAATGTGTGGGATATATTAATGCAGAGTTATAGGAATATTAATATGGGTCAATGTGATCTAATTGAGCAAATACCCGCAGCAGAGGAATTTTGGACATATTTTAATGATAATATATATCCAATGTCTGCAGAACAAAAAGCAAACTTTATGAACACATGAATGCCTGTCTAGAAAATGTAGCAAATTATGTTAAACCCTTCCTATTATCAAATATTGTAATAAGAACAGATAAGAAGATTCTTAAAAAAGGTAAATTTAAAATATTTCAAATAAAACAACACTATATTAGATTTATGATTGAAGTAGATGGTAGTCTCAAGATGTATGAGATGCCATACCCATTTACTGTTAAAAGGGTAAATAATATAACAGTGTTTAATTATAAACTGAGCTCGTTTTTGAAAGACAGTGAGCTAATTTTACAGTCAAAGTTTCTAGATATATCACAAACATCTAAATTGTATAATAATTTAGTGTACATATTGACTTCTGCAGAGTAACGCCTATACTGTATATGTGATACCTAATCTATTAACTCACTTCCCGCCTAAATATACACCTAATTCCCAACAAGTAGAGCTTCTCAATTGTATAGATAGAGCATTTAATGGTGGTTATAAGTTTGTGGTGTGTAATGCACCTACTGGTAGTGGCAAATCATTCATTTCAAAGACTGTTGGTAACATATCTAAAGAATGTTCTAATAATTTTAGAGATGTAATTACTTCATATCTCGCATATAGGCAGATGCACGGCGGGGGGTACGTACATAGCGACGAGTGTGAAGAAGAGCCATCATTTGGTTGTACTGCCTTAACAATTACCAAATCTCTTCAGGATCAATATAAAGAGCTTTTTAATGATGTTGAAGTTCTTAAAGGTAAATCAAATTATCAATGTGCGATAGATCCTAACTTTTCGGTTGAAGTAGCTCCTTGCTTACACTTACCAAAAATAAAGGAGGAGTGTTGGGCAAAAAAATGCTGCCCATATTATGAGCAGAGAAATACTACACTAACTGCACAGTTTAATACGCTTAATTATAGTATGTTCTTTGCTTTACCAGAACACCTTAAGAAGAGACAGTTTTTAATATGTGATGAAGCCTCAGAACTTGAAGATCAGTTAGTTAAGGAGTTCTCATGTAAAGTCGAATATAAAGTTATTAAAAGTTCTAATATCGATTACACACCCTATACTAGTAGGACAGATGGCTATAAATGGTTAAATACCCTATCTGCAAATATCAATGAAAGAATTAATAATATTAAGGATTTATTAATAGCCAAAAAAGGTACATCAAATAAGAGGGTGTTAATTGACCTCAAGGGTGAGATAATTAGACTTCGCAACATTCATAGTAGGATTAACCTCGTTATAGAATCATGGAGCGAGTCAGAATATGTCTTTGATAGAGATCGTGAAGGAGTAACCTTTATGCCACTTAAGGTAGATAAGCTAGCCCACCAACTGTTTGATTATGCAGATGGTGTTATATTGATGTCAGCTACAATTATTGACCCTGACAATTTTTGCAAATCGCTCGGTATTGATAACTTTAAATATGTGGAGGCTGAATCTACATTTGAGCCTAAAAATGCACCTATCGTTTGTAACACTAAATTTAAATTAAATTATTATAACCTTAAAAATAATTTACCTAAAGTTATAAAGCAGATCGTAGAAATATGTGATCATCATAAAAATGATAAGGGTATTATACATACACATAATAATACTATTACTAGAGGTATAGCAAATGAATTAACATCAGACAGGTTCTTAATTCGGGAACCTGGAGTGAGAAATGAGGATATCTTAGAACAACATACTTCAACAGATGACCCAACTGTTCTCATATCACCATCAATGACATTTGGGGTAGATTTAAAGGATGATTTAGCTCGGTTTCAAATTATTGTTAAGGCTCCCTTTCTACCAACTAAGGATGTTAGAATTGAGAGGTTGATGAAGGATAATTTTAGTTGGTATCAAAATAAAATGCTCTGTACCTTAATTCAATCATGCGGTAGGGGTATTAGATCGAAGAAAGACTATTGCATAACTTATATTTTAGACGGTGCAATTACAGAAAATATCATTAAAAATAGGCATAAATTACCAAAATATTTTATTGAGAGATTTTTGTAATAAATATATGTATCAAAAACTATACATATTCGTTTGAAATCAAAGATATGCTTACACAATTTGTGGCAGCATTTGATGATACAGTCATTAAAAGATACGATAAAAATAATAATGCTCGACAAAATGTTGAAGTTAGGTATGTTTTTGCTCCGAAGCAGCGGGTGATGTATGATATTGTTAACAAAGCGCAAAACCTTACTTTACCTGTAGTTGCTATAGATCTAACATCTATAACATATGATAATGATAGGGTGTTTAATAAAATTAACAACTTATATAACTATACAAATTCTACAGATAGTACAGAAATACGGATGCCGGTACCTATTAATCTAGAGATCAATTTTTCAATAATAGCTAGATATATGCAGGATATGGAGCAAATTGTATCAAACTTTGCCCCGTATTCAAACCCCTACATTGTCATAGCGTGGGAGGAACCATCTGAAACTGGTGATAGTGTAGAGATTAGAACCGAGGTTGAGTGGAGTCAAAGCATAGCATTAAATCAACCTACAGACCTAACCTACACAGATAAATTCAGAGTTGTTGCAGATACTAACTTTACAATAAAGGGTTGGTTATTTAGAGATAAAAATACAGCCTCTGCACCAATTTACTTTATTGAGCAAAACTTTATTAATTCAACTCCAAATTATAATTTAACACAACCGCTAACCTCGCTAGACTATGAAAACTTTTTTAATAGCCTAACAGCAGAGTGTGATGTTGAAACATTCATACTATCAGCAATACCTAGTATTACAAATATATACCATACTACAACCGGCACCGTTTTAGATGTTGTCAATCCTATAACATTGAATAAGAATATGTCTGCGTATAATATGTATAATTATAATATACTTGGTACTAATTTTCTCAAAACAGATCTTATCTTATTGAGTGCAAACAACACATCATTAACAAATAATTTAACAGCTATAGACACAACATACACTGGCCCGGTCTCTGGGTTTGTTGTTGATCCAAATAACTATAAAATACTAAGTGATGAAGTGTTAACAATAAATATACCTTACCTATCCGGATCCGGAGATTTTGATATAATAGTTAAAAATCCAGCCGGTTGGGGATCGTCGAATAGTATAAGTGGTTTATACTTCATCGCAGAATAAATAACATTATAACATACAATGGCAGATACATCACCTAATCAAAATCGTTCTTATGTGAGTAACGACGGAAAATCTTCTACGTTTGGTAGAAGCCTTGTTCAATATATACAGAATAGACTACCATATACCAATGCCGTTCAGGATGATGATAGTTTAAATCCAAAATATAAATATTTTAATAAGACCGGAGGGCGACGCGCGGAAGCTTTAGCGAAAACATCTGTCTCATCTTCTAATAGTTATAATAATGTAGCGATAGGTGAGTTTGGTAAGGACTCGTCTTTCGCAGACATAATGTATGCAAACCTGCAGGAGGATAAAACTGGTCGTGTTAGAGACTATCGAATCATGTCCGCTTACTCTGAAGTTGCTGAAGCTTTAGATGAAATATGTGACGAAACTATTAACGAAAATGATGTAGGTGAAATAGCTAGAATTAATTTTGAGAATATTGATTTAGATGTTACTGATAAGAAAAATCTTGAAGATGAATTTTATAAGTTTATTGATTTCTTCGACCTCAAGCAAAAGGGTTGGCAGTATTTTAGACAGCTTTTAATTGAAGGTGAGATATTTTTTGAGCTTATTTTGCATGATGAATATACTCATGAAGGTGTATTAGGGTCGATAAATTTGCCGGCAGAGCTTATAGACCCGGTATACAATAATATACAAAATATGCTTGTTAAAGGTTATATTTATAAAAAACCTATCTTTAGTGAGACCCAACCAAGTAAAGTTGAAAGGTATGATTTTATCCCAATGGATTCAAATCAAATCGTATATATCAATTCAGGTGTTTATAATGAAACAAAAGAATTTGTCACACCATTTTTAGAAAACGCTCGTAGACCGTTCCGACAGTTATCATTAATTGAGGATGCTATTGTTATTTACAGACTTGTGCGCGCTCCGGAGCGGTTGGTGTTTAATGTTGATGTTGGTAACATGGCACCACCAAAGGCCGAAGCGTATCTTAGAAAGCTTATACAAAATTATTGGTCGAGAAAAACATTTGACATGGATCAAAGTGACGTGGTTAAAAAGTTCAACCCACAATCCATGCTTGATGCATTTTGGTTCGCTAAAAGGCAGGGATCCGAAGGTACATCTGTAACACAATTACCAGGTGGTTCAAACCTCGGCGAGTTAGCCGATCTAATGTATTTTATTAAGAAACTTTATAAAGCATTAAAGGTACCCACCACCAGAATCGATCCAGAAGATCGCACAGTTGATACATCAACTACGTTACGAGAAGAGTTAAAATTTGCTAAATTTGTTATACGACAGCAGCAGCGGTTCGCTGCCGGTATTAAAAAGGGATTTATTACACATCTTAAATTAAGAAATATGTGGGATAAGTATGATCTTTGCGAAACAAATTTCGATATAATTTTTAATGTGCCGACAAATTTTTTCGAGCTTAGAGAGAGTCAGCGGCTAGAACTTAAAGCTACTAACTTTAACAACTTAGCATCAAATGAATTTGTAAGCGCTACATATGCGCAGAAAAAATATCTTGGATGGAAGGATAGAGACATACTTGCAAATAGGGAGTTTCTTAGAAAAGATGCAGAGATGCAATGGGAGCTATCACAAATTCAAGCCACCGGTCCGGCATGGAAAGAGCAGCTAGCAGCCGGTAATTTAGGTGCTGATGAAGGTGGTGATCTAGGTGGTGATCTAGGAGGTGGGGATGGTTTGGGAGGTATACCTGATTTCGGCGGTGGTCCAGCTGCAGAAGGTGATGTTGAATCTGAAATAGATGTAGCCCCGGTTGATGTAGAGCCTATAGAGTAATAACTATTTTGGGATAAATTGCAGAATTGAATAAATATATTCATGCCAGCTGCTTGTGAAATAACACCCTTATCTGCCTTTTTATCAACAAACCTTAATAATAAGATAGACACCTATGATAGACTGGGTGATAGGGTTAAGAGGTCTTTAGGCTGGCCGCTAATATCGCTCGAAATTCATACTGATCAACTTCGGGAGAATATACAAATCGCAGTAGAGTATTTTACTAAATACGCAGGATTTACTCAAGAATACCTAATTTTTGATTCAAACTTATATGAACATAAGAAAGGTATTCGGCTTGATCTGTTATATACATTAGCAAATACTGACTTATCAACCAACGCACAGAAGGTAGCAGGCACAAATCCTCTAGGTCCTGGTTCACAGTTTTATGGTGAAACGCCAGAGACCATTTTTGTTGCAACATCTAGTGTACAGGGCACACAATTTTCTAGTTCATCAGCTCTATCTGCAACATTTTCTAATGGTATATCTCAGTTTGAGTTGTTTGATAGTACTTTATATGGCTCAATTACATCGTTTAACCAGTCGTTAACTGCTAACTTTACTGAAAATACGAGAAAGACATTATCATATCAAGGCTTATCATCCGAGGCTGTCACATTTCAAAATGTATTTGATTATGATGTAATGGATTATAGGAAGGTTGTTGATGTGACAGATTTTGAAGAAGGTTCATCTAGTGGTATTAATACCCTATTTACGCTTGAGCAAACAATGGCACAGCAAACATATTTTTCATACTCTATGGGTAACTATGGGTTCGATCTGGTATCTTGGTATACATTAAAGGAATGGATTGATACTCGCGAGAAAGTACTAGCTACTAGAAGAGACCTTAAATTTGATCCTCGAACACAATACATGCAGATGTACCCTCAACCTAAGCCAAATAGTAGGTTCTATGGTGTGATATCAAGCTATGTGGAACGACCTATTCGTGATATAATTAAAGAGCAGTGGGTGTATGAATACGTATTAGCACTGACTATGATTACTATTGGTAGAATTAGAGGCAAATTTACAAATGTAAATCTACTAGGCGGGGGTACATTGAACTATGATATGCTTAATGAAGGAACGACCCGGAAGGAGAGTTTAGAGCTGAAGTTACTGGAAGGTGCATCACCCGGGTTAGGCGATACTGACCCAATTACATTTTTCGTCGGGTAGGGACTTTTAACCTTACAATTAATATAATGGCATCTAAAAAATACAGACAGGGTATTTTTACACCAACAAATCCGGATAAATTTATCGGAACAAAGGCCGTTTTTAGATCCGGGTTAGAGCTTAAATTTTTTAGGTTTTGTGATTTAAATGAAAAGGTAATTAAATGGGGTAGTGAGAATGTAGTAGTACCATATTATAGCCCTCTAGATAATAAGATACATAGGTATTTTGTAGACAATTATGTTGTAATTAAAGAGGGTGAACATATTAAAAAATATCTAATAGAGATTAAGCCTTCCAGACAGACAAAAAAACCGACAACAAAGTATAAAAAGAAGTCCCATCTCATATACGAGCAACGAGCGTATGTAATTAATACAGCAAAATGGGAAGCTGCTCGAAAGTATAGCCAGAAAAATGGATATGAATTTATAATTTTAACAGAAAAAGATCTTAACTAAATAAATAATAATATGCCTGTACCATTTACTGATAATTTTGGCTCTACCTACATTAATGTTAATGAGTGTAGATCATTTAATCAACCACTAACAACATCTCTTGTAGGCCTATCTCCCCAGGTTTGTTCAGAAGTTATTATATATAACAAATCCGGCCATTTGATGAATATTTATGACTCAAATAACTCATTATCAGCTAATCGTTTACAACTTGATGATAATGACGTTGTAACTATACGAGGCATTACAAATAGTGAACAAGTTAGTGCTCAATCTGTGCATGGTGCAGGAAGCGGTACATTCTTTTATAGAACACAGTATTATAGTATCACAATGTCACGATAATTAAATACTATTATAGTAGAATAAGTTTACAGTATAGTATAAATACATATATATGGCTCTAAAACTAAATTTGGTTGTAGAAAATCCTGATATTGCGGATCAGTTCGAAATTATTGAAGAGGAGACAAATAAGGATACACCATCTAACCTGTATATAAAGGGTCCATATATGATGGCAGAGGGTGTTAATAGGAATAATAGATATTACCCATTAAATGAGCTTGAACGTGAAGTTCGGAGATATAATGAAGAGATGGTTAAGCCCGGTCGAGCAATGGGAGAACTCAACCACCCATCATCCGCTGATGTAGATTTAGAGCGGGCATGTCATATGGTTACTGAAATTACACAAGATGGTAATGTATTCTATGGCAAGTCCAAGGTATTAACCACACCATGTGGCCAAGTTGTACGATCCTTAATTAATGATGGTGTTAAAATTGGTATGTCTTCAAGAGCACTTGGTACCCTAGAAGAAAAGGCAGATTATAATCAAGTGAACAATTTAAAGTTGGTTGCTATTGATTGTGTGGCTGATCCTTCATATTCCTCCGCGTTTGTTAATGGTATATTAGAATCTAAACAATGGGTCTTAGCGGAAGACGGCGCGTATGAGGAAATATACGATAAATTTGAGGAGAGTATTTCTTCCCTTCCTAAAAAAGGTGTGGATGAATATCTAAGAGAACGGTTTTTATCCTTTATTAACAACCTTTAAGGTATAAATATAATTTAGTATGCCTAGATCAAAAAAAGATAACGTGGAGGTTGACAGTGAAGAAGATGAAGAAGTTTCTATGAATACTAAACTAACTCAGTTTATATCAGCAATTTCTGATAAAAATTATGCGAGTGCACATAAATATTTAAAGAGCGCTGTTGAAACTAAATTAGTAGATAGAGTTAATGGTGCAACAGAACAACCACTTTTTAAAAATGACTAGAAAATCAATCCTACCAGAAAGCGTTAAGGAGGTCTTGACTGAAGATTCGATTGCATCTGTTGAGGGCGCCATTAGAGAAAAATTATCACTCTCTGTTGAAGCAGCACTCACTGAACAAGACGATCTTTATGCCAAAAAACTCAATGAATTAGTTTCCGCAATTGATAAAGATCATTCACTGAAACTTAATCGTGTTGTAGAATCAGTTGATCTTGGCAATTCGAAGAAATTAGCGAAAATAATCAACAGATATGAGAAAGAGTTACATGGATCTGCGAAGGATTTTAAAAATACACTAGTTGAATCTATCTCAAACTATCTCGAAGAGTATATTGATGAATCAATTCCACAGAAAGAGATTTTAGAAGCAACTCAAAACCGGACCGCTATGGAAGTTCTTACTAATCTCCGTAAAGTACTAGCTGTAGATTCATCGTTGATGAGCGAATCAGTTAAAGACGCTGTAGTTGATGGAAAGGCGCAAATCACTCAATTATCTGATAGATTAGAAAAAGCTGAACGCGAAAATGTTATTCTTAAAGAGGCTTATAACAAGACTAAAACAGATCTACTGTTAGAGACTAAGACATCAGCTCTCCCAGAGAAGAAAGCTCAATATCTTCGCAGGATTTTACATGATAAATCACCCGAATTTATTGAAGAGAATTTCGACTATACAGCTAGATTGTTTGATAAAAAGTCAAGCGAAAGACTGAAAGTCATTAAAGAAGAAGCTTATTCACAGCGACAAGTTAAAGCTGATGTACCTAAGCAACTAAGTGCTCAACAGCCGGAGAAGGTAAACCCTTATTTGGAAGAGCTATCTCGTATGAAATAATTTCTAGAAATAATTTCTCACTGAACAATGAGGCATTAATGCCTGAATATCCTGGAGCATGACTCCATGAAGGTCGAAAAAAAAAGAAAGGAAACAAAAATTTATGAATAAACCACAATCTTTTATTGATAAGAACAGAGCCGATACTCTTTTAGAGAAATGGGCGCCTGTTCTAGATTATTCATCTGATAGCGTTAAGTCTATTGAAGATGACACAGTTCGTCTTAACACAGCAATTCTTCTTGAAAATCAAGAGAAATGGTGTGTTGAAGAATCAAACTCTTCCGGCAACGGTGGATCCCTAGGATCCGGGGGGCAATTTAACCCTCATGGTCCTACATCCTCTGATAATTATGCTGCAGGCGATGCTCGTCTCCCAAAAGTACTTATCCCTATGATACGACGTACGTTCCCTGAGCTCATCTCCAACGATATTGTTGGTGTTCAGCCCATGTCCGGTCCTGTTGGTCTAGCTTTTGCTCTACGTTACTCCTACCAAGGTGCAGATCTCGGTAGTGGTATTGATGGTGGAGCAACTGGTGGCGGTTCAGGTTCGAATTGGCATGCTGAAACAGCCTATGAAGGTTCAGCCGGTCTGAATAATGATGAACTTGGTTATCAACTGCTTGACACAAGGTTCACTGGTGCATCCTCCACTGCTTTAAGTGGTAATGCTGACTGGACCTTCTCTGCTCAAGACGGTGGTGTTGCTAATATTCTCAAAAACTTTGAGATTACCGGTAACATTCCGCAAGTTGAAGTTAAATTCGAGAAAACAGCCGTTGAAGCTGGTACCCGTAGGTTGGGTGCTCGCTGGTCTGTTGAATTGGAACAAGACCTCAAGAACATGAACGGTATCGATGTCGATGCTGAGATCACAAATGCTATGTCATATGAGATCCAAGCTGAGATTGACCGTGAAATGCTCATGAGAATGATTCAATCTGCTCTTGGCGCAGGCGCCGGTGCTGGATACTCTATCTGGTCACCTGCATCTGCTGATGGGCGTTGGCTCGTTGAACGTAATCGTGATTTCTATCAGAAACTAATCATTGAGGCCAATCGAATCGCTGTACGTAACAGGCGCGGTGCTGCTAACTTTGTTGTAGCTACACCACGTGTTTGCGCTATCTTGGAAATGCTCCCTGAATTTCAGTGGGTACCAGTCCAAGGTGACGTTAATACGCAACCTGTTGGTATTGCTAAGATTGGTTCACTTGGTGGTAGGTTTAGTGTTTACCGTGATACCCGTACTGAAGTTGGTTATGCCGCTTCCGGTACGTATGATCAGTCATCTGAGTATGGCAATGGTCCTGGTGGTACTAAAACCACCAGTGTTGAATATGCTCTCCTTGGTTACAAGGGTCCAGAGTTTTATGATACTGGTATTATCTATTGTCCTTACATTCCAGTCATGGTTCAGAGAACAATTGGTCCAAATGATTTCTCACCACGCGTCGGGTTGCTTACCCGTTACGGCGTAGTTGATAACATCTTTGGTGCTAATCTCTACTACCATGTTGTTATTGTTCAAGGTCTAGGTACAGCATTTACTCCTAGTAGTCAATCTGTATATTTCTAAAATAGAAATTAACAACTTTAGCCTAGTGGCCTTCGGGCCACTAGGCTTTTTTTTGGTATATTATATTAAAAATGTTTATATAATACCATAAATAATAATATGGCAGATATCTATTCTTTTAATGCTGGTGTATATGATGCGTCGAAATACGGTTCACCAGCCCCGTTGAGCTACTCTTTAAGTGGTACATCAAATCAGATTGTTCTTAGCGCTAGTAATACAAATACAACAGGCACACTTAACGGTAGTGACGTTGTGGGTGTATTGTTTGATGAACAACCTACTACAGCACTTGGCCCCCTCTCATCAATTACTTTATACTCACCTGATCGCGGGTCACTTGGTCCCATAGCTGATACAGTTATTCAATGCAGACTATCTGCAGGTGCAACAATAGCTGTTACTAATACAGATCGTTATACCGCTTTATATACCATCCCTGTTGGTGGTACTGACGGTTCTATTACTTTATCTCAAGAAGGTCACCACGTAATTGGGCCTGAAATTCGTCGAAAAGTAGTCTTAGGGCTTCTTTAAATAGTATCCATTGCACTATAACGATATTTGTGTAAATAGTATTACATATGTCAGACATCACAATTAAACTAAACGCGACACAAGAAAGTCCGGAAGCTGCACTCGTTGTAGAGTGTTTAGAGGAAGGTATTAAATCTAGAGGGTCCGCAGTTGCTCGCGTGGCTCTACCGGTACAAGATCGAATTATTGAAGCTGTTAAACAGGCTCAACAAGAACAAGGAAATTCCCCACTAGGTGCCCCGCCTCTAGTAGAGGTTGATACAGAAGACTAAACCTAATTAACATATAACTAAAAAGCGTATATCTATTAATAGGTATACGCTTTTTTATGTATCTATATAACATTATACTATATAGAATAACAGTAGAGAGCTTTAGAGAGCTTTAGAGAGCTTATGGTGTACGTACTATATTAAATGCTCTTGATTACGTAACCTTTAATATATATGTTTACTTATTATTTAAAATTCCTTCTAATTTACGAAGGCGTTGCTCTTGATCCGTGAGTTGAGCCTTAAGCTCCTTGTTTTGCTGCATCAGCTAATGCCGCGGCTTCTGCTTCGTCTTCTGCTTTAAGCTTTTCTGATTCAAGCTTTGCTGCATCAGCTTCCGCTTTAATCCTTGCTTCGGCTGTGGCTAATTGCCAATCACGAATTGCAGGAAATGCTGCCACGATGGCTTCAACTGCTGCGGCGGCCTCAGGCACCTCCTGGATTGCTAGAGGCAAATCAGGGACAAATAAGTGCCCAGCAGTCTCATCGGCAACCTCACCCGTTGCGGGATCATAATAATTTGTCTCGATTCGTGCTTCCCCTTGTGTAGGCGACAGCATGTCGAGGACGATTCTGCTAAGCCAGATATCGGTTAAAGTTTTGGCTGGTTGAGGAGAGACCTCCGCAATCTCAAATGGGACTTTTGCTGTTATAGGCATGGTAATTGGTTGGGTTGATTGTTATGCTGAAATCTTTAGTGTTCCGGAGTCGTTCCACAATTCGCCTGTGTTAGATGGGTCACTGGTCGGGAGGTTTTCTAACATCACCGTGCCGTCGACGTGTAATGTTTCATTTGGCGAAGTCGTGCCGATCCCGACTCTACCATTGCCTAGCAGTGTCATCACCGATGTCTGAGCCGTGGTGGAGGAGCCATTGTGAACTTTTAAGATTAAAGCGTTGCTAGCCGCTGCCGATGCGTGTTTCGTGTCAATGGAGTGGTACCTAATATTTGCACCAGAATCATCAGATCTTCCTAGCCTCATCTGTTCCTTTTGAGAAGCCAGCAACCCGTTTCGGATGAACATTGGGGAACCCTCGACCGTCAGCAATCCTAATGGCGAAGTAGTACCGATGCCGACTTTTCCAGTGGATCTCAGCGTGATATGGTTAGTGTTGACCCCTCCAGAGGCTGTCCCTAAATGCATATGCCCGGCTTGTCCCGCCCCTGCCGCCTCTACGCTGATCCGTCCCATCACTACAGCCGCGCGGCCCATCGTCATACCGAGAGTTTCCCCATCGGCAAATGAGGTGCCACTTAAATGCAGTGCATCTAAATTCGTACTTACCGCGCCAGCTACGTGTAATAGATTCCCTGGCGACGCCGTACCGATACCGACGTTGCCGGTAAAGGCTGGGCTCGCTAGTGGTGCCTTAAGCGCAAGCGCTGCTATACTAGCCGTAGACAGCGGCTTGAGTAAATCGGTTGTGTTGTCTACATTAGAGAGGCCCACTTGCGCTTTCGTAACAGTGTGGGGATTGTTAGTTAGCGCCTCGTGATCGTTTATGTCAGTTTGGACAACGCCAATAGCGGTGGCTTGTGCAGTAGAGACGGGTTTGCCCGCGTCACTCGTGTTGTCGGCGCTCCCCAGGCCCACCTGGGTCTTCGTAACAGTGTGGGGGTTGTTCGTCAGCGCCTCGTGGGTTGTAAGGTCAGAGTTAACTGACGTAATTTGAGTCTGTAAACTGCTGGTCGCACCAGCTAAGTAACTCATCTCCGTGGGGGAAGCCCCATTGACGTCTCCCGTGGTAGTCAGGACCCCAGCACTTGTCAGGGTCATCTTGGTGGTTGCTACCTCGCTTGCACCAGTCTGGAAGAGGAGTGATGTGGCGTTGCTGCTGGCGGAGAATGTCCCCTCCGCTAGCGCCACGATTGACCCCGCCACTAAGTTAGCGTCAGTCCCCGCCGCGTCAAGTGGGGCGTAGAAGTTGACCCTACCCAAGACATCATTTGCGACGACGGATGTCTCCGCAGTCCCGAGAGTGAGAATTGAGCCAACTGTAGTGAGACCACCCTGGAACTCCACTAGTGTGGCTGGCGCATCAGTACCGATGCCGACGTTGCCCTTGAGCGCTGTAGTGACAATAGAGTCATTGCCTAGAACAACGCTATTAGCTCCGATGGATTCGGCAGCATAGCCGAGGACTAACTGATTGGCCGCTCCTTGGATACCTTTGGTTGTCACTCCGACAAAGACGGAATTAGATGCTGTCGTTAGGGCAGTGGTGCCACCTGATTGGTAGCGGCCCGCGTTGAAACCGCTCGCTGTGTTATAGTCTCCGGTGTTTTGATAGAGTGATTGGTAACCGAACCCAGAGCTAGAAGCCCCGGTGTTTTGATAGAGTGTCTGGTAACCGAACCCAGAGCTAGAATTTCCGCTATTACTTTCTCCCGCACCCGAGCCGATAAAGTTACAATCAGTACCAGTGTTACTCAGCCCCGCATGGACATCCCCGACGACCTGCAGTACTGCGGTGGGTGTCGTCGTGCCGATGCCGACTTTTCCGTCAGATCTCAGCGTGATATGGTTAGTGTTGACTCCTGAGGAGGCTGTCCCTAAATGCATATGCCCGGCTTGTCCCGCCCCGGCCGACTCTACGCTGATCCGTCCCATCACTACAGCCGCCCGGCCCATCGTCATACCGAGAGTTTCACCATCTGCAAAGCTGGTGCCGCTTAAATGTAGTGCATCTAAATTTGTAGTTACCCCGCCGGCTACGTGTAATAGATTCCCTGGCGTCACCGTACCGATGCCGACGTTGCCGCTAGAGTTAATAGTTAAGTGACTGTTTGCACCATAACCTAAATTAAATGTCGATGACGTCTCATCCCATAATATACGACCAACAGTTGTTCCGTTATTGTTGTCAAACAATATAGATGCTGTTGAATTTGTGTATAGATTATTTTGGTCGACCTTAATGCTGAGCGCCGCGGTTGATGTATCGCTTTGAAAAGCCTCTATTAATGATTCAATCGCGGTAATCTGATCACCGAGGGTACCACCATAATTCGCACTACCACGCTGGGTGATTACAATATCCCCGGCAATTACAGGTGCCACAACTAAATCACTAATTTTTATACCTGCCATAGGATATTATTATTTATAGTATGACGTGGTATGACAGTTAATATATAACATAAAAATGGAATTACTTTAGATATATGGTGTATTTGAGAATAACCTTATTGTATACGCGCCAAGCGCATGGCACCTAGGATTCAGAGCATTCGGGTGATTGAAGGTTAAGTCCTAATCACCGAGCAACTGTCTAGAGTTTGATCATTATACATTATTCTAAATTTACCTCGCTTAAGCACAAACGGCACATTATACGAAATATTATTTTCTGTAATAGGTATATTAACAATAGGATTATTGTTATAGGTTGAGACTTTCTCAGCAATATAATTATTTCCGTTAATATCGAATTCAAAAATATCGAAAAAGACCTCTTCAAAGTCTTTAACATATAAGATATTTCGATCCGAGCTAGTGTAGGTAGGATTTACCTTCTCGCTAAATAACTTGAGCATATATATAGGTATTTAATCAATATACACAAAAAAACACCTATGATTTCTAATCATAGGTGTTTAAATTAATTATGTAAAACTTAGCTACTGTTTTGGAGTTTTAACATGAGGTCTAAGTGCACTAGACAAGCCTGGGTGAGATAAGCTAGTATGTGAGAACCGTTCCGGGTTAATATCAATACCACCTCGCCTAGCATATAAACACCTAACGGCTAGCATCTCCGGTTGCAAGCTATCACTAAGACGTTTATAGATAGCTTCACAAATTTCTTCATGAAAATGACACTCATCTCTAAACGATATAATATATTTGAGAAGGGATACAGGATCTACGGTGTCTTTTGATTTAATATCAATATATACATCACCCCAATCCGGTTGTGATGTAACCCTACAATTTGATTTGAGTAACGTACTATGATAATGCACCCACTCAACCGGCGCATTTTCAATAACTTCAAGGAGACTTGGCGTCTCCGTATACGTATCAAATTCTACCTGATCAACCGGGTAGGTATCCTCAAGCGTGATATATGTGTTATCACCTCTAGCTGAATGATCATCATATTTTACATCTTGCCATTCCGACGATACAGAGATTGAATTATTCAATACCCGGGTATTTGAGCAGACATGTACTTGTACATCTGTTTCAAGGTATTTACTTAAATCCTGAGAAACGTGATTTAAAATATTTGATCTAACAGCCCTAGGTGTTTTACCAAGCTTCGTACTATTAAATGAGTTTAAATAGAGCTTTAAAGACTTTGATTCAACAATGTACTTACTCGAGCAGCTATATACAATTTTTGCGATACCTGTAACAGGCATCCCGTTATCAGTTAATCCAGATACCTCATATGCATTCCATGTATCTCTACCTAAAAATGGTAAGTTGTTACTATCTAGATTAAGGTGGGTTCTATTTGATTGTCTCTCTTCTCTAACCAACAGAGTAGGTTCATATTGGGATTTATATAGAGAGGTTCTACCTAGGTGTTTGTTGATATTACTATTATCCAATTCTGTTAGCGCCATATATTTATATGTTAATGTCAATATTGTGTAATGCAAGTGTATTCTTTATAATAAGTAACCTCTCTTCAATTGAGCCACTTAGTACAAAAATATTATCTAAATTTCTAGAATGCAGCTCAAATAAACTTATAACCTGTCTTCGAAATTCAACATCTATACTCCGCTCACCATCATCGACGAGATCGACATCATGAGCTGAAGTGTAAAATATTATATCATACTTATCTTGTAGTGCATTAAAAACATCTAACGCGTGTAGATATGTCTCCTGATTAACTTTATCGTTATCTCTAAGCCAGTGTGTGTATACTAGGCCATCCAAAGCACATCTATCAAGGATTTTATGCTCTGATGTATCACTATATACGTTTTTAACATGCTCAGCCATAATCATGGTTTGTGTAAGCATATTACCACCTTCGTTAATAGGAAGGTTAAGCGTTCTATTAATTAAACGTGTTACTTCTGGAACAAATTCAAATGTATCAGAATTTGTTGATTGTAGGTGTTTGAGTAATGTAGTTTTACCTGTACTCTGCGCTCCGGAAAATGATATTAATGACATAATTTATTTTAAAAACTCTACCCAAGCGTCATATGACGCGTTCTTTACCTTTTTGCTAAAATTCTCAAACGAGAGATTATTTTTATATTCACAACATGACACTATTTCCCCACCATCAACCTCAGGTGTGACTTTATGTACAACACTTCCATAGTAATCATATTGATGTAGGTTCTTAAGAATTTTATTCTGCGGGTCTTTACCTTTTAGCTCCTCATACCTAGTAATAAGCCCTGGATGACCATTATATATATTATAGGAATTACATATATTCGTCGGTACAATGCGCAACCATCCATGTAAAGTTATAAGACATTCGTTACTATCTATAATAGTGCTCAACACATCTAAGGTTTTAGCTTCTGCCTTATTAAGCATGTGTGTGATACGATCTTTAATCTGCGGATCTACAACACTAGTGTCAGTATTATTTGTTATAATGTAGTCCGGCCACCTACCTAGGGAATTTGATAAATTTACAATCTCACTACCAGTTTGACTAAACAATGTAACCCATTTTATCGTTTTAAGCATTGTTTACTATTTTTTTAAATTCATTAACATTGTACATAATTAACTCTAACTCGTCCTGTGTAACTTCATGATCAATTAAATCTGCAAGAAGTGTATGCGGTTTTTGTGTTAGCCCATACTCTGCAATATATTTATAATTATGTAGTGCCGCTACAACAGGATTTGATGTATCACAGGATCTAATATTTTCTATGCTTTTATATGCTCTAAACTCATGAGCAAGAGAACATCCAAGTAGGTGATGAGGTTTAGTATCATTCCAAATACCTTCTTCACGCAACCGGTTTATAAAGTGTTTTCTACCACCGGCCCATCTATCTAGCTGCCCTAATCTACCCTCTCGGGATGAATACGCTACTGTATTATACCAGCTGTAATCAAAAGAGATTGCAATATAATCTGCATGCTCTGACATAAAATTATAGCACTCTACTAGTTCTTGCCATGTTCGGCCTTGAACAACACCAATTTTCATATTATCAATATCCGGGTAGGTTGACACAAATTCATGAAATGCTTTTATGGTTCCCGCACTATCTTCAAGCACATCCGGTATGATATAAAACGTTGGGTTCAATTCTCTAACATAATGAGCATATTTGGTTGGAGAGAATGATTCACCTAATTCAAAAATTGAATTATCTAACAATACCTCCCTACCTTGCAGTAGGGATTGTTTAAAGAAAGAATAATACGTGGGATGAGTTTCGAATAAGTGTACTAGAGCATAGTCATAGTTGTTGTACTCTCGAGACCCTTCTAGCATACTGATTGGTGATTCATGTGATACAAGCATACGTATATTATACTATATTAAGGTAAGAAATCAACATTATATGAGTAGACGGTGAACATATTATACTAAATATATTTATATGAATGTTAATTCTATTTATAACGAGGAGCCATTTACCGAATATAGCGATGCAGCGGTGAGAGCTAGAGAAGTTATTCAAACCGAACAACGCGCATTGGCTAGTTTTACAGGGGCATGCTTCAGTGGGTTTACAAGACTATGGGGGCATCCAGATAATCCAACCCCGCGGGATGAGATTGTTGCGATATTAAATGAACTAGGCGCTTCTCGATGGGAAGATTTAGCAGCACGTCATGCAGGGGTGATGGTATTTTTAATTACTAACGAGCTTGTCAGCGGTGTAGAACCATGGCAGTTAGAAACCACATACCCGGTAACAGTTGATGGCGATACAATTACTGTTGGTGAGGATCTCAACCCTAGTTGGGTATTGCCACCGGAGGCTATGATAGGGCATGAGCCTGAGTCTGAGGTATAGTGTAATAATATTGAGGTAAGGGGTTGTTATATTAAATAATATTATATGGCAAATATTATAAACAACATTAATGGTGTGGTTAACGCGGCAAATAATAGTGCTGATCAGTTAACCACACTAGCTAAGGGTGTTTTATGTCTACCGTCCATACTGAAGGGGTCAGTCACGTCGAGCTCATCAATTATAAAAGGTATACTTGCAGGTGCAAGCCAATCGATTACAGAACTGACGTCGACAGTAACCTCACTTATAGTTAATACAATTCAAAATCAAGTAAGCTTACTAACCGGTGCCGCTGTTAGTGTTGTCAATACCGTACAGGGTGCAATTGCAAGTGTAGCAGCCACGTACGAAATTGGCAAAATATTTGTCAACGGGTTAAAGGCTAGAGTTGCTGATATTAAATCCTTTATAAGTGATAAAGATAACTGTAATTTTGCAGCAGCGACTCTTACTAGTTGTATTATCAACCAATCGCTGAATAGTGTCACATCGAAAGCTATTATAGATATATCAAAAGGCACCTCCTCTGTCGCCGGTATAACAAGTAATATAACTAAGAATATAACTAGCTCTACAGGCGTTATTAATAATTTTATCAATAAACAGGCAGCTCAAATTAATAGAGCTAGTAAAATTATTGATGCATCATCGATTTTTTAAATATGGAAGGTACTGGTATATATGTAGGTAGAGTAATTTACGATAGTGATCTAGCAGACACATCCAACAAAAGGCCGCTAAACAGGGTAAAGGTCTTAATTGAAGGTAAGACGGATATGGATCCAAACTATGTGTCATATAAACACCCACGTGGTATTAATGCAGGTGGGAGTATATCCTCACGAACGTTAGAGTTAATTGATAAGGAAGTATATGCGTATGTTCTCCAACCTGTTATGGCAACCGGTTCGAACGTAAGGTATAACGCCTCGTCTGACAAGGTTAGTGTGAGTGATTCCAACTACCCGGATGATATAGACAGTAGGCCGCCGGCGGCAAATTACGGTGTGTGGAATGGCTATGATGGGTTCAATCAAACTAAAATAGGTACTGCTGGCGTTAATACAACCAGCAGTGCTTATACTCCGGATAATAGATCGAATGCGGGTAAGGGATTATTTGCTCTACCTACTGTAGGTTGTACTGTATTGGTAGGGTTTATTAATAGTAAGAGAGGCCTACCAATTGTACTTGGAATTATACCCGGGTATGATTCAATTAACACTGTACATGGTACTGGTGTGGATGGTATATATCCAAATCTACCTTTAGCATATAGTAACATAAAACAACAATAATGGCTATAGATAAAGAAATTAATAATGCTGGTGAACATGATCTAGATCGTGGTGAGGTGGTGTGGAATAATCGCTCCGGAGCTGTTGTATTTGATAATACAACGGGGAAAGAAAGGTTTCAGCTTTCGCATTTCTCTGGTGCGAACATGTCATTTAATAATAAAACAGTGAGTGTGTTTGCACCAAACAACTCACAAGAATTAATACATGGTGTAAAGTATTCTACTAGTATAGGTAATAGTTTTGAGCAAGTAAGAAAGAATAAAGAGCAGCGAATATATGGTGATATGACTATGATAACAGGTTCGTCGAATTTCTTTACTGATGTTATAGCAGAAGATTGGATTGAGAGCAATAGACAGTTGGCTGTATCAAAAACTGCTCCGGAGCTAAATTATGGTGGCACCGGGAATAATTCCGGGGCCGCATTTAGTATAGACGGTACACCAAATTCATCCGGTGGTGTAGACGGTGGTAGCTTTACTAAAAACGAATCACAAGAAAATATTCAACAACTTCTAGAGGAACAATCTAAAGTAAATGTTGACATTGAGTCTAAGATGGGGAATGGTGGTAATATTAATTTACTATCATGTAAGCATATTTTATTACAAGCAGGTACATCCACAACAAATTACGATTCCGGAGTTATAGTTGATAATGGTAGAAGTGTTACTCAGAAGTATGAGTTTAATGGTAGTTCTGTTGAAGAAGTTAAAACATCAGTACCGGTATATGAAAGTAAGGATACATCCTCTGCAGTACCGTTTGGAGATATACACATAACAGCTGGTACTAAGCTTAAGCTACAAAGTGGTTCCGGGGGAGTTGATATTAATACTGCTGGAGACCTAGGTCTACATAGCACAGGACGTATCACGTTAGGCGGTGCTGAGGTAGCGATAGGTGGCGGTACTACCGGGGATAGTGGTAGAGTAACTATAGTTACGGATAAAGATATATATCAAGAGAGTGGGTCTCTCATTACACAGAATGCGCCATGGATTAACGTGGTAGCTAGCTCACAATACACTATTCATACGCCGGAAACATTACTGACTAACAATTGCCATATACAGGGTAATTTACGGGTACAGGGAGATTTACATGTCGAAGGTGACATTATATGTAATGGTAGTACTGGTATAACTGTACCTAATGGGGATGTAGTTGCGAGCGGTATCTCACTAGTATCCCATGTACACGTGTAGACTCTGGTAGTAGTGTTACTAGCATACCGGTGGGTTAACCCACCGGTAGCTATTTGGTTGTTTTAAATAATATGATCGACCAAGCCAAGCTGTAAACACTTCCCCGAATCAAACCATAGATCACGCTTTAGAATCTCATCTAGTTTCTTCATAGGAACGTTTGTATATTTCTTATAAATTGCCTTAATTGTTTGCATTAAATGCGCGTTATTCTCCATATCATCTTCTAACTCATTATACTTACCATAAGCACATGATGTTAGTTGATGTATAAGCATCTTAGAATATTGCCCAATATACCGCTTACTACATGATACAGATATAATAGTTGCAGCTGATGCTGCAGCACCTTCTATATATGAATGTACCTCACATCCTAAACCTCTAATAACATCTACTGTTGCTAACCCAGCAAACAAAGACCCTCCATATGAATTAATATGGAGGTTAATAGTAGGGGTTGAATTTAAAAATAGTGCCGCTACCTGTAATCGCTTATCGGTTTCATATAGTAAGGAGTTAAGCTCCAGTGCATTTTGCTCTGTGATATCACCATAAAAGTATATATCATTTTCAATAACCCGAGTAACGTTACCACCACCATTTGGTATAGTGGTATTAATTATTAATGGGCTTTCCTGTATTTCTTTATCGTCCTCTGCTGTTGCAGAATTATATTTCCATTTCATAAATTACTCTAACCCTCACATGACGAGCATTCAAAGATTGATCTAGCCAGTTCCTGCGCTGGGTTAGCAGATCGTTGATAGTATAATGACTTCAGACCTTGCTGCCAAGCAAAAATTAACAGCTCACTAACTTCTTTTGGTTTGGTGGTTGGTGGTACCATTAAGTTAACAGATTGCCCTTGATCAATATATTTCTGCCGTTGAGCAGCTTGTATCACTACTTCCTTCTGTGAAATTTCGCCAAACGTCTTAAATATATCCTTCTCTTCGGTTGTTAGAAATTCTAAATGCTGTACAGACCCACCTTTAACCAGAATTGATTTCCATGTTGAACTATTATTACGGCCTTTCTCTTCTAATATAGCTGCTAGAACCGGGTTTCTAAAAGTAAATTTACCTTTTGCTAAGTCTTTAACAAAGTAATTACTGTTGAGCGGTTCAATACATGGGCTTACCTGGCCAAGTATAAATGATGAGCTGGTTGTTGGTGCAATTGCAATTGTAGTAGAGTTGCGAATACCGTAACCTTTCAACAATTCTGGCTCTCCGAATTGTGTAGCTAACTCACGGGTTGCTTTATCACACTTCTCTTTAATAGTTGAAAATACATCTAGATTAAGCATCTTAGCTTCAAACGACTCAAACGCAATTTTCTCCTGCTGTAGTAAGGTATGCCATCCTAGTACACCTACACCTAGAGCGCGTTGTGTACGCGCAAATTTATGTGCTGCAGCCATATGTGGCATGTCATGAGTTTTAATCAAAAACTCCTCCATAACCGCGTCTAAGAAATATACCAATGTTTCAATGGCGTCTGTCTCTTTAATTTCATCCCATTTAGCTAAATTCAAAGACGATAGATCACATACAAATGATTCATCCTCTTCAGTAGATAGAAAGATTTCTGTGCATAAGTTACTGGCTCTAATCTTTTTATTTTTATCTTTATAGACTTGTGGCGCGTTGTTATTCGCAGTATCTGACCAGAAGATGTATGGGTACCCCGACTCGTATCGTTTCTTAATAACCATTCCCCACAACCGCCTTTTATCACTATCACCATCAATCATTGATTGCATCCACTTATCAGTGATACATACACCTATAGATATATCTTGAATTGAATTACCTTCTGAACGAATTTTAATAAACTCTTCAAAGTCTGGATGATCAATAGGTAAATATGCTGCAAAAGAACCACGCCTTACATTGCTCTGTGATACGTAATTAATGAGAGAATCAAATACAGTTAATTGATGATGAACGCCGGTTGCGGTGCCTCCGGAGGTGATACTAGCTCCACGGGGGCGAATATCACCAAAATAGCCGGACGTTCCACCACCTACTTTTGACATAGTACCTACTTCAGAAATTTTATCCAAAATCTTCTCCATATCATCCGGAATATACGACCCGAAACATGCAATAGGTAGACCCCTATCCCTACCAAAATTTGACCATATAGGTGATGATAGAGAATAAAATCCTCGCTCTAGATAACCTTTAAATTTTTCATAAAATCCACCTATTTTAAGAAGGTTATGTGCAGATTGCGCAATATCAGATATACGACCTTCTGGAGTTTCATCAGGTAACAGATACCCCCGTTGCAAAAATTGCCTTGAATCTCTATTTAACCAATAAATGTTATCGCTAGTCATATGCTTATATATATAATATCCTATGTATTTAAAATAACAATAGTAATTTGCTAGTTAATTGTTAGTTTATTAAAATAAATCTTCTTCACCAAACGACTGACTCTTCTTTGAGTACTCAACTGGTCGTGAGTGAAAGAAGTCAGTCATATTGTTGCCTAAAAGTTCCTCGTCGAACCAGTTGGTAGAGTCTAGAAGATTATTATCAACTTCAAATACGGTCTTAAAGCCAATTTGTTCTAGTGATGAATTGATTCGATTTTGAATGAATGCTTTAAGTATGTCAGCGCTTAATCCAGGCTCATCAATACCATTAACCATCCAGTCAACAATCTTTGCTTCAGACTTATATGCTTCAACAGCTTCATCTCTAATACGCTCTTCTAATTCTTCGTCAAAGAGCTCAGGAAGCTCTTCACGGATTGTATTAATAATCTTTATACCAACGAGGGCGTGTATGTTCTCTTCATTACGAGTATATTTCACTTGCTGATCAGTATCCTTAAGAACGTTCTTATATCTAGCAAACCAGTTAATAATATAGAACTGAGAGAATAATGATACATTTTCAATAAGTAGAGTGAATAGAGTTAAAGCATAGAGGTATTGCTTCTTAGAGCTGCTATAGAATTTATGTGTATATTTGCGTAGATATTTAACACGGCCTTGAATAAAGTCGAGCTTAAGATTCTCCTCAAACACATCCTCCATATCAAGTACAGTAAGAAGACGTTCGTAAGCATTGTTATGAATAACTTCTGTATTAGCCATAACATAGCCTAGATCTTGAAGTGCAGGGTGTGGTAAGTTCTCCCCGAGCTTAGCCCAGAAGGTCTTAACTGCTACTTCGATTTGACCGATAGCAGATAATACCCTTACAATAATTTCACGCTCTTGATCGGTAAGGACAGTTTTGAACTGTTGAACGTCAGAAGTAAACGAGAATTCTTTATCCGTCCAGAATCCATTGTGCATAGACTCGATGAACTTTTCAGTCCATGGGTAATTATTTGGCTTTCGCGAGAATTGTTCGGTAAAAATATTTGTTTCCATTTAAAGTTTATGTTGGAGGTAGTAGGTGGTAGTGGAGGAAAAATTGTATACACTTCGCGATTTTCTATTCATATGTCTTTATATTATTTATAAATTCAGACACAGCTGTATCAGATTTATATGTAGCAAAATTTAAAGTGTTAAATACTCTCTTATTTTTTGCATAATCTTTAACTTTATGAAAATCAATAAGTTCTACAATCATTTCAGATTCAGGCCCCGGTAAGTTGGAACTATCAACATTTAACATGTTCCGGATTTCTCTAACACTGTACCCTTTATTAAGATACGTCTTCGCTTTCTTGGTAATAAAGAATTTTCTTAAATTATCTTCATCGGTATACTCTTCAATTTTCTTGTTATAATAATCCTTCGCAAAGGTGTATTGACTGCCAGTAATAGTGCATGTTAGGTTACGCTTAGACATATCTAATTATACCTCCCAAGGAAAAGTTACCCACTCGCGCTCACCGACAACTGCACCATGATAGTCAACCTTATCTTTAGACTGTGACTTCGTAGTAATAGTAGCTACCGAGACGGGGATGTCTGCTAATAGCTTTAACATATATTGTACAGTTTTCCCAGTATCACATATATCATCCACAATCAACACACTACTATCTTGATCCAAGACATCAAATACACTTTCATCTTGGTTTGATTTGAGTAGATTGTATGCTCTACCTATATATGAACTCACACTGTAAGTTAGCATAGGAATGTTTAGCTTATGGCTAAGCATTACAGCTGGTACTAGACCACCTCTCGCGATACCCACCACGTGTGTAAATGTTTTATTATCTGTTTGAAACTGTTCTACAAAATTATATACACATGTTTGTATATCATTATAACTTAATACGACGTCATCCATACCATTATTATAGTATATTTTAGGGATAAATCAATAAATATAATTGTGAATGATTATAAGAACATGAGAGAACTGTATGAGGGCTATATAAACGACTCTTATGATCCAGGACCAAACCGAAAATATACTGCAGCTGAAGCGCCCCCGGGTTACAGTTACAAGAGAGGCTACTTACCTCTAGGCACTGCTAGCTCAGGTAGTGGTAGGGGATTTGATGCCGGCCAGGGCGGGCAGGGTATAGCTGTAATTAACAGTGATGAAGAACTACCAGCTGGTACAGTGCGTATTATACGGAAGATAGAAGAGCTAATTGATCAGTCCAATATAGATGGTGCTGACTATACTGTTTATCAGCTGACTTCTCTCCTACAATATATTACTGGTCGGTAGAGCTCTTATCTGCATATGCATAATTAATAAGTATCTCAGTTACTAGATAAAGTAGGTAGCATGATGCTGAGCTATAGAGAGCCATGATAGGCATGCCTAAGCTTAGTAGCAACCCTACCCAAAAACCTGTACATAGAGCACAGGAGAGAAGTTGGTGAAAGAACTTAATCTTCACCAACTTCTCTCGTATAGGGGTTAATATTTCACCATGCATCAATATAAAGCATAGCCCATACGATGCAACAGTGTATATTATTAAATCAACCAAGGAGTAACTCTTCATTATGATCGATTGTAGTAACAGCATCACCCATTAACTGTAATTCTTCTTTCTTAACTATTACGACGTTACCGTCATCGTCGGTGATTTGATAACGACCATCACTCAATTTCTCTACTACCGGGCAATTTTTCTTCCCACAGCAGACACGTACTTTGTTTGTTGATAATTTTTTAATCATAATTTTTTCTTAAGTTCTTTAATTACTCGATCATATGCACGCACGTCAACATCATTCTTTCTACCGGGAGATATCTTAGCGTGTGTGGTTATAGTTGATAAATCTGTAGGCCAGTCCCACTTTTTAAACCTAGGTAGCAGCCACTCAACTGCTGACTCTACTTCAGCCTCTGTTAACTCCCTGTTATTTGTATCACCAGAAAACGATAAGCCTAATAGAAAGCTATTACAGTTTGATCGCCCGTTAAATTTAGACCGACCAGCATGCCAACACCGCTTATTATCTGGCGCAAATACAGTTCTAGAACCATCTGTATCTATAATCGCATGATACGATACTTTAGATTTTTTCTGTAGAATCCAGCTGACCGATCCTCCATAACTACCACAACTATGATGAAGCACTACACCAGATGGTCTAATTGTAGTGCCCGAACTATAGTTCGGCGTCTGCCTATTAACCTCAGTGTATGTGTTACCATTCTCGGCATGCTCCTTATCATCTATATCTGGCGAACCGATGTTGTGTAAGATTGCTCTACCGGTCATCGACCCATATATACCATCAGGGATTGTACCAACCTTCCGCTGAATAATCTCTATCAAATCCTCAAGATCAAAGTCTAGCGCCGCAACTACAGCAATTGCTGTCGCTTCGTTAAATTTACCTGTTGGCACTAGTATACCAGCTTGTTTCTGAATTGCTGTAGTGATGGCGTTGAGTGACATATACTTTTATTTATATAAATCTTTTTAGAAACAAGGTTAAATTGCCTAAATATTGGTGTTATGGAAATTATTTTTACATTACTACAGACACAGCCATGGTTTGCTATTGTAGCATCTATCATATCCTTAGCATCTGCAATTGCAGCAGCTACACCTACCCCTACAGAGGGTACGCTAGCATCTAAAATATACCGATTTATTGATATTATCGCAATTAATGTTGGTAAAGCTAAAGACACCGGTGCAAGTAAACCCGACAGTGAATAAATAGTATGTTTGGTCTAATAAGCGGTACTGTACGCGCGGTATACGCGTATTTAGAATTGCGTAATAAGACGTTTTATTACGACATCTATACAAGATCAAAAAAACGACAACGAGATATAATTAATGACATCGAAAAATTACGTTCTGATCAGTCTGAGTCTTCTACTCAGCGCGCTGACATCCTGCAAGCTGACCTCGTCGACGAGAAACAGTACATTAAACGTTTATCAGCCGTCTACGATTACAATAAAGGCGGGACGTCCGATACAGACAGTTGAAGGTATGTACACTCCACAGAAGCAAGAAGTATGGCATTCTGATATGAGGTATAGAACCTTGGAGAGAAAGTTGTACTAAGCATGCCCTTCGCAGAAGGTCCGCCGGCGACGAATCTTCCCCACTCCTAAAATACGTACATGCGCCCCACGACCCACTACCCTGATTGCTACTGTCACCCGACTCCCTAAGGGTTCCACTGTACAGATCTGCTGTATCAGTATACCGCGGGGTATGCACTATCCAGAGCCGTGCGAGCTGCATGATCTATATATATCGAATTCGGAAGCTCTAGAGATCAGTAACCCGGATATCCGGTTACACTGGTAATAGAATATCTGAGCCTAAGGCTAGTTAGTCTCTCGGACTAGTCCGGTACCGGATATCCGGTTCTGCGGTACCGGAGCTCATCTGTTAATGTCTCTCTTAGAGTATCTGAAACTAGTTCGAAGTTATTAATAATATATTCCAGAGAAGCATCACCTAAAGTATCAGACCACTCCTCGGCCCATCCCTCAATATCGATAACATCGTCTGCTGCTTCAACCGGGGGTTTAACCGGGGTCGAGTTCATACCTTCCCAGGCCTCTTTAATGTACTGTAAATCTTTTGCGCTCATGTATAAATTTATTTATAGTAGGGGTAAGATATTTCGCGAAAAAATGGTGTGGAGCCAGGGGAATATTTTGCGAAAAAACTATGGCATCTGAGACTTCTGAAATACCTATGTGACGTGCGCTCTCCTTTAGATCTCCCAACCCTAATTGTTTATAGTTAACTGTAATTCTGTTTACTACCTAAGTAGTGTTTTCAGGTATTCAGATTTACCTTTTAAACCTACCCGCGTTGCCCGGGCCGAGTGGCAATGCCAAGATCCAACTCAATCGAAGCATGCAAATCATATAAAAACTCCTCAACAACGTTATCACCGGCTTCATCTAAAAAATCTTGCTTATACAACCTACTTAACTCTCTGAACTTTTTATAACAACCGTTAACCAACTCTTTAGTTTGTTCTTTATTTAACTTACTCGTACTATTAGATTGAAATGCTTCCCAAATCAGCTGATCTTTGTTTCTCATAATATTATTTATAAAAGGTTACCCGACATTTAGAAGTTTCCGCGAAAAAAATCGGTTGTGGAGCCATGGGGTGCAGGTACTTTTCCCCCTTCTCATATATACAGC
>TARA_R110000782_G_scaffold167129_5_pt1 | contig 51407 bp, 51 predicted proteins | sample TARA_R110000782 | Tara Oceans TARA_R110000782 (sample SAMEA4397859) | marine metagenome | biome: Polar Biome; feature: [SRF] surface water layer (ENVO:00010504); material: water (ENVO:00002006), including particulate matter (ENVO:01000060) such as... | depth 5 m | reverse complement strand
CATGCGCAGCACCAGCCTGTCTGGATCGCGCATGTCGAAGCGCGTGATGCCGCGCCCCAGCAAGCGGTTGATGCCGTCAAGCCGCGCAAAATCGACCAGTGCCGCCGCCGCCAGCGCATCGCCTTCCGGCAGCGCCAGCGTCTCGCCCGACTGGAACCGCAGATCCCACCGGCGATTGCCCACCCATGTCGCGCCGGAGAGCAAAGGCTTGAGCGCGGGCGCCGCCTCCATCAGCCGCGCGAACCGCTCCGCCTGCCGGTTCGCGTCATCGCCCACCAGCAAAGGCAGGTCAGGCAAGGCATCGGGCGATACCGGCTCCAGCACCACGCCCGTCGCGTCGATCAGCGCCAGCTTGCCCTGATTCTGCCACACCGCCGCGGGCTCGCGCTCGACGATGTCGACCACCAGCGTATCGGGCAGACGGCGCGAAACGCGCGCATCCTTCACCCAGCTCAATGTCATGATGCCCGCGCGCAGCTTGTTGAGATCAACGTTCAGCATCGAGCGATCGACCTCGCCGAGCGCGATCGAATAGACGGCCATTTCGTCCATTTTTCTAGTGCCGCGCACCTCGACCTTCTCGACCTCATAGCCCGATCGTGCCGCCAGTTCGGCCAGTTCCATATGCGCCATGCCCGGAAGGCCAAAAAAGCTCGCCGCAATCCACATCGCGCCGCCCACGATCGCCACGATTCCCCAAGTCATCGCCCGCTGCATCGCCGCATGGCTGAAAGGCAGGCGTGCGAGCAGCATATTTATCGGCGAGGTCTTGCGCCCCTTGCCGCCGCCACGCGGACGCTCCGTGCGGGGGATGCTCTTGCCGGTGGAAAGCCTGGAACCACCACCCCGGCGGATGCGCGTTTCGGTCATGGCGCACCCTCGTCCATGGCTTCCTCGACGATGCGCTCGACCAGCTCGGCATAATCGATGCCCAGCTTCGCCGCCTGTTCGGGCACCAGACTGAGCGGCGTCATGCCGGGCTGCGTATTCACCTCCAGCAGGAACAAGCCCTCAATGCCCCGTTCGTCGTCCCAGCGGAAATCGGAGCGCGACGCACCTTTGCATCCCAACAACCGATGCGCGCGCAGGGCAATATCCTTGCACGCCGCAGCAATATCGTCCGGGATATGGGCTGGGCAGACATGCTCGGTCATGCCGTCAGTATATTTGGCGTCGAAATCGTAAAAACCGCTCTTGGGCCGCAATTCCGTCACCAGCAGTGCCTCATCGGCCAGCACCGCCGTTGTCAGTTCGCGCCCGCGAATATAGGGTTCGGCCAGCAGCGCATCGAATTCCTGCCAAGGCCCGGCCGCATCGCGCGCTATGGGCGAGCCGAAATTGCCCGTCTCGGTGATGATCGCCACGCCGACCGAGCTGCCTTCATTGACCGGCTTCACCACATAAGGCCGGGGCAACGGATCGCGCTCGAACAGGCTCGTGCTCTTCACCATCTGCCCACCCGGCATCGGGATGTCATGCGGCACCAGCACCTGCTTCGTCAGTTGCTTGTCGATGGCGATCACCGATGTCGCAAGGCCGCTATGGGTATATTTCAGGCCCATCAGGTCGAGCATACCCTGCACCGTGCCATCCTCGCCGGGAACGCCGTGCAGCGCATTGAACACGACATCGGGCTTGATAGCGGACAGCCGCACCGCGACGTCACGGTCCATATCGACGCGGGTGACGCAATGGCCGCGCGACTCCAGCGCCGTGGCCACGCCTTCGCCAGATGAAAGCGATACGGAACGCTCGGCCGACCAGCCACCCATCAGGACGGCGACATGCCACGGGCCGCGGCTCATTGCTCCCCTCCCGCTGGCAGGCCGACGCGCTGGATTTCCCATTCCAGCTCTATGCCGCTCTTTTCCTTCACGCGCCTGCGCACTTCCTCGCCCAGCGCCTCGATGTCAGCGGAAGTCGCGTCGCCCAGATTGAGCAGAAAATTGGTATGTTTCTCGCTCACCTGCGCGCCGCCTTGTTTCATGCCCCTGCATCCGGCCTCATCGACCAAAGCCCAGGCCTTGTGCCCCGGCGGGTTCTTGAAGGTCGACCCGCCCGTGCGGCTGCGCAGCGGCTGGCTGGCTTCGCGCTCCGCCGCGATGCGGTCCATCTCTGCCTGTATCGCCACTGGCTCGCCTGCTTCGCCGCGAAAGGTCGCCGAAACGACGATAGCCTGTTCCGGCAATTCGCTGTGGCGATAGCTGTAGCACAAATTTTCAACCGGCATCGTCACCCGCTCGCCCGAACGCAGCACGACGTCGGCCTCGATCAATATGTCCTTCACTTCACGCCCATAAGCGCCGCCGTTCATCCGCACGAACCCGCCGACCGTGCCGGGAATCGAGCGCAGAAATTCGAGGCCCTTGATCCCCGCATCACGCGCCGCCGAGGACACGGCAATGCCGCTCGCCCCGCCACCACAGCGCAGCACCAGCGGCGCGATATGTTCCACCTTGCCACATCCCTTGCCCAGCCGCACGACGACACCCGGCACCCCGCCATCGCGGATGATGAGGTTCGACCCCAGCCCCAGCGCCATCACCGGCAGATCGGGCGCGAGATCGCGCAGAAAGTCCTGTAAATCCTCGACATCGCCCGGCTCGAACAGCCATTGCGCCGCGCCGCCGGATTTGAACCACACCAGCGGACCAAGCGGCGCATCCGCCGTCAGCCTGCCCCGTGTCGTGTGCGGAACGCTGGCAAGTGCATTCACTTGCGCCAGCCCCACACGGATAGCCATTTGTTCCATGCCGAAATATTGGCTCTGGTCGCATCTTCCATCGCCTTGTGCATCTCGACGGTGGCATCGGTGGATTTGAGGGATTGCCGCATCGCCGCAATGCTCTGCTCATGGGCGTCGATCACGCGCTTTTGCATGTTGATGCACAAATCGATCATCTCGATCATGCCGCTTTCTCCGATAGCTGCGCCGAAACCGCATCCGCCAGCCCCGCCGCCCATTTGGTGATGTCGCCCGCGCCAAGGCACACGATCATGTCATCCGCCAGCACGTCCGCCGCGAGGGCCTCGGCCAACGCATCGGCGCCGCCAATTTCTGCCGCCGCCCTGTGCCCGCGCTGCTTCAGCCCCGCGACCAATGCCGCGCTGTCGACACCCTCGATGGGCTGCTCGCCCGCCGGATAAACGGGCGCGGCATAGACCACATCGGCATCGTTGAACGCCTGCTGGAACTCATCCATCAAATCATGCAGGCGCGTGAAGCGATGCGGCTGCACGACCGCAATAACCCGCCCTTTCGCACCCTCGCGCGCGGCGGCCAGCACCGCCTTTATCTCGACCGGATGATGGCCATAATCGTCAATCACGCTCGCCATGCCGCCGCCGGGAATCGCAATCTCGCCAACTTTGGTGAAGCGCCGCTTGACCCCGCCGAACTGGGCGAAACCGGTCTGTATCGTCGCATCGTCGATGCCCATGTAAAGCGCCACGCCGACCGCCGCCATCGCGTTGGACACATTATGCCGCCCCGGCATGGGCAGGTCGATACCCTCGATCCGCCGCACGCTGCCATCACGCTCGCGCACCTGCACATCGAAGCGGTTGCCGCCGGGATAGGGTTGCACATTTTCGCCGCGAATATCGGCCTGCGCGCCAAAGCCATAAGTGACGATGCGCCGGTCCTGCACGCGCGGCAATATCGCCTGCACTTCGGGATGATCGAGGCACACGATCGCCGCGCCATAAAAAGGCACATTCTCGACGAACTCGACGAACGCGTCCTTCACCTTGTCGAAGCTGCCATAATGATCGAGATGTTCCGGGTCGATATTCGTCACCACCGCTATGGTGCCGTCCAATCGCAAAAAGCTGCCGTCGCTCTCATCGGCCTCGACCACCATCCAGTCGCTCTCGCCCAGCCGCGCATTGCTGCCATAAGCATTGATGATGCCGCCGTTGATAACGGTCGGATCCACCCCGCCCGCATCGAGCAGCGCCGCGATCATGCTCGTCGTCGTCGTCTTGCCATGCGTGCCCGCCACCGCCACGGTCGATTTCAGCCGCATCAGCTCGGCCAGCATTTCCGCGCGCCGCACCACCGGCACCCGTGTTTCCAGCGCCAGCTCGACCTCCGGGTTGCCGCGCTTGATCGCAGTCGATGTCACCACCACCGCCGCATCGCCAAGGTTCGCGGCGTCATGGCCGATCATCACCTTGATGCCCTTTTTGCGTAAGGCTTCGATCACATAGCCCTCGGCCACGTCCGATCCCTGCACACTATAGCCCAGATTATGCATCACCTCGGCGATGCCGGACATGCCGATGCCGCCGATGCCGATGAAATGGATCGTGCCGATGTCGGTTGCAACGCCCTTCATGCCGGCACTCCCGTCATGCTGATGCCGGGCTGGCGTTTGGGTTTCACGGTCACGGTATCGTTCATCAGCGGGGCGGTTCCAATCGATTCGAGTAAGTCGGCCATATCGCGTGCGGCATTGGGTCGGCCACAATTCCATGCCCGCTTCGCCGCATTTTGCAGCGCGCCCGGCTCCATGGCCATTTTCTGCATCTGCTTCGCCAGCTCGACCGGCGTGAACTGCGATTGCCGGATAGCCCGCGCGCCGCCCGCTTCCACCATCTCGCGCACATTGGCGGTCTGGTGATCGTCCATCGCGCTTGGCAAAGGAATGAGGATCGCCGGGCGGCCCGCGACAGTCAGCTCCGCCAGCGTCGAAGCGCCCGCGCGCGCAATCACCAGATGCGCCCAGCTCAGCTTTTCCGGCATGTCGGCGATATAGGTCGCAAGGTCGGCGGGTATTTCCAGCTCGGCATAGGTTGCGCGCACCTTCTCGATGTCCTCGGCGCGGCATTGCTGTGTCACCTGCAAGCGGCGACGCAGCGATATCGGCAGCAACGACAGGCCTTCGGGCACCACGCTCGACAATATGCTCGCGCCCTGACTGCCGCCCGTCACCAGCAGGCGGAACACGCTTTCATCGGTCAGCGCCGGAAATTCCTCGCCGCGCAGGCTGAGCACCTCTTCCCGCACCGGGTTGCCGAGCAGATGCACCTTGTGCTCATGCTTGTATTTCAGGCGCTCGACCACCGGATAGGCGGTGACAATCGCGTTGACCTTGCCCGCAAGATAGCGGTTGACCCGCCCCAGCACCGCATTCTGTTCATGAATGACGGTAGGAATATCATCCTTCAGCGCGCCCAACAGCGCGGGTAGCGCCGGATAGCCGCCAAAACCCACGACAACCGACGGTCGGAATGTTCCATACATGCGCCGCGCCATATCGCGCCCGGCCCGGATGCCGCGCAATCCGCGCAGCCAGCCCAAAGGCCCGCCCTGCATCCGCCCAGCAGGCAACACATGCACCGCTACGTCCTTGAACAGGCCCGGTATCTTGGCACCGCGCTCATCCGTCACCAGCGCGACATGATGCCCGCGTGCCATCAGCTCCTGCGCGACGGCATGCGCGGGGATCATATGCCCCCCGGTCCCGCCTGCGGCGAGAACGAAGTGACGGGTAACAGTCATCGGCCACTCCATTTTGCGGCATGGGGCTTCCTGTCCATAAACGGATTGCGCCGTGTGAACGCGAGAAGCAGCCCCACCCCGATACAAAGCGCCAGCATAGAGGAGCCGCCGTAGCTGATAAAGGGGAGTGTCATGCCTTTCGATGGAAAAATCTGTGCATTGACCCCCATGTTGATGATCGCCTGCATACCGAACTGGATCGTGAGGCCCGCCGCCGCGAGAATGATGAAATTATCCTCTTCATCGAGCAGGCGCAAAAACACGCGAACGATGATGGCCAGATAGACGAGCGCGATAACGATGCACGCGATCAGCCCGAACTCCTCGCCGATCACCGAGAAAATATAATCGGTATGCGCTTCGGGCAGGCGGAATTTCTCTTGTCCGCCACCCGGCCCCACGCCCATGAAGCCGCCATGGGTTATCGTGCGGTGCGCCAGATCGGTCTGATCCGGCCCGGTATCAGGATTGACGCCGATGCCGAGAAAATCATTGATCCGCTGGCGCCCGTTGTCATAAAACAGATATACCGCGACGAACGCCCCGCCCGCGCCCGCCACCAGCGTAGCGATCATGCGCACCGACGCCCCCGCCAGCACCAGCAGCGCACCCCAGCAGGCACAGAATAGCACGGTCTGACCGAAATCCGGCTGTCGCATCAGCAGCAACGCAATGATCGCGGTGATAAAAGCTGTAAGCGGAATAACCGGCAGGCCAGGATCGCGCTCGCGCAATGAGAGCAACCATGCAACCGCAACGATAAACGTGGGTTTGAGAAATTCCGACGGCTGAAAGCGCATGGCCGGCAGGTCGATCCAGCGCTTCGCGCCATTGACGCTGGTCCCCAACAGCGGGACCAGCAGCAGCGTGAAGGCAAAGAACAGTGCAAGTCCGATGGCGACGCGACGCGCGCGCTCCTTTCTCATCATGGAAATACCGAGCATCAGCGGCAATCCAAGCGCCACCCATAGCAATTGCCGGTAGAAATAGATCAGCGGATCGACGCTGACCGTGCTGGTGGAACGATCGATCGCCGCCACCGGAGACGCAGCCGCCACCGCGACCAGCCCGATGGCGATCAGGATGAAGATCAGCGCGAGCAGAAGCCGGTCGATCTCCCAGAACCAGATCGCCAGCGCGGTGCGCTCGCGCGGCATGGTTTTCGAACGGAAATCCCGCATCATCTGGCGCGGACGGAAAACGGAGCCGGAGTCTGTATGGCGCTCAGCCATCGGCGCCCGCCTCCTCCAGCGCGGCTATGGCGGCGACGAATGCATCACCGCGCGCTTCGAAATCGCGAAACTGGTCGAAACTGGCGCAGGCGGGCGAGAGCAACACGACATCGCCCGGCTCGGCCACCCGCGCAGCGCGACGCACGGCGGCGGACAGCATCTCGCTATCGTCGACCGGCATGCGCGCGCGCAGCAGATCGGCGAACATATGCCCCGCCTCGCCAATCGTATAGGCATGCTTCACATGGCCGAACCAGGGCGCGCACTCGTCAAGATTGTCGGTTTTGGCGAGGCCGCCGACGATCCAGTGAACACGCGGCTGGCCATTGACGGGCGGATAGGCCGCCAGAGCGGGCGCGGTCGATGCCGCATTGGTCGCCTTGCTGTCGTTCACATAAAGCACGCCGCCCCGTTTGGTGACGCGCTGCATCCGGTGCGGCAAGCTGGCATAGGTCGCAAGACCGCGCTCGATAGTCTCTTCCTTCATGCCCAGCGCACGGGCCACGGCGCGCGCCACCGCGACATTCTGCGCATTATGCGGTCCTTGCAACGATGGCCAGCGCTCCTGATCCGCGGGAGAAATATCGCTCGCATGCACTTCCGTCACATCGCGCAAGCTGCGCGCAATTGCGCTGGTGTGGGCATCGTCAATCGCAATCACCCGCGCATGCCCTGCCGACTGCATGGCAAACAGCCGCGCCTTGGACGCGCAATAGCCTGCAAAATCGTCATAGCGGTCCAGATGATCAGGCGTGATATTGAGCAGCACCGCGACATCGCAATCGAGGCTGAAGGTCAGGTCGATCTGGTAACTCGACAGCTCCAGCACATAGATGCCGCCTTCCGGCAACGGCTCCTGCCCCAATATCGGCAGACCAATATTGCCGCCCATGCGGGTCGGGATGCCCGCCACCTCGATGATATGGTGGATGAGCGCGGTCGTCGTCGATTTCCCGTTTGTGCCGGTGATGCCGACGACCTTGTGCGCGGGCAGGCATCGCCGCGCCAGCGCGAACAGCTCGATGTCGCCGATGATTGGCACGCCCGCCGCATCCGCATGCTGCCTGATCGGGTGACGATTGAGCGGCACCCCCGGCGACACCACCACCCCATCGAACCCGGCGAGATCGATGGTCAGCGGATCGGCTATCACTGCCTTGTCCGCCACCGCTTCGCGCGCTTCCTCGCGCGTGTCCCATGCCGTCACCTGCGCGCCGCTCGCCGCCAGACATTCCACCGTCGCCAGCCCCGACCGGGCAAGCCCCAGCACGGCATAGCGTTTTCCAGCAAAGGCGCGCGAGACAATCATCGCAGCTTCAACGTCGCCAGACCGGCCAGCGCGAAAACGAACGCCATGATCCAGAAGCGGATCACCACCGTCGTTTCAGGCCAGCCCAGTTGCTCGAAATGATGATGGATCGGTGCCATCTTGAACACGCGCCTGCCGGTGCGCTTGTAATAAAAGACCTGAATGATGACCGACAGCGCCTCCATCACGAACAGCCCGCCGATGATCGCCAGCACGATTTCGTGATGCGAAACGACCGCGATCACACCAATGGTTCCGCCCAACGCCAGACTGCCGGTATCACCCATGAACACGGCGGCGGGCGGCGCATTGAACCATAAAAACGCCAGCCCAGCGCCGATGATCGCGCCCGTCAATATCACCAGATCACCCGCCCCCGACACGTGCGGAATCCCCAGGTATTCGGCAAAATCGGCGCGGCCCGCCAGATAGACGATGGCGGTAAACGCCATGCATGCGATTATCACCGGCATAGTCGCAAGCCCGTCAAGGCCATCGGTGAGGTTGACCGCATTGCCGAACGATACGATCACGAAGGCGGCAAAGAAATAATAGAGATAGCCCAGATCGATGGCCGGACCGTTCCAGAATGGTACATAAAGCGCCGTGCCGTTCTGCGTCACGATCAGCATCGCCGCGATCCCCGCGATCATGAATTCGCACAGCAAACGCAGCCTGCCCGAAAGCCCCTTGTGGCTCGCCTTCGTCACCTTGTCATAATCGTCGAGAAAGCCGATCGCGCCAAAACCCAGTGTCACGCACAGACAGGCCCAGACATACAGCGAGGACAAATCCATCCACAACAGCACGGAAACCACCATCGCGGTGAGGATCATCAGCCCGCCCATGGTCGGCGTGCCCTTCTTGGCGAAGTGGCTCTGCGGGCCATCGTCGCGGATCGGCTGTCCCTTGCCCTGCCGCACGCGCAGCCAGCCGATGAAGCGCGGCCCGATCAGCAAGCCAAGCACCAGTGCCGTCACAATTGCCGCCCCGGCGCGAAAGCTCAAATAGCGGATGAGGTTCAGCACCCCTGGAAAATCGAGCTGCTGAGCCAGCCAGTAAAGCATTATATCAGTCTCCGCCGACGAGTGCCGCGACCACGCGCGACAGGCCGACACTGTTGGAACCCTTGATCAGAATCGCGTCATCCGCATGGATACGCTCCTTGAGAATCTGCGTTGCCGCATCTGCCGTGCCGACATGCTCCAAAGCCAGCGTGCCTGCAAGCCTGTCCGCGAGCGGCGCCATCTCCTCTCCGACCAGTATCGCCATATCGACCTTCGCCTGCCGGATCGGATCGGCCAGCCCCGCATGGAGATCGGCGCTGGCATGGCCCAGTTCCTTCATCGCGCCCAGCACGGCGATGCGCCGCGTCGCTGCTTCGCGCCCAAGCTGCTTCAATGTCGCGCTAATCGAGAGCGGGTTGGCGTTATAGCTCTCGTCGATCACCAGGGCGGTGCCGTCCCCTGCGGGCACGCGCGAACGTGCGCCCCGCCCGGGCAGACCCGGCATTTCCGCCAGCGCCAGACCCGCCGCCGCCAGATCGCCGCCCACCGCCTCCACCGCCGCCAGCAGCGCCAGCGAATTGAGCACATTATGGTCGCCGGGCGTAGCAACAGTATAACATAATTCCGCTTCCGGCAGCCGCGCCGCCACCATCGTGCCGCCGTCCTGCGCCGGAACGGCCTCGACCGCGCACACATCCGCTCCTTCGCCCTGCCCGAAGGAAATGATCCGCGCACCTTGCGCTTCGGCGGCATCACGCAGCAGCGCATAATGGCGGCTGTCATAGGGGATGATGGCGATGCCGCCCGATTCCAGCCCCTCGAATATCTCCGCCTTGGCGCGCGCGATCGCCTCTTCCGATTCGAAAAATTCGATATGCGCAGGCGCAATCGCGGTGACGATGGCGACATGGGGCCGCACCAGCGCGGTGAGCGCGGACAACTCGCCCACATGGTTCATGCCCATCTCGAACACGCCAAACAAGGTATCGCGCGGCATTCGCGCGAGGCTGAGCGGTACGCCGACATGGTTGTTATAGCTTTTCACCGAACGATGCGCCTGGCCCGGACGAAACCGGTCGAGCGCCGCATATAATGCTTCCTTGGTGCTCGTCTTGCCGACAGAACCCGTCACGCCGATCACCTTGCCGTGCATCCGCGCGCGCGCAGCGCGGCCGAGCGCCTGCAACGCCTCGGCCGTATCCTTCACCAGCACATGCGGATGGTCCACCGGCTGCGAAACAATCGCCCCGGTGGCTCCGGCATCGAACGCCTTGCCCAGAAAGCTGTGTCCGTCGGCCGCCTCGCCCTTAAGCGCGATAAAGAGATCACCCGTGCCGACTTCGCGGCTGTCGAATGCGACGCCCGAAACGCTGAAATCGACCGAAGCGACACCATCAACAGCCTGCGCGATTTCCGGCGCACTCCACAATGGCTGGTGATCTTCGCTCGCTGTGACCTCCCCTGCACTCCCGTTCATTGCGCGCATTCCCGCGCCACAGCCACATCGTCGAATGGCAATACGCGCTCGCCGATAATCTGCCCCTGCTCATGCCCCTTGCCTGCGAGCAGCACGATGTCATCGGCTCCCGCCTGCGCGATAGCCGCGGCGATGGCCGCGCGCCGTCCGCCGATCTCTTCGGCATGCGGCGCACCTGCCAATATGGCGGCGCGAATGGCGGGAGGGTCTTCCGAGCGCGGATTGTCGTCGGTCACGATCACATGATCAGCGAGCTCGGCGGCGACCTTGCCCATCAGCGGCCGTTTACCCGCATCCCGGTCTCCACCAGCGCCGAAAACTGTTATCAACCGCCCCTTCGCATGCGGCCGCAGCGCCTCGATCGCCGCGCGCAGCCCATCGGGCGTATGCGCATAATCGACATAGACCGGCGCGCCCATCTTGCTCACCACCGCGCGCTCCAGCCTGCCGCGCACGGGTTGAAGCCGCGAAAGCGTCGGCAGGATCTTGCTCCATTCCGCCCCCGTCGCCATCACCAGCCCGGCGGCGATCAACACATTGGCGGCCTGATAGGCACCGATCAGCGGCAATTCCACGCGATGCTCCGCGCCATCCGCGGCAACCACCAGCTTCTGCCCGAGTTGCGTCGGTTCCCGACTGACCAGCCGCAACGCCTCGCCCTGCGCGCCAACAGTAAACAGCTTCAACCCCCGCCGCCCGGCCCGCAAAACGACATCGGCGGATTTCTCATCGTCCGTCCAGACGACGGCTGCGCCGCCCTGCTCCACCACCTCGTCGAACAGCCGCATCTTGGCTTCGAAATAACTTTCAATGTCGCCATGATAGTCGAGGTGATCGCGCGACAAATTGGTAAACGCGCCTGCCTTCACCGGCAGCCCTTCGATGCGATATTGCGCAAGACCATGGCTCGACGCCTCGAACGCGGCATGGGTTATGCCTTCCTTGCGCAGGCCCGCCATGTTGGCAAGAAAAGTGACGATGTCGGGCGTGGTGAGGCCAGTCGACACCTGATCCACCGCGGTCGTCACTCCCAATGTGCCGATCGAGGCCGCATTATAGCCCAGCATCCGCCAGATCTGCCGCGTCAGCTCTACCGTCGATGTCTTGCCATTGGTGCCGGTTACGGCGACGCAGACATCGGGAAAGGGTGCGAAATAGCGCGCTGCCAGTTGCGCGAACAACCTGCGCGGTTCGTCGTCGGCAATATGGTGCGCGCCCACGACTGTTGCGCCGGGGCGCGCCACCACTGCGACCGCCCCCGCGGCAACCGCCTGTTCGATAAAATCCTCGCCATTCACCCGAGCGCCCTGAAAAGCGCCAAATATCGTACCCGGCGCGACCTTGCGATGATCGATGGCGAATCCCGTTACCGGGCGTCCGCCTGCCGCGTCATCCGCAATATCCTTCACCAGCGCATCGAGCCGCATCATTCCGTCTCCTTGTCTTGCCACAGGAGGGGCGTCAACTCGGATATGTCAACGTCGCGGCGTTCATCCGGAATGATTCCCAGCATCGGGCCAATGCGCATCACCACTTTCTTGACCACGGGCGCGGCGGTATAGGCGGCCGTGCGCACACCGGGAAACTCGGCGCTTCCCTTGGGCTCGTCCATCATCGTGAGGATCACATATTTCGGGTTGTCCATCGGGAAGGCGGCGGCAAAGGTCGTCACCAGCGAACGACGCGCATAACCGCCCGCTATCGGCTTTTCCGCTGTGCCGGTCTTGCCGCCGATGCGATATCCCGGAGCATCCGCATTGCGCCCCGTGCCATCCATCACGATCATGCGCAACAACTGCCGCATGCGGGCGCTGGTCGCGGCGGAAAAAACGCGGCGGCCCTTCGGCACGTCCTCCTCGCGCAGCTTGAGCAAGGTCGCCGGACGCCACATACCGCCATTGACCAGTGCGGCATAGGCGCTCGCCAGATGCAACGGCGTCACGGCGATGCCATGGCCATAAGCGACCGTCATGTTGGTAATACGTCCCCAATCGACGGGCCAGAGCGGACGAGCGCGTTCGTGCAACTCGATGCTGGGCCGTTCGTCGAATTGCAAGGAGCGATAGAGCTTCTGCATCGGCTCCGGCCCCATCTCGTCGGCGATGCGCGCGGTCACGATATTGGAGCTGTGGATCAGCGTTTCCGGCACATTGAGCCAGCGCCCCAGCGCATGGTCGTCCTTGATGCGATAGCGCCCCACCGGAATAGGCGCGGTCGCATCATAGCGTTTCGACATTGACGTGACGACACCCGCATCCATCGCCGCACCGATCGACAGCGGCTTGAACGTCGAGCCCAGCTCATAGCGCGATTGCACCACATCGTTGCGGCGCGAACGATCGTCGCCCTCGATCTTGTTGGGATCGAACACCGGGAAAGACGCCATGGCGATCACTTCGCCAGTGTTTGCGTCGAGCACGATTCCGGTCGCACCATCGGCGTTCTGGGCGGCCATCCCGGCATAAAGCTCGCTCTCCAGCGCGCCTTGCACCCGGCTGTCGATGGAAAGCCTCAGCGGGACGCCGCGCTTGGCCGGGTCGATCAGGCGGGCGTTGAACGCCGATTCGACGCCCATGCCGCCCTGCCATTCATTGCCGTCCTTCACTGGCACGAAGCCCAGCACATGCGCCGCCAATGTGCGCTGCGGATAGAGTCGTTCCTTCTCGCGCGGAAATTCGATGCCGATCTCGCCCAGCGCATTCACCGCCGCTACCTCTTCGGGCAAGGCGCGCTGACGCAGATAGGCCCAACCTTTGCCCGTCAGCTTTTTGTAGAATTCGGCCTGTGGCGTATCGGGAAAAATCTCGTGCAGCTTGCGGGCCAGTTCATCGGGATCGCTGATCAGCCTGTCCGGGCGCACCGAGACCGAATAGGCATCCATCGTGCGCGCCAGCGGCACCCCGTTGCGATCGACGATATCCGCTCGCGGCGGCGTTCCGGCGACGGCATAATCCAGCCGACCGGAAGCATGAGAAGCTACTCCCATCCATGTCAGCCGCCCCACCAGTATGAGGCAGGTTATGACAATGAGCAGCAGGATGATCATCAGCCGCTGATGCGCCACCGCCGTCAGGTTGAGCCGTTCCCGATGCACGGGCATGCGGTCATGCCGGACGACGATAGTGGCCATCAGCGGGGCTTCCCTCCATTTTCAGCAGCGGCGCGACGGCCAAGCTCGCCCAATGTGCGTTCGTCCAGCAGGCGCGCATCGAGCATCGCCATGCGCTCCGCGCGGCGTGCGACCGTGCCAGATGACTGCGGCGCGTCCGCATGGGCGGGCTTGCCTGGGTTCCGCGCTACGCTTTTGTCCGCATTGGCCGCCGTTTTCTTCGCCGCGCCGGACAGAGCGGCCATCTCACGGGCATCAGGCATCGAGGCCAGCATGACCGCCTGTCGCGGCCGCGCGCCCGTTGCCGCATTGGTGGGGGCGCTGTCCCCCTGAGCAGCGCGGATCGTCGCGGCATCGGAACGGATCTGGAGCGTGGCGGGGCTGGGCTGGATCGGCTGCATCTCGCCTTGCGCATCGTCGGCATCGATCATCGCCACCATGACCGGCGGCGCGACATAGGTCGGACCGTTGGGCTGAATTCCGTCGAGATGGGCCAGTGCCCGTTCGCCCTCGAGATAATGGTCCGCCGCCAGCGCCGAATAGCGGAAATCATCGGCGTTCCAGCGTTCCAGCTGACGCATGTTCGCTCGCGCGCTGAATTCCGTTTCCAGATAGCGGATGTCGGCGCGCGCCTGCGCGATCTGGGTGCGCACGCGCATCAGCTCATTGCGCTCGGTGGCGACCCGAAGCGACACCAGATATGCGCTCAATGCGCCCAATGCCACCAGCAGCACCCAGAACAGACTCTGCAGACGCTTGACCGCGATCATCGTTCATTCTCCTGTTGATGGCCACCCTGCTGCTGCCCGGACATGCCGAGGCGAACGGCACTGCGCAGGGTTGCCGAGCGGGCGCGCGGGTTGCGATTGACCTCCGCCTCGGATGGACGAACGGCGCGCGCGGGCTTGGCGAAGGCGGGACACGTCTGCGCCACCATTTCCGGGCGATGACGCGATCCACCCGCCTCGCTACCACTGCGCTTGCGCAGGAAATTCTTGACGATGCGATCTTCGAGCGAATGAAACGTCACCACCGCAAGCCGTCCGCCCGGTGCCAGCACGGCTTCCGCCGCCTCCAGCCCGCGCTCCAGCTCTTCCAGCTCGCCATTCAGATGAATACGGATCGCCTGAAACGCACGCGTCGCCGGATCTTTCTTGTCATGCGGCTTATGGCCGAGCGCCTTGCGCACCACATTGGCCAGCTCGCCCGTGCGGTGCAGGGGCCGTGCAGCGACAATTGCCCGCGCCACCCGACGCGAGCGCGGCTCCTCGCCATAATGATAGAGCACATTGGCGATCTCTTCCTCGCTTGCGTCATTCACGAAATCGGCGGCGGTCATGCCCGCCCGGCTCATGCGCATGTCGAGCGGACCATCGGCCTGAAAGGAAAAGCCGCGCTCCGCCCGGTCGAGCTGCATCGAGGACACACCGATATCGAGCGTCACGCCATCGACATGCGCTATGCCCGCCTGCCCCAGCAGGGCTTCCATTGCCGAAAACGGCCCCTCGATCAGGCGGATGTCATCGCCCTCACGCGCGATCCGCTCGCGCCCTTCGGCAATCGCGTCCGGGTCGCGGTCGATCGCCACGACATGCGCGCCCGCGCCCGCCATCGCCCGGCTATATCCGCCCGCGCCATAGGTGCCATCAACATGGGTTTCGCCGGGCCGGATAGCCAGCGCGGCCAGCACCTCGTCGAGCAGCACCGGCACATGTGGCGCGGACGCTTCGGTTGTGGCGACGGCAGCGCTCATTTGCCGCCCCCCGCCTTGCGCTCGGCCATGAATTTCTCGACCGCATGGCGCACGCGCGGGCTGCGCCCTTCGCTCGCCAGCAGCTTTTCCGGGTTCCACATCTGGATATGGCGGCTCGTACCGACGAACACGATGCAATCGGTGATACCCATCATGTCCTTGATGTCGGGCGGCATGAAGAAGCGGCCACCATCGTCGAAATTCAGGTCTTCGAGATCGGCGAAGCGCGCCTCGCGTTCGGCTTCGGCGTCGAATTCGGTGCCCTTTTCGCGGGCGACCCGTTCCATCTCGACAACCTGATCTTCCAGCCATTGCTTGTGCGAGAGACCAAAGCCGATGGCGCAGGGAAGCTGACCGTGGACGGTAAGGCAGAGCTTGGTGTCGCCGCTGCTGGCTTTCATGGCCTTGCGCATCTCCAGCGGCAGGGCGAAGCGCCCCTTGCCGTCTGCTACGCAGATGCCATTGCCTGAAAAAATGATGCCTTCTGACACCCGCGCGCCTCACCCCAATATGCTGACCGATCCAGACCGCACGAACCCGCCCGGAAAAGCGCATTGGGGAACGCCGTCCCGCGAGAGGAATCACACAGCTTTCACAGCCCCTGATGACATTTAACTACCAAGGGATTAGCTGGGATGGAAGGGGAAATATTGGGAAAATCTGGGAATCGATGCAGAATTTACAGATTTTACCGAGTTCTTAACTCTGATTCCCGACATTTGACCATCATCGATATCTGCCTTTCGTCGGGGAAACCGGCTCAAAACGCCGAAAAATCCGGTTATGTCCAAGCGCTCCCAGCCCCACCCAGACCAGCACCGCCACTATCGCCCAACGCATCGCCCGCACGAGCGCCTCGTCATCCACCGCACGGCGCGGCGCAACAAACATGCTCTTGCCCGTGCCCGAAGGGTTCGCCAACCACGCATCCATAAGGCTCACCGCATCCGAAGCATGAGCCTCGGCGCGCTCTGGCCAGCGGAGATCAGCCAGCCATAGCCGGTCATCGAGCAGATCAGCGTCAGCCACCAGCCTTACCTGCCCCTTGCCGACAGAGCAGGAAGCCATCAGCCCCCCTTCGGCCAAGGTGCAGCGCGCTTCTGTATTGCCGCCGATGCGCGTGAAGCGTGACGCCCCGGCCAGCACCAGTACATGCCCGCTCGCCAGCATCCACCGCTCCACATGATCCCGCCTCTCTGCCACCGGCTCCAGCCGCAATCCCCAATGCGTCAGCAGCGGGTCGAGCAGGCTGGTCATCGGCGCGCGGCGCGCATCGCCGGGCGGCAAGGCGCTCGGCCACATCAGCAGCGGATCGGCGAAGATCACCGCCCGGCCGCCATTGCGCACCCAATCGTCAATCGCTACCAGCTCTTGCGGCTGCAACAGACGCGGCTGCGCCAGCATCAGCGCATCGACCCGCGCCAGCGCATGCGCGTCGGCATGATCGATCGCCACCAGTTCATGCCGCGACGCGCGGATCAGCGGCCTGCCTTCGTGGCCCCTGTCCAATTGTCCGGCGACGCCTTGCCCCTCCGTCCAGAAAAGCGGCAGCGCCGTCATGACACCGACCGTCATGCGCTCAACTGGCATTGTTGCCCCACCGCGCTTCTGTCCCGACGATGCGACCTCACCGAAAAGCGCCACCACCAGCGCCAGCCCCGAAACCAGCACCGCCAGCCACCACAGCCGCACGCCCCATGCCATTCGTCCGCTCAAGCCGACATAAACGGCGACCGCCACGACACCCCCCAGCCACCAGCGTATCGGTTCGACCTGCCCCGTCTCCAGCACTCCGCCCGCCGCCATTCCCAGTGGCATGACCAGCGGCAGCAACCCGGCAACAAGCGCCGTGAGCAACAGCAGAAAGATGAATACCGAGGCGCCGATGTTCCGCCGCGAAAAAGGCAAAAATCTCAGCACAGATGCGCTCTGAACTCGCCTGATCGCGGGGCTGTTATTGCGCGGGCGCCGGAACGGGTTTGACGGCAGGCGCATTTTGCGGCGGCACCCGTTGCGGCTGGTCCATCGGTTGGCGCAAATTGGGGTCCGGCTGCAAATCCGCGACCACAGGCGCCGCGCTTTCCTGCGCGGGCGTCACGCCCAGTTCGGCAAGCGGTTCGGTCGGCCTCTCCGCGTCCGCGGCCACAAAGGGCGCGGAAGTGTTCTCTGCGCCATTTACGGCTTCGGTCGCATCCTGCGCGGCATCGTCGCGCCGGACATTATCCACAACGATATTGGCAAGACCGATCAGCAGCACCACCCCCGCCAGCCCGGAAAGGCCGATCTGGATACGCTGTATTCCTTCCTTCCGGCGCAACGGGTCGAGCATGGTCGTCCTTGCTTGTGGAATTGCGAAGCGGGTTTCGGCGAAACCCTATGCATCTTCTTTTTGCATGAGCCAGGGGAAGACCGTCAACCCCTTCTCTTCCAGCCATTGCCGATTATACAGCGTCGAAAGATAGCGAAAGCCCGTATCGCACAATATCGTGGCGATGCGTTTGCCCGGCCCAAGCTGCTTGCCCAGCGCCACTGCGCCCGCGACATTGATGCCGCTCGACAGACCGAGGCACAATCCCTCTTCGGCGAGCAGGCGCTCGACCCACACCAGCCCTTCCTCATCGGAAATACGGAACTGCGTGTCGATCGGCGCTCCTTCCAGATTGCCGGTAATCCGCCCCTGGCCAATGCCTTCGGCAACCGACGACCCCTCGGCCTTCAACTCGCCATGCGCATAAAAATTATACAGCGCCGCGCCATGCGGATCGGCCAGCGCGATTGTAACCTTTTCGTTCTTCGCCTTGAGGCCCAGCCCAACGCCCGCGATCGTGCCGCCGGTTCCCGCTGCGCAGGTGAAGCCGTCCACGCGGCCTTCCATCTGCGACCAGATTTCCTCGGCGGTGCCCATGATATGCGCCTTGCGGTTGGCGATATTGTCGAACTGGTTCGCCCAGATCGCCCCTTCCGTCTCCTCGGCTATACGCCGCGATGTGTGCACGAAATGGCCGGGGTTCGAATAGGGCGCGGCGGGAACCAGCACCAGCTCCGCGCCCAGCGCGCGCAGCGTGTCCATCTTTTCCTTGCTCTGCGTTTCCGGCATGACGATGATGGTCTTGTACCCGCGCGCATTGGCGACCAGCGCGAGGCCGATACCGGTGTTGCCGGCCGTTCCCTCGACAATCGTACCGCCGGGTTGCAGCGTCCCCTGCTCCTCGGCATCGCGCACTATATAGAGCGCGGCGCGATCCTTCACGGAAGCGCCGGGATTGGCGAATTCGCATTTCCCGTAAATTTCGCACCCCGCCGCCTGCGACGGACCATTGAGGCGCACGAGCGGGGTATTGCCGATCAACGACAGCGTATCATGTGCAACGATCATCGCCACCCCATAGCGCAGCGCCCTCATGCTGCCAAGCGGAGGAATATTTGTGCCGCCAAAAGCAGGATTGCATCTCGAGCCACTGCGTTCCGCGCTTTCCGCGAAGAAAATGCAGAGGAAATTAGCGGAAAAATGAGATATTGCGGCGCAAGATGAACAGATGAAACCGGGCAGGCGTTCTTTCCCCATATTCGGTCCGCCGCCAGCGCCCATCCAGCGCAGGCGGTTTCGGATGCCGCATGCCCTTGCCGCCGCCCTGTTGCTGTGCGCCTGTCTGTTGGTGGGCGGCCGGATGAGCGACTGGCGAATGCAAGGCTGGGCCTCGCCTTATACCGCGCTGGATTATCTGGCGACGCTATCTACCGATGACACCCCGAATGCCATTGAAACGGCAGGCGAAACCTTTCCCGGTTCGGCCTTCTTCTTTGCGCAGGGCGCGTTCGATCCGGTGCCGGAGACGGCACAGGCAAGCGCACATATCCTGCCGCTGCGCAAGGTGATCGCCCCCGCTTCCGCGCCCTTTACCGGGCACACCCCGCTCGATCGCTACCGTGCGCTCAATTGCCTGACTTCCGCCATCTATTATGAAGCTGCCAACGAGCCGGACGAAGGCCAGCGCGCCGTCGCGCAGGTGGTGCTCAACCGTGTGCGTCACCCCGCATGGCCAGGCAGCGTCTGCGCCGTCGTGTATCAGGGGTCGGAACGCGCCGATCTGCTCTGTCAATTCACCTTCAGCTGCGATGGCGCGATGGCGCGCGCACCGGATATCAGGAAATGGGCGCGAGCGCGCCGGGCAGCAGAAAGGGCACTAAGTGGTGAAATATTCGCGCCGGTCGGCTATTCGACTTATTATCACACGCTCGCCGTGCGTCCCGACTGGTCATCGAAGCTAAACCCCGTCGCGGTCGTCGGCGCGCATATTTTCTATGAAATGCGCGGTATCAACGGTACCGCTGCCGCTTTCAACATGCCCTATTGGCGGCGCGAGCTGATTTCCGGCCCCGCGCCGCGCGTCTGGAAGCCCTTGCCCGTGGGTGCGTTGCCGATTGCCATGCCTTATATGGCCGAGCCGCTCCCCTTTTCCTATCCGGCGTCTTCCGGCACCCATCCGGCACCCGACGTCAACCCAGCGCAACAAGGCTGGACACCGCCCGAAACACCGCCGCCCAATCGCCCCGGCGACAGCTTGCCAGATTCACGCATCCGTCCGGAATATAAGGACAGCGGTCGGCCGCTCTAAAAGCGAGAAAATGCTTCGTTTCACCGAAAATATATGCAACCTTTTGAATAATAACACATATTTTTATAGAAATTTTTTGCGGAACATGGAACCAAAAGCCATCGCGCCTCGTTCTATTGTGCGGATGGCGACCCTTTGCCCCCCGCTACGCCGTCCAATAACACGAACCCGGAACGCCCTTCCCCACCCCGCGTTCCGGGTTCGGCATTTTTCGGCCTCATCCGCCCTACAGGAACCTATCCGACATTATGGCGTTATCTCTCACAGCGCGGAACGGTCCCCGCTAAACATTATGAGGCCTATATGAACCGCAAAATTATCACAGCATTCCTGCTTGGCTCTTCGCTGATCCTTGCCGCCTGCAACACGGTGGAAGGCGCCGGCCGTGACGTGCAAAGCGCTGGTCAGGCAGTAGAAGACGCCGCCGATTGATAGTCCTGCTGCCTTCGCGGCAGGTTGGGGCACCCCTGTCCATCCGGGTCAGACTGCTCACTCCTGCTGCGGGGCCAGCACTTTTTCCTCGTCCTCTTCTGAGGCCCGCTTGCGGTCGGTGAACCAGATCGCCACCAGAGTAATCTCATAAAGCAGCACCAGCGGCAGCGCGAGCATGAGCTGGGACACAATATCTGGCGGCGTCAATATCGCCGCCGCGATGAAGGCCGCCACGATCATGTATCGCCGCGCGGCGACAAGCTGCGCCCGGCTCACAATTCCCGCCCGGTTGAGCAGCATCAGCAGCACCGGCATCAGGAAGCTGATCCCGAACGCCAGGATGAATTGCATCACCAGGCCGAGATAGGCATCGACGCTGGGCAAGGCCTCCATCTGCAGGCCGCTGCTGTCCCCCTGAAATTGCAGGAAAAAATGAAAAGCCGTCGGCATCACGATGAAATAAGCAAGCGATGCGCCCGCCATAAACAACAGCGGCGTCGCCAAAATGAACGGCAACAACGCTTTCTTTTCCTTGGCATATAGCCCCGGCGCGACGAAAGCCCAGAGCTGATTGGCAATGATCGGGAAGCTCAGGAAGAAGGAACCGAACAGCGCGACCTTCACCTGCACGAAAAACGCCTCATACAGTTTGGTATAAACGAGCTTGCCGCCTGCCGGACCAAATGCATCCTTGAGCGGATGCGCAAGAATGGCGAAAATCTGCTCCGAGAAATAAAAACACAACACGAACCCCAGAAACAACGAGATCACGCATTTCACCAGCCGCGAACGCAGCTCGACGAGATGCTCGATCAGCGGCGCCTTGCTGTCGTCTATGTCCTTCAAGCGCCCTTCTCCGAAGGGGCATCGCCCAGCGGAAGCGAGGCCTGCGCCTGCCCCTTGCCCATCTGCCCATCATTGGGAGGAATCGGTTCCATTGCAGTTTCCGGTGCGGTTTCAGGCTGCGGCAATGCAGCCTGCCCCGCTTCTTCCGTCCCCGCGTTGGGATATTGCTGCATGATGCGCCGGTTTTCCGCCGCCCATTTCTTCTCCAACTCTTCCATCTCGGCCTCGCGCATCATTGCGTCGATACCGGAACGGAAATGGCGCGACATCGCCCGCGCCTTGCCGAGCATCTGCCCAACCTTATAAAGCGCGCGCGGCAAATCCTTGGGGCCGATGACGACCACCGCGACGATGACGATCATCAACAGTTCGGTGGAACCGATGTCGAACATGCTCTGATCTGATCCGATGCCTTCCGGCTTCAGTTTTGCTTCTGCTCATCCTTGGTCGTGGAAACCGAAGGATCGGGCGCGGCCTGTCCATCGATCCGGTTCACCGGGCGCGGCGCAGCCGTATCATTGTCATCGTCGGCCATGCCCTTCTTGAACGCCTTTATGCCCTTGGCGACATCGCCCATCAGCGACGAAATCCGACCACCGCCGAAGAGCAACACGATGACCAGGATAACCAGCACCCAGTGCATCAATGAAAACGAACCCATCACAATTCTCCTTGCCTAGCCTTATATCTAGGCGTCTTCCTCGTCCATTTCCAGCGGCGATTGCGGGTCGCCGTCCCGTTCGAACAGCCCTTCCATCGCCAGATCGATGGGGTCGAGCAGCCCCGCCGCTCTCAAATCGTCAATGCCCGGCAGGTCACGGCGGCTGCTAAGCCCGAAATGTGACAGAAATTCGTCGGTGGTCCCATAAATCAACGGACGGCCCGGAACCTCCCGTCTGCCGGCCGGACGTATCCAGCCCGCCTCCATCAGCACATCCAATGTGCCCTTCGCCACCTGCACGCCGCGGATCGCCTCGATCTCGGCGCGGCTGACCGGCTCGTGATAGGCGATGATCGCCAGCGTCTCCATGCCCGCGCGCGACAATTTGCGCGGTTCGTCCTTCTCGCGGCGCAACAGATGCGCCATATCGGGCGACGTCTGGAAATGCCAGCGCCCGCCGCGCTCGACCAGGTTCACCCCGCGCCCGGCGTAATCGTCCGCCAGTTGGCGCAGCATGCCTGCAATATCGGGCGCATCCCCCAATATTTGCCGCAACTGCGCAATCGTCAGCGGCTCCTCGCTGGCGAATAATGCGGCTTCGAGAGCGCGCAGCAGATCGTCGGGTCCGTCGTCAAAGCCGCTCATGCTCGCGCCTCCGCTTCCGCCCGATTCGTTCCATCATCCGTTTCGTTGCTCGCTGGGCGCAGGAAAATCGGCGCGAATATACCTTCCTGCCTGATATCCACCACCCCCTGCCGCGCCAGTTCCAGCATGGCGACGAAACTCGACGCCAGCGCCGAGCGCCCCAGCGCATCCGACAGTCCTTCGGGCAGAAACGCCTCCAGCCGCGTCCAGTCCAGCCGGGCGCCCACCAGTTGCCCGACCCGCGCAATCGCTTCGTCCAATGTCATCACCGGGCGGCGCGCCACGACATGCAGCGCGGGCTGGGTGCGCGCCTTCACCTGTCCATAAGCGGCGATCAGGTCGAACAGGCTCGCCTGCCAGATCGCCTTGCGATCGACACGCAGCCCCTCCGGCTCGCCGCGCGCGAATACATCGCGGCCCAGCCGGTCCCGCGCCATCAGCCGCGCGCCCGCATCGCGCATCGCCGACAGGCGCTGTAATCGCAAATGCAGCCGCAGCGCCAGCTCTTCGGGGCTTGGCTCCTCCTGCTGCGCCTTGGGCAACAGCATCGCAGATTTGAGATAAGCGAGCCACGCCGCCATCACCAGATAATCGGCGGCCAACTCCAGCTTCATCGCCCGCGCGCCGGTGATGAATTCCAGATATTGCTCCACCAGCGCGAGGATCGATATTTCGCGCAAATCCACCTTTTGCGACCGCGCCAGATTCAGCAGCAGATCGAGCGGCCCCTCCCAGCTTTCGAAGCTCACCGTCAGCACTTCGGCGGCGGCGCGCGGTGGGGAGAACATCGGGGCCGAGAACATGTCGTCCCCCTCGATCATGCCCCCCGGCGCCATCAGGCCATTATCCCCAGCAATGCATCGCGCGTCGCCAGCAGCGTTTCGAGCGGCACATCATCACAATCGCCCGCCACATCTGACATCGCCCGGTCGAGCCGTGCGCGCGAAGCCGCGCTGATTTCCGGCAGAATTTCGGCTATACCGATCATCTCGTCCATCCGCCCCCAGCAATTGAGCGCCAGATCACACCCGGCCGCGACCACGCCCGCCGCCAATACAGGAATATCGCCCTTCAGCGCCTTCATGTCGAGATCGTCGGACATCAAAAGCCCGTCAAACCCGATTCGCCCGCGAATAATCTCGTGGATAACTTTGGACGACAGGCTTACGGGGCGCTCATCGTCCCATGCGGTATAAACGATATGCGCGGTCATCCCCATCGGTGCGTTACGCAGCGATATGAATGGTTCCAGATCGATCTCCAGCGCCACAGCATCCGCGTCCACGACCGGCAGTTCCTTGTGGCTGTCGACGCGCGCGCGGCCATGGCCCGGCATATGCTTGACGATGCCCGCCACGCCGCCCGCTTTCAAGCCGTCGAGCACTGCCCGCCCCAGCGCCGCCACGCGCATCGGCTCCGCGCCCAACGTGCGGTCGCCCATGATGTCGCTCGCGCCTTCCTGTCGTACATCGAGCAGCGGCAACGCATCGACCGTGATCCCGCATTCGCGCAATATTACGGCAATCGCCTGCGCATTGGCCCGCGCCGCCTCGATCGCCGATGACGGCGCGAAGTCATAGAGCGCATCGAAGCGCTGCATGGGCGGAAATGCGGGCCATATGGGCGGCTGCATCCGCGCCACGCGCCCGCCCTCCTGATCGATCATGATGAGCAGATCGTCGCGCCCGTGCAGGCTGCGCAAATCGTCAGTCAGCGCCCTGAGCTGTTCGCGGCCAACGCAATTGCGCTTGAAGAGGATATAGCCCGCCGGTTCGCTCTCACGGAAAAAAGCGCACTCGTCGGCGCTGAGCGCTTCGCCGACCACACCGAAAATCACTGGTTTCATGGATGAAGCCTAGCGAGGGAGCCGCAAGGCGCAAAGCATAAATGCAAGAGCCGACGCGGATCGCTGAATTATCGGCCACTGCGGCAGACAATATAAAAGGCTCCCTTCCTGCTGGAAGGGAGCCTTTCAAAAACCCTTATGGCTCACTCACTCTTCGCCATCATCCTTCACGCCCACAGTCGGAACCTCGACGGTTTCTTCCTTGGTTCCAACCACGACTTCCTTGGAATCGACGTCAACGGCAGGTAATTCTCCGCCCTTCACGCTCACCTCGGGCATATCACCGCCTTCGACATCAGCGCTCCAGAAACCCGTGTAGAATAAAGCGCCAACAATCACCAATATAGCGGCAACTACAAGGGTTATATTTCTTGCGGTATTACTTTTCGTAACATGCGTTCGTTCAGAATAAGGGTCGTTATGAACCTCAGCCATGCGTGCCTCCTGAATTCTGTTAGTAATGCGATACAACGGAATTCAGGAAGATAGGTTCCCTTCAAAATTTCCCGAAGGATTTACGGAGGCGGGAGGCCGCTGCCTCAGTTCACCACCAGGCAGCTCTCACCCGCGACCTTCAGCTTGCCGCACAATGTCCCCGCATCTGCCCCCGCTGCCGCACGCAGCCGATAGAATTTGGTGCCGCCCACCGTCACCGGCTGCACACTATGGTTCAGCGCGGCGAGATAATCGAAACGCTTGGAAAGCCGCTTCCAGCTATCCTGCGCAATCGCCTCGCTGCCATAGGCACCAAGCTGGATCATCGGGCCACCCGCAGCCGCCAGAGAGGGCGTGGTGGCCGGAGCCTTGCCTTTCTCGCCGGTCTTATCCGCCACCTTGCTTTCCACCTTGCCCGCGGCGCCCGCAGCCGCGGCGGCATCCGCACCATTCACCTTGCTTACCGCCGTCACCGGCGCTTCAGGCAGGCGCGACGGATCGATCCTGCCGCCCCGGTCTATGCCTTCGCTGGTGGCAAAGCTCGCATCGCCCTCGCCCGCGAACTTTTTCGCCGCCGGATCATTGGCGGGTACCTTGTAATCCCCTTCGGGCGCAGCGATTAGCGTCGCTTTGTCCTGAGAGCCAAAGGCATTGCGCAACAGATAGACGCCACCCACGATCACGCCGAGCAGCACCAGCCCACCCAATATGAAGCCCAACAGCCTGCCTGCCGACACGCTGTCGTCATAGTCCTCGCCCCCCGCCGGTTCCAGCCAGGGCAGGCGGTCATCATCGTCCAGATCCAGGTTGCCGCTCGCAACGTCGTTCATCACTGCATCTCCGAAAGGGCATCAACCCCCATCAAACCAAGGCCATTTCGGATTATCTGCCCTATTTGCTGCGCCAAGAAAAGCCTGACGGACGTCATTTCCGGATCGTTAACCACAATGATGCGCCGCGCCGGGTCGTCATTGCCCATATTCCACCAGCCATGGAAGGCGGCGGCCAGATCGCCCAGATAGAACGCAATTCTGTGGGGTTCGCGGTTTTGCGCCGCCGCCTCGACAATGCGTGGGAATATCGCGGCAAGCTTCACCAGCGCCAGTTCCTCTGTCCCAAGGCGGGACAGGACCGGCGCAGATAATGGCACCCCCGTCTCCTCCACGCGCCGTCCGAGCGACGCGATCCGCGCATGCGCGTAATGCACATAAAATACCGGATTCTCTTTCGATGCCTCGACTACCTTGGCGAAGTCGAAGTCCATCTGCGCATCGGCTTTGCGCGTCAACATGGTGAAGCGCACGACATCCTTGCCCACTTCGCGCACCACATCGGCGAGCGTCACGAAGTTGCCCGCGCGCTTGGACATCTTGACCGGCTCGCCTTCGCGCAACAGTCGCACCATCTGCACCAGCTTGACGTCGAAGCGCGCCTTGCCTTCCGTCAGCGCCGCCACCGCCGCCTGAATGCGCTTGACCGTGCCGGCATGATCCGCGCCCCAAATGTCGATCAACTGGTCCGCGCTCTGCGCCTTCTGATAATGATAGGCCATGTCCGCGCCGAAATAGGTCCAGCCGCCATTGGATTTCTTGATCGGCCGGTCCTGATCGTCGCCGAATTTGGTGGAACGGAACAGCGGCAGCTCGACCGGCTCCCAGTCTTCAGGCGTCTCGCCCTTCGGCGCTTCGAGCATGCCGTCATAAACCAGATCATGCGCGCGCAGCCATTGCTCCGCCGCTTCCGGCTTGCCCGCCGCCTGCAACTCCGCCTCGGACGCGAACACGTCATGATGTATACCGAGCAACGCAAGATCGGCGCGGATCATCTCCATCATCGCGGCAACTGCGGTTTCACGAAACAGCGCCAGCCATTCGCTCTCCGGCGCATCGACGAACTTGCTGCCATAATGGGTTGCGAGCTTATGGCCAACCGGCACCAGATAGGCACCGGGATACAGGCCTTCGGGTATCTCGCCAATATCCTCGCCCAGCGCTTCGCGGTAGCGCAGATGCACCGACCGCGCGAGCACATCCACCTGCCCGCCTGCATCGTTGATATAATATTCGCGGATCACCTTATGGCCCGCATATTCGAGCAACGTCGCCAGCGCGTCACCCACCACCGCGCCCCGGCAATGGCCCATATGCATGGGGCCGGTCGGGTTGGCCGACACATATTCGACATTGACGGTGATGCCCTTGCCGCTGTCCGATCGGCCATAATCCGCGCTGAGCCGCGCGATCTCCTGCAGCTCGTCCGTCCATGTTTCGCTCGTCAGGGTCATGTTGATGAAGCCCGGCCCGGCAATCGAAACCGATGCCACCTCATCGAGCGCCTCAAGCCGCGCCGCGATCTTCTCCGCCAGTGTGCGCGGGTTGGTCCCCGCCGGTTTTGCTAGCACCATTGCCGCATTGGTCGCAAGGTCGCCATGCGACGCATCGCGCGGCGGCTCGACCGTCACCGCCTTGCGGTTCAGCCCGGCGGGCAGCTCTCCTGCTACTTCCATAGCATCAAGCAGCGCGTCCATATGCGCGGCGAAACGAACGTACAGTGTCAAAACTCAAACCTTCATCATCATCACTCAACCCTTAAGCGGGCCGATATTTGGTTCAGGTGGAGCCGAAAAACAGGATTTACGAGTATCGGAGCGCAGCGTACTTCAAGGTACGTGAGCACCGAAACGCAGAAAATCCTGCTTTGCAGGCCCGCATGGGCCGAATATCGGCCCGCTTATCTGGTGGCGTTATAGCGGAACTGATCGGACGTCAGGTTGAAACCCACCAGCAGCTCGAAGCTGGTCCGCTGCAACGCCGCCTTCACTTCCGGCAATGCGAACGGATCGATCGCCGCATCGGCATCGCCGCTCTTGCGCTTCTGGGTGATCTTATCCTGCACATCGCCCGGAAGCGTCGCCGCGCCGCGATCCACATAAGACGCCGCCTTGGTCGAAGCGCTGGCGCGATATTCGCCCGGCGCGAAGGAAATTCGCACCTCGCCCACCCGCTTGGCGATCACGGCGGTGCCGCCGCGCACCACAGTCGAGAAATAGGGCAAGGTCACCTCGCGCGCAGACGAAGCATCGCGCCGCGTCGCCAGCACATCGAAAGTCGCTTCGGTATAGAACTGGTCGCCCGCCTCCGAACAGGTGGAGCGTAAATTGGTCATGGCCGCCACTATGTCGATGGCGCTGGCGTCGGTGCTGCCCGCCGGATCGAACAGGGTGATGTCCCCCGTCTGCGCCGGAATCGCCGCCGTCGGGCAGGAGCTGCGCACCGCGATGATGCCGCCCGTTTCGTCGATCTCGCCCTTGCGCGAACAGCCGGAAAGCGCCAGCAGCGCCATGCCGGCGATGGAAAGGGTCATTATCGGGGAGCGGGCTATGGTCACGGGCGTTCCTATGCAATGTGATCCGGGCTTCTTATCCATCAAGGCACGGAGGCGCAACATAAAGAGCGTCCTGCTGCGCCTCCGCCACTAGCCAGAGGCGCGAATCCTTCCTAAAGGCTTCCCATGACCGCAGATGCACAGGCCCGCCCCTCGCTGGAACTTCTGATCGCCGCACCGCGCGGTTTTTGCGCAGGGGTGGACCGCGCCATCATCATCGTCGAGCGCGCGATCGAGAAATATGGCACGCCGGTCTATGTCCGCCACGAGATCGTCCACAATAAATATGTGGTCGACAGCCTGAAGGCGAAAGGCGCGATCTTCGTCGATGAGCTGGATCAGGTGCCCGATGGCGTGCCGGTTGTCTTTTCCGCCCATGGCGTGCCCAAGGCCATCCCGGCGAAGGCAGAGGAGCGCGGCCTCGATTATCTCGACGCCACCTGTCCGCTCGTCTCCAAGGTGCATCGGCAGGCCGAGCGGCAGGTCGAGGCGGGACGGCATATCCTCTTCATCGGTCACAAGGGCCACCCGGAAGTGGTCGGCACCTTCGGTCAGGTTCCGCAGGGCTCCATCAGCCTCATCGAAACCGAGGCGGATGCGCGCGCATATGCGCCCGTTGACCCGGAAAACCTCGCCTATCTCACGCAAACCACGCTTTCAGTCGACGATACCGCAACGATCATCGCCATTCTCGAAGAACGATTTCCGTCCATCGTCGCGCCCAAGGGCGAGGACATCTGCTACGCCACCTCGAACCGCCAGACTGCGGTCAAAGCGATGGCGCGCGATTGCGATGCGGTGTTGGTGATCGGCGCGCCCAACAGCTCCAACTCGCTGCGCCTCGTCGAATGTGCCGAACGCGAAGGCACGCGCGCCATGTTGATCCAGCGCGGCGCGGACATCGATTTCAGCTGGCTCGATGGCGTCGCCACGCTCGGCATCACCGCAGGCGCCTCCGCGCCCGAAATATTGGTGCGCGAAGTCGTCGAGATGCTCGGCCAGCGCTATATGGTGACCGAACGCGAAGTGGAAACCGCGCGCGAAAACATCGCCTTCAAGCTGCCGCGCGGGCTGGAAATCGCGTAAATGGCTGTATATACGCATGTTCCGGCCGAAGAGATGGCGCAGTTTCTCACGCGCTACGACACCGGTGTGCTGGTTTCCGCCAAGGGCATCGCCGAGGGCGTCGAGAACAGCAATTACATGCTCGAAACCCGGCGCGCGAACGGCAGCAGTGAACGCTTCATTCTCACCCTCTACGAAAAACGGGTAAACGAAGCCGATCTGCCCTTCTTCATGGATCTGCTCGATCATCTGCATGATCGTGGCTGCAAGGTGCCGCGCTTCATCGCCGACCGCGACGGACGCAAGCTGCAACAGCTTGCCGGGCGACCTGCCTGTCTGATCGAATTTCTCTCCGGCATCTCTGTTACCGAACCGACGCCGGATCAGGCGGGCGCGGCCGGGCGGGCGCTGGGTGAACTCCATGTCGCCGCGCGCGGCTTTGCGGGTACGCGCCGCAATGCGCTCGATCTTCCCGGCTGGCACGATCTTGCGGAAAGATGCGGCGACCATCTCGACGATATCGCCCCGGGGCTGGCCAACCGCGTCGCGCACGAGCTGGCGTTCCTCGATGCGCACTGGCCCGCCGATCTCGAACGCGGCATCATTCATGCCGATCTGTTCCCCGACAATGTGCTGATGAACGGCGATGAAGTCACCGGCCTCATCGACTTTTATTTCAGTTGCACCGACATTCAGGCCTATGATCTTGCCATCACCCACAGCGCATGGTGCTTCTCTGCCGATGGCGACACCTATCATGCGGCGCGAGGATCGGAGCTGATGCGCGGCTATGGCGAAACCCACGGCATCACCGATGCGCAGGCTGCCGCCTTCCCGGCGCTGTGCCGAGGCGCGGCGCTGCGTTTCCTGCTTACCCGTGCCTATGACTGGATCAATACGCCGCCCGATGCGCTGGTGACGCGCAAGGATCCGCTTGCCTATCTGCGCCGTCTTGATTTTTATGCGGGCATATCCGCCGCCGAGCTGCTGCCCGCATGACCACCCTCCCCCGCGTCGAGATTTTCACCGACGGCGCCTGCAAGGGCAATCCCGGCCCCGGCGGCTGGGGCGCCGTTATCCGCTCCGGCAAGCATGAGAAGGAACTTTCCGGCGGCGAACGCGAAACCACCAACAACCGCATGGAGATGATGGCCGCGATCGAAGCGTTGAAGGCGCTCACCCGCCCCTGCCATGTCATCCTCACCACCGACAGCGTCTATGTCCGCGACGGAATCACCAAATGGGTGCATGGCTGGCAACGCAATGGCTGGAAGACCGCCGACAGAAAGCCGGTCAAGAATGTCGAGCTGTGGCAAGCGCTGCTCGAAGCGGCCAAACCCCACAAGGTCGAGTGGCATTGGGTGAAGGGGCATGCAGGCCACCCGGAAAACGAACGCGCCGATGTCCTCGCTTCGAACGCCGCGCTCGAACAAATGGGTTGATCGCACTGTAACGCTTGCCGTTCATCGCGGCTTCATCTTGTTCTCCCGATTGCGGTTGCAGACCGGAGGGGCGGCGCTATGTTCACCCCTCATCACAGGATATCCGCAGGAAGGCGCGCATGCTCATCTCCCACTCCCGCTCCATTTTCTTCCGCACCGCCGCCTCGCTTGCCCTGATCGCCGCACCATTATTATCGGCCTCGCCACTCCTTGCTCCCGCCGCCAGTGCGCAGGTCGCCGCGTCCACGCTCGTCGGCAAGGTCGACATTCCCTATACGCTGTTCCGCCTGGAAAACGGCTTGCGCGTCATCGTCCATACCGATCGCAAGGCGCCGATCGTCGCCGTCTCCGTCTGGTATGGCGTCGGCTCCAAAAACGAACCTGAAGGCAAGACCGGCTTTGCCCATCTGTTCGAACATCTGATGTTCAACGGTTCGGAAAATTCGCCGGGTGACTATTTTGCGCCGCTGCAACAGGTGGGCGCGACCGATTTCAACGGCACGACCTGGTTCGACCGCACCAATTATTTCCAGACTGTGCCGACCAGCGCCCTCGAAACCGCCCTCTTCCTCGAAAGCGACCGCATGGGCCATCTGCTCGGCGCAGTGACGCAGCAGGTGCTCGATAACCAGCGCAGCGTCGTGCAGAACGAAAAGCGGCAAGGCGACAACCGGCCTTATGGCCTTGTCGAATATGCGCAGATCGAGGCGCTACTCCCCGCCGATCATCCTTATGGCCACAGCACCATCGGCTCGATGGCCGATCTTGACGGGGCAACGCTCGATGATGTGAAGACATGGTTCACCGATCATTACGGCCCCAACAACGCCGTGCTCGTGCTGGCGGGCGATATCGACGTGAAAACCGCGAAAAAGCTCGTCACCAGATATTTTGGCGATATTCCCTCAGGCAAGACGGTCGCGCCGGTCAAGGTCGATATTCCCACCCTGCCCGCGCGCAAGGATATCGTGCTCAAGGATCATGTGGCGACCACGCGCCTCTATCGCTGGTGGACCGTGCCCGGCCTCAACGATCCCGATGCCGCTCCGCTCGCCGTAGGCGCGAGCGTGCTTGGCGGCCTCGCCTCGTCGCGCCTCGACAATATCCTCGTGCGCGACGAGCAACTCGCGGTGCGCGTCACCGCCAGCGTGGATCAATTCGCGCAACTGGGCTTTTTCGAGGTGACGGCAGATGTCAAACCGGGCGTCGATCCCGCGGTTCTCTCCAAACGCCTCGATGATATTCTTGCAGAGTATATCACCACCGGTCCAACCGCCGACGAAGTGCAGCGCGTCGTCATGAGCGATGTTTCCGGGCGCATTGCGGGCGTGGAACAGGTTGGCGGCTTTGGCGGCAAGGCCAAGGTGCTCGCCGAAAGCGAGCTTTATTCCGGCTCGCCCGATGCCTACAAGAAACAGATGGCCGACCTTGCCGCCGTCACGCCGGAAAAGGCGCGCGCGGCCATGGGCAAATGGCTGACCCGGCCCGTCGTGGCGCTGTCCGTCGTTCCGGGCGAGCGCGATGCCTATGAGGAAGCGGAAAAGCCTGCAACAGCCCCAACGGGCGAAGCGGCCAACCCTCCCGAAAGCCCTGAACAGGCAACCCCAGCAACCTCGCCTGCGCCGAAAGCCACTTACCAAGCGGGCGTCGACCGCAGCCAACTGCCCGCCGTTGGCACCTTCCCCAGAGTCGATTTCCCGGCCGTGGAAACCACGACCCTCTCCAACGGCATCAAGCTGCACTTCGCAAGGCGCGACACGGTGCCGACGCTGCGTCTCTCCGTCTCGTTCGATGCCGGCAAGGCCGCAGACCCCGCTGACGCGCAAGGCACGCAGGCGCTGATGCTCGCCATGCTCAAGGAAGGCACGAAAACCCGCAGTAGTATCGAAATCGCCGAGGAGCAGGAGCGGCTTGGCGCATCCATCGGCGTCGGCGCATCGCTCGATCGCACCAATGTGTCGCTCTACGCGCTCACGCCCAATCTCGCGCCTTCGCTCGATCTGCTCGCCGACATCATCCTGCACCCGGCCTTCGATCCTAAGGAGCTGGAACGGGTGCGCGCCGCGCAGCTCACCCGGATCGCGCAGGAAAAGACCGACCCCAAGAGCATGGCGCGCGCCGCTTTCTACCCCGCGCTTTATGGCAAGGATCATCCCTATGCCAATTTCGGCAGCGGTTCGGGCGATCCCGATGTCGTCACGCGACTGACCAGCAACGATCTCGCCGCCTTTCACCGCAAATGGATGCGTGCCGACACCGCCGAGATTTTCGCCGTCGGCGACACCACGCTCGATGCGCTGAAACAGGAACTGGAAGGGCGTTTCGCCGCATGGCCGATGACGCGCGACATGCCCGGACGGAAAAACTTCGGCGCAACGCCTCCACCCGCCTCGCCGCGCATCCTGCTCGTCAACCGCCCGCAATCGCCGCAGTCGCTGATCTATGCGGGCGAACTGCTGAACGGCAAGGGCAGCGACGAGATGATCGACCTGCTCGCCGCCAATGATATATTGGGCGGCAATTTTCTCAGCCGCATCAACATGGACCTGCGCGAAACCAAGGGCTGGTCCTATGGCGTCGGCTCCGTTGTCGATCGCAATGAGGAAAATATCGCCTATCTGGTCGTTGCACCGGTGCAGGCCGACAAGACCGGCGCGAGCATCGCCGCGCTGCGTGAGCAGATGACCGCCTTCCTCACCGGCAAGGGCGTCACGGCAGAAGAGCTGCAACGCACTGTCAACGGCAGCATTCGTGAATTGCCCGGCAGCTTCGAAACATCCGATGCCGTGCTTGGCGAAATGCAGCGCGATGCGCTCTTTGATCGTCCATTCGATTATGTCGAGGGCCTCGCCGCCAAATATCAGGCGCAAACCGCCGCTTCGCTCGATGCTGCCGCGCGAAAGATGATCGATCCCGCGAAATTCATTTGGGTCGTCGTCGGTGACAAGGCTATGGTATTGCCACAGCTTGAAGGATTGGGCTTGCCGGTCGAGATCGTCGGACAAGGCCCAGCCCAGACACAAACCAAGGGAGAATGACGATGGCTTCGGTCGATGGCGCCTATGATTGCATCACCAAAACGCCGATGGGCGATCAGGCAAGCGTATTCACGGTTATCAGTAGCGGCAAAGGCTTTCATGGCACCAACGCAGGCCCGCTCGGCTCGCTCGACGTGAAGGACGGCAAGGTCGACGGCAACCGGCTGACATGGAAAATGGACATGGTCATCCCCATGCCCATGTCGCTCGAGTGTGAAGCGATCGTCGAGGGCGACACACTGACCGGCACCATTCAGGCGGGCGCATTCGGCGCCATGGCAATGACGGGCACACGCCGCAAATAATTTGGGTAGCTTGTAATCCGCTCCGCTTAGGAGCTTGTAATCCGCTCCGCTCGGGAGGCTTTCAAAAAGAGAGGGGAATATATGAGCGAGCAGGCACTGGTAAAATATAACGGCGTGGCGCGCATGCTACACTGGATCATTGGTGTAGCCATCCTCGTCCAGATCGTTCTTGGCATCGGGCATGACGCCTGGAAAGACCTGTTCCCGGTAATGCCGATCCACAAGTCCATCGGCATTACCGTGCTGTTCCTCAGCCTGTATCGGCTCTACTGGCGCCTGCGCCACAGTCCGCCTCCGCTCCCCGCGCTGATGCCCGCCTGGCAGAAAACGCTGGCCCACGGCACGCACTGGCTGTTCTATTTCATGATTATCGCCGTTCCGCTGAGCGGCTGGCTGATGGTCTCGGCCGGCAAAAATCCGCTGGACTGGTTCGGTCTGTTTCCCATCCCGAAATGGCCGGTCGAAAAGGACAGCATGATGGCGGAAATCGCCCATGAAGGGCATGAGATCATGGGGCTACTATTCATTCCGCTGCTCGCTCTCCACATCGGTGCGGCCCTTTATCATCATTTCGCGGTCAAAGACGATGTATTGCGGCGCATGCTGTAAATAGCTGGAAAGCCAACGAACGAAATTATGAAATTAAATCGATCAGCAGGAATATATATAATATCCTTCAGGATGGTCATGGCCTGAGAGGGCAGGACTTATAAGATCCATGGCATGAATTATTTCCGATCTTTTCGGAAGGATATGCATGCATATCGCTGTTGCAGATGGTGAGGAGATAGTCCGGGACTTCATGTCCTCCCTGCTGACGTCTGCCGGGTATCGCTGTTCCTTGTTCGGGGATAGCAATGACTTGAAACACGCGCTGCAACACGACAGCTTCGACCTTATCATTGTAGGGTGGATAACGGCGGGCCTGAGCGGACTTGATCTCATCCGCTGGGCGCGCGAAGCCCTTTCGCCCTGCCCGCGTCTCATCATGCTCGCCAACCAGTCGGGCAAAACCACTATCATCGAAGCGCTCAACGCCGGGGCGGACGATTATATTATTGAGCCGGAGACGGAACATGTCATCCTCGCGCGCGTCGATGCAATCATGCGCCGTCCCCTATATCAGCCGGGAAAACAGCCCCGTATCGAACAATTCGGCTGTTACAGCTTCAACCACATGGCCGGAACGGTCATTCTGAACAACGAAGAAATTGCGCTCACATCGCGCGAGTTTCAGCTCGCGCATCTCTTTTTCAAAAGCCCCGACCGTGCCTTTTCGCGCGCCTATATCCTCGCAACCCTGTGGAACAGCGTGCCGGATTTGCACACCCGCACGCTCGACATGCACATCTCGCGCATCCGGTCAAAGCTGCGCCTGGAACCGGAGAATGGCTACAGGCTGCAAACCATTTTCGGCCATGGCTACCGGCTGGAGACATTTGACGGGGAGGAATGACAGGCGGATCGTTTCAACCGGCCATATGCCCGGTTGAACGCTTGCGCGCCCCGTGCATTAACTAAAAATTTACTATGCAGTGGCACCCCGGTCATCCTGTCACAAGGCATGCATAATCGCCTGTTATCGGGCATGATCGGGGGCGACCGCAATGAGGAAATCCATCGATATCGGCGCTCCGCTGGCCGCATTGACCGCACTTGCCCTGCTAAGCGCCTGCGGCGGCGGTGGCGTTGATTCGACCCCCACACCTTCCCCAACGCCGTCTCCCGCACCGACACCGACACCAACCCCCGCCGCAATCAATTACGACACCACCGAATATGACAATTCGAGCGGTCCGGTCGCGCATGGCGCTATCACCGCCTATGAAGCGGGCGCGAGCGGCGCGGACATCACCGTCGGCATCATCGACACTGGCATTGCCCTCAACAATGCCGAATTCACCGGTCGCATCAGCTCGGCGTCGGCCACCTTCAACGGCGAAGCGAGTGTGCAGGATGTCGATGGCCACGGCACCGCCGTCGCCACGGTGCTCGCCGGCGCGCGCAACAACCAAAAGACGCTCGGCATGGCATGGGGCGCAACGATCATGGCGCTGCGCACCGACGATCTCAGCGATTGCGATGCCGACGGCTGCACCCACAGCACGCTGGCTATCCGGCAGGCGCTCAATCACGCCGTGAGCAACGGCGCTAGCGTCGTCAACATATCTCTGGGCGGCGACGGGGCCGATCAGGGGCTGATCAACGCCGTTAATCAGGCAACGGCGGCAGGCGTCATCATCGTCATTTCCGCGGGCAATGACAGCGCGGCCGCACCCGATGGCTTCGCCACCTCGCTCGCCGACCCCAGCATATCGCATGGCCTCGTCATCATCGCCACATCCAGCAACACCGACGGCGCGCACAGCAGCTTTGCCAATGGCGCGCAGGGTTACGAGAATGTAACGCTTTCCGCACTGGGCGAAGGCGTCCGCGCGCAGGACCAGACCGGCACCGAATATCTGTGGGACGGTACTTCCCTGTCCGCGCCACAGGTCGCCGGAGCCATCGCGCTGATGCTCGATGCCTTCCCCAACCTGACGCCCCGCCAAGTCGTCGACCGGCTGCTCGCCACCGCGCAGGATTCGGGCGACACTGGCCCCGACGCCCTGTTCGGCATGGGTATCCTCGATATCGCCGCCGCCTTTGCGCCCGCTGGCGCCACTACGCTGGGCAGCAGCAAGACCCCGCTCTCGCTCGCGGACAATGGCGCGCTGTCCTCTGCGATGGGCGATGCGGGCGGATCGGCGGGCGCGCAGGCCGTCGCCATCGATGCGCTGGGCCGCGCTTACCGGGTGGAGCTGCAACGCACCCTCACGCCGGGCGCGCCGCGCGCCGTGCTCACCCCGCTGCATTCCGCTCCCAGCCGCGGCGCCGCGCTCAGCCTGGGCGCTTTTTCCGGCGCGATCAGCTTTACCGACACCGCGCCCCGCTTCGACCGCTTCGGCGACAGCATCAATATCACCGCGCCGCGCAGCGTTTCAGGCCATATCGCCATGCGTCTTTCGCCCGATCTGTCGGTCGGCATGGCGCTGCGCCAACAGGGGCAGGACATGGCCGCCCTGCTTGGCGATACCACCACGCCGAACAGGCATTTCCTCGCCGCGCAAACTGCCGGAACCAGCCTCGGCTTCACCCCATTGCCCGATTTCGCCATGGCATTGAACCACCGGCTCAGCCCCCGCCTCAACCTCTCCCTGTCCGGCGAGAATGGCGCGCTCGACGACAGCGATGCCCTGCGCCCCAGCGCGCTGCACGAAACCCGGCACTATCAGACGATCTCCGCCACGTTCGGATGGAACGCCCGCCCCGTCAGCCTGTCACTCTCGGTATCGATGCTGAACGAAAACAACAGCCTGCTCGGCGCGCGCCTCGCCTCCTTTTTCGGCGTGACGAGCGGACGCACCCTGTTCGCCGATGCCCGCTCTGACATCGCCCTACCCGGCCACTGGTCGCTCGCCCTTGCGGCACGGCGCGGCTGGACCGGCGCACTGCATGGCGGCCATGCCGACATCCGCACTTTCGCATGGAGCGCGGACATAGGCCGCACCGGGCTGCTGCATCGGCAAGATCGCTTCGGCCTGCGCCTGGCCCAGCCGCTGCGCGTCGTCTCCGGCGGCATCGACGCACTGCTCCCGGTCACGCAGGATTATGCGACTGGCCAGAGCACATGGCAGCTCCAGCGCATCAACCTCTCGCCTTCGGGCCGCGAAATCGATGCGGAAATCAGCTACGCCCGCTCCATGGCGAGCGGCTGGCTGAGCCTCAACGGCTATATGCGCCGCCAGCCCGGCCACATTGCCCGAGCCAGCAACGACATTGGCGGCGCGATCCGGTTCACGGTGGGGTATTGAGGCGGGGCTTCCCTTCTTTCCCTCTTCCGTTCGGATTCTGATCGGGTTATTCTGCATCCCTATACGGTGGGCGGGCCATCCGTGTGGGGACCATCTATAATGGCGACACTTGGCGACATTGGCATGCCGGATTACACCAGCCAAAACTCCGAACGTAAATTCTTCCGACTTATGGCGGTTATCATGGCGGCCGTCATCGTCGCGGGCTTCTCCTTAAATCTGGCGATGGGTCGGTCGACTTTCGCGGTGCCTCTCGCCTATCATGTGCATGCGTTCGTATTTTTTGGCTGGGTCGCGCTCTATCTCGCGCAAAACTGGCTGATAGTTAATAACAATATCGCGCGGCACAGAACACTCGGCATGCTTGCCTATGGGTGGGTGCCGCTGATGGTTATAATGGGCTTCGTGATCGTGATTACGACACTGCGCCGGACAGGTGGGCCATTCTTCTTCGATCAGAATGAATTTCTGTTCAGTAATTTGATGATGCTGCTCCTGTTCGGAGCAATGGCGATCGTTGCTCTGCGCGCTCGCCGCTATACCGGCTGGCACCGTCGGCTCATGCTCACGGCCATGTCGATCCTGACAGGACCGGGTCTGGGGCGTTTGTTGCCGATGCCTCTTCTCATCCCCCATGCATGGCGGATAGGAATACTATTGACGCTGATTTTTCCTGTCATCGGCATGATCGCCGACAAGCGCCGCAATGGCCATGTCCACCCGGCCTATTGGTGGGGCGTGGGTTCGGTCGTCACTGTGCAAATCATTGCAGACGTGCTGGCCTACAGCGATTGGGGGATTGCTGTCACACAGGCCGTAGTGGAAGGAACGACAGGGGACGCCCGCCCCATACCGGCTTTCTTGCCACCCGGATTTTAGAGCCACTTCGACCGATTCTGCGCCAACCCTAAACCGTGAAGCTCTCTCCACACCCGCAGCTACCTTTGGCGTTCGGGTTTTCGAACACGAAGCCGGCGGTGAAATCATCTTCCTGCCAGTCCATCGTGCTGCCGATCAAATACAGCACCGACCCGCCGTCGATATAGAACACGCCGCCCGGCGTTTCGATCTTTTCGTCCATCGCCACTTCCTCGGTCACATAATCGACCGAATAGGCGAGGCCCGAACAGCCCCGGCGCGGCGTTGACAGCTTCACGCCGATCGCGCCTTCGGGTGCCTTGCTCATCAGATCGGCGATGCGCTGCTCCGCTGCGGACGTCAGGATGACGGCGGCAGGGCGGGCACGGGTCGGTTTGGTTTGTGCGTTCATCAGAGCATCCCCAGTTCGAGCTTGGCCTCATCGCTCATCAATTGCGGGTCCCATGGCGGATCCCACACCAGATTGACATCGACCGTGCCGACGCCCGGCACTGCGCCGACGCGCAGTTCCACTTCGGCGGGCATCGATTCCGCGACCGGACAGTGCGGCGTCGTCAGCGTCATCGTCACGACCGCATGGCCGTCATCCGTCACCTCGACGCCATAGATCAGGCCGAGATCATAGATATTGACCGGAATTTCCGGGTCGAAAATTTCCTTGAGTGTATCGATGATCCCGTCATAGGTGTTGCCGCCCGGCCCGCCCGCGCTCATGGCCGCTGGCTGCTGCGACAGGAAGCCCTCGAGATAATCGCGCTTGCGCTCCAGCTTCTCGCCGACGCTTTCTCTGGCGCTTTCCGTTACATGCTCGTCCGCGGCATCCACACGCGCCTTGGGCGGCGCATTCACCGCGTCCACTTCCTCGATCTTGATCGTCCGCTCTTCATTCATCCGAAGATTTTCCTTACCCGCTCTATTCCGCGCACCAGCGCGTCCACATCGCTTTCGTCGCTATACAGGCCAAAGCTCACCCGCGCCGTCGCCTCCACGCCCAGATGCGCCATCAGCGGCTGCGCGCAATGATGGCCCGCGCGGATCGCCACGCCTTCCTCGTCCAAGATAGTGCCGACATCGTGCGGATGCACCCCCACCACCTCAAAGCTGATGATCCCCGCACTGTCTTCCGGCCCGAACAGCCGCACGCTGTTAAGCCCGCTGAGCGCCGCGCGCGCCTTGGCGACCAGCGCCGCTTCATGGGCGTGGATCGCGTCCATGCCGATGCGCTCGACATAATCGACCGCCGCCGACAGCCCGATGGCTTCCGCAATCGCGGGCGTACCCGCCTCGAAACGCGTCGGCGCGGGCGCATATGTCGTGCGCTCGAACGTCACCCGGTCGATCATCGATCCACCACCCTGATAGGGCGGCATCGCGTCCAATATTTCCTTGCGCGCCCACAGCGCACCGATGCCGGTCGGGCCATAAAGCTTGTGCGCCGAAAACGCATAGAAATCGCAGCCCAGCGCCTGCACATCCACCGGCAGGCGCGGCACGGCCTGGCACCCGTCGATCAATATTTTCGCGCCAACGGAGTGGGCAATTGCACTCGCCCGTTGCACATCGAGCACACTGCCCAACACATTGGAAACATGCGCCAGCGCCACCAATTTATGTTCGGGCCGGATCATCGCCGCCATCGCTTGCATGTCGATCTTGCCATCCTGCGTCAACGGCGCGACATCGATATGCGCGCCCACGCGCTCGGCCAGCAACTGCCACGGCACGATATTGCTGTGATGCTCAAGCTGGCTCAGCAGGATACGGTCGCCAGCCTGAATATTCGCGCCGCCCCAACTCGCCGCGACGAGGTTGATCCCCTCGGTCGCTCCGCGCACGAACACGATCTCCTGATCGCTCGCCGCACCGATGAACCGCGCCACGCTCCGCCGCGCCGCTTCATAGGCCAGCGTCATATGGGCCGAGCGCGCATAGACGCCGCGATGCACGGTCGCGTAATCCGCGCCCATCGCCCGCGCGATCGCGTCGAGCACGGCTTGCGGCTTCTGCGCCGTCGCCGCCGTGTCGAGATAATGCCAAGGCTTGCCCTCGGCGGTGACGAGGCCGGGGAAATCGGCGCGCAGGCTGTGGATGGCCGTTTCGATATTCATCCCAGCCCCTCCAGCTTGGCGAGCGCCGCCGCCTCGAACTCCTCGCGCGTCGCATCATCCGCGATGCCATCGAACACGCCCGCCACAAAGGCGCGCAGCAGCAAGGTCTGCGCCGTCGCCGGGTCCATGCCCCTGCTTGCCATGTAAAACAGCGCCTGCTTGTCGAGCTCGCCCACCGTCGCGCCATGTGCGCATTTCACATCGTCGGCGAAAATTTCCAGCTCCGGCTTGGCATTCGCCGTCGCAGTGCGGTCGAGCAGCATCGCTTTTACCGACTGGCTGGCGTCAGTCTTCTGCGCATCGCGCGCCACCGCGATTCGCCCAAGATAGCTGCCCGTTGCATGCCCGCCCAAGATCGAGCGCACCGTCTGCTCGCTGGTGCCGTCCGGCTCGGCATGCATCACATTGGTGACGATCTCCAACGTCTGCCGCCCGCCGCCGATAATCGCGCCATGAAGCGCGAAGTGCGCACCTTGTTTCAGCATCACGTCGAACGTCACCCGGCCCAGCTTGCCGCCGATATTCAGCACATGAAAATCGAGCCGCGCCCCCGCCTCCAGCACGATCCGGTAATCGCGCACGGCTACTGCATCATCGCCGCATTGCTGCAACAAATGCTGCGCAGCATGTTCACCGGCGGGCACGATGATTTCGACCGGCGCGGGCACCGGCCACATAGAGGCGACCGCCTCCAGATCGCTATAGCGCCAAGCCTCGTCGCGCCGCGTAGGAAGGGCGAGCGCACTCATCGGGCAGCCTCGCGCAGCCTGCGCATTTCCGACAACATCTGCGGCTTGCGCTTATCGACGCAGGCATTGATGGCCGCCGCCGAAGTCTCGCCGCGAGCCGCGCACCGCGTCGCCGTCTCGCACAGCTTCTCGTCGAGCCGCCGCTCACCCGTAGGCGCATTGACGCTGCAGCTCAATTTACCGTTCGCCTCCCGCACCACCTCGGCATGGGCGGTCTCCAGCCGCAGCCGCAACAGCGTCATCGTGCTGTCGTCCAGCTCGGGCGGAGAGGCCAGCGTCGTCGCGGCGACAAGAAGCATCATCATGCTCACGCCGCGATCACCTCGGCATAGCCCTCGCGCTCCAGCTCCAGCGCCAGTTCCGGTCCGCCCGATTTCACGATCCGTCCGTCACTGAGCACATGCACGAAGTCCGGCTTCACATAATCGAGCAGCCGCTGATAATGCGTAATCAGCAGCACCGCCTTGTCCGGATGCCGCATGATCGCGTTGATGCCCGCGCCCACGATCTTCAGGGCATCGATGTCGAGGCCCGAATCCGTCTCGTCGAGAATGGCAAGTTTCGGGTCCAATATTCCCATCTGTACCATCTCGTTACGCTTCTTCTCGCCGCCCGAAAAGCCGACATTCACCGGCCGCTTGAGCATCTCCATATCGAGGCCGAGCAGCGCTGCCTTCTCCTTGGCGAGCTTGATGAAATCGCTGCCCGAAAGCGGCTCCTCGCCGCGCGCGCGCCGCTGCGAATTCAGGCTTTCGCGCAGGAATTGCAGATTGGAAACGCCCGGTATCTCGACCGGATACTGAAAGCCGAGAAAAATCCCCGCCGCCGCCCGCTCATGCGGCTCCAGCGCGAGCAAATCCTGCCCTTCAAACTCCACCGAACCACCCGTCACCTCATAGCCGGGCCGCCCGCCCAGCGTATAAGCGAGCGTCGATTTTCCCGCGCCATTTGGCCCCATGATCGCATGGATCTCGCCCGCACTTATCGAAAGCGACAGACCCTTGAGAATCGGCTTGTCGGCAACGGTGTTGGAGAGGTTATCAATTTTCAGCATTACAAACTCCGTAGGCCGCTGAACACCGGCCCGACGGAGCGTTCAGCTAAAACATCACCCTTGCAAAGGCCACGCGCGCGCGCTCCGCGGCGGCCTGCTCGATCATCGGATCGACGCTCGCCATCGCGTCCTGCGCGTGGCGCATTGCGACTTCCTGCGTATGCCCCCGCTTCTGCGCGCGGATATCCGCCGCGAGCTGCTGCTGCACTTCGCCATGCGCTATGACGCAGGCCGAAATCGCCTCGCTCGTCATATGTTCGATTGTGGTCAGCGCCTGATTGTCCACCTGCCGCAGCACGCAATTGCGATAGCGGGTGAGGGCGGAGGCGAATTGCTCGGTAAAGGGCATGTCCGCTTGGGCGGGAACCGAGGCGGCGGTTTCGGCCAGCGCCGGCAGCGCCTGCGCGCCCAGCACGGTAACCATAATCGCAGCCAGAACCTTCTTCATATCGCGCCTCTCTTGCCTTCAAACCGGCGCGATTCCGAGAATCATGCTGGTTAGCAAGAGGTAAACGCACCCGCCCGGCGCTGGCAAACCCGTTAACGACGAATGTTGCGTCAACGCTCATCCGACGCTCCCTTCCAGCGAAATGCCCAGCAGCTTCTGCGCCTCGACCGCAAATTCCATCGGCAGTTGCTGCAACACTTCCTTGGCGAAGCCGTTGACGATCAACCCGACCGCATTTTCCGCATCCAGCCCGCGCTGCATCGCGTAGAAAAGTTGGTCATCGCTGATCTTGCTCGTCGTCGCCTCATGCTCGATCTGCGCCGAAGGGTTCTTCACCTCGATATAAGGCACGGTATGCGCGCCGCATGTATCGCCCAGCAACAGGCTGTCGCACTGCGTAAAATTGCGCACGCCCTCGGCTCCGGCGGCCACACGCACCAGCCCACGATAGGTGTTGTTGCTGTTCCCGGCACTGATGCCCTTGGAAATGATTGTCGAACGGCTGCCCTTGCCGTTGTGGATCATCTTGGTGCCGGTGTCGGCCTGCTGATAATTGTTCGTCACCGCGACCGAATAAAATTCACCCACGCTGTTCTCGCCGTTGAGCACGCAGCTTGGATATTTCCACGTGATCGCGCTGCCGGTTTCCACCTGTGTCCAGCTTACCTTGCTGTTCTTGCCCTGACACAGCGCACGCTTGGTAACGAAATTATAGATGCCGCCGCGCCCCTCGCTGTCGCCGGGATACCAGTTCTGCACCGTCGAATATTTGATCTCGGCATCGTCCAGCGCCACCAATTCCACGACAGCGGCATGAAGCTGGTTCTCGTCGCGCTGCGGCGCCGTGCAGCCTTCGAGATAACTCACATAGGCGCCCTTGTCCGCGACGATCAGCGTGCGCTCGAACTGGCCGGTATTCTCGGCATTGATGCGGAAATAGGTGGAAAGCTCCATCGGGCAGCGCACCCCTTCGGGCACATAGACGAAGGTGCCATCGGAAAAGACCGCGCAGTTCAATGCCGCGAAATAATTGTCCGCGACCGGCACGACACGGCCCAGCCATTTTTTCACAAGATCAGGATATTCACGGATCGCCTCGCTGATCGAACGGAAAATAACGCCCGCTTCCTCCAGCTCCTTGCGAAACGTGGTGGCGACGCTGACCGAATCGAACACCGCATCGACCGCAACCTTGCGCGCGCCTTCCACGCCCGCGAGCACCTTCTGCTCCTCGATCGGGATGCCGAGCTTCTCGTAAACCCGCAATATCTCCGGGTCGACCTCATCGAGGCTACCCAACTTGGGCTTCTTTTTCGGCTCCGCATAATAATAAGCGTTCTGATAATCGATCGGCGGCACGTTGAGCTTCGCCCAGTCCGGCGTCTCCATCGTCAGCCAGTGGCGATAGGCCTTCAGCCGCCATTCGAGCATCCATTCCGGCTCGCCCTTCTTGGCGGAAATGAAGCGGACGGTGTCTTCGCTCAATCCCTTGGGCGCGAACTCCTGTTCGATGTCCGAAGACCAGCCATGCTCATAATCGGCGGCTTTCGCTGCGGCTTCGCGCGCTTCGGCATCCTGAAGCGGTGTGTCGGTCATATCCGAGTCTCCATTGCAGGATGGGCTGAAGCCGCAATAGCGGGAACTGCTGCAAGGCTCGCCAGTGTCACGCCGCCCAGCGCACCGCGCAGCGCATCATTGACCGCACCCCAATGCGGCTGCACCCGGCAGCTTCCCTCAAGCGAGCAATCATGTTTGCCGCCATCCACGCAGGCCGTCATGGCAATCGGTCCTTCAACGGCCTCGATAATATCGACAAGGCTGATCGCCGCCGCCGGACGCGCCAGCTTGATGCCGCCGCCTGCGCCGCGCACAGCCTTCAGCAGCCCGGCACGGGTGAGCAGGCTGACGAGCTTCTGTGCCGTGGGCAACGGAATACCCGTTTCCGCCGAAAGCTCGGTCGCGCTCGTCCGCACGCCGCCGCAATGGCGCGCGGCCGCGCCCATCATCACAACAGCATAATCGGCAAGGCTGGATAGCCGCACTGGCAAAGCTCCGTTAAATCAGACTGATTCGTTCTGATTTGCATGTGGGAGCATTTGTCCGACAAATCAAGGGCACCAGACCATTCCGGCGCGCGGAACATGCAGGGTATCAGCTTATCCGGTTGAGCTTCATCAGGCCGGTAAGCGCCCGCCGCTGCACCGTCAGCCGCGCCACCGCCGTCGGATCGTTCAGCAACTGATGCGGCGTATGCCCCAGAAACTGCTTGATCTCACGGATGAAGTGCGACTGGTCGTAGAAATTCCCCTCGTCACACAATTCAGTCCAGTTCTTCTTGTCGATCACGATCTGCGACGCACAGCGCAGCGCGCGATATTTGCGCGCGAGCAACTTGGGCGGCGCACCGTAAAGCCGGTTGGTATAGCGCGCCAGTTGCCGGGCGGAGAGGCCCGACGCCGCAACGATATCCTCGATCTCCGGCGCATCGCTATCGCTCAGCCAGGTGTCGATCTGCGACACCAGCTCGATCATCGCGGGCGATACCGGCTTGAGCTGTCTTTCGAGAAAATCCCACAACCCGGCCACGGCCGCATCGACATCGTCCATCTTGCGCAGCCGCAAAAGCTGGTCCCGATATTGAGCGCCATGGACCGCCTCCACATCATAGAGCCGATCGACCCACACATGCGCGCTCTGGCACCCCATGGCCAGCCATCCCAAAGGCAGCACTGATACCCCAAAGACTTCCGCCTCGCTATCGAGCGTGAAGCGGGTTGCGCCCATTGTCGGCCCGAGCATGCATATTTCCGGCGTCGGCGCGGTTTGCCCATCATGAAATTCATAGAAGCCGCCAGCCGACAGCATGAAGCGCAATTGCGGCATGTCGGCGCGAGTCATGTCCCCGTAATGGGGCACATATGCCTTGAACAGATAAATGGACCCGAAAAAATAGCGCATCTGCTCCGGGGGTTCCCAATAGCGCAGGCTCACCATGTCGGACGCCCTGTCCGGTATAGAAACATTGTCCATATTCGCTAGCCGCCCCCTGCTGCGAAATTTTCCGTTCGTCGACCAGCCATATATACTGATGCTGCGTCCTTAGCTTTACATAGCGGCGACTCATCAGAGTCAACGACCGATTATAGCTTCAAACAAAAATGACCCGGCAGCGCAAGGCCGCCGGGTCTAAGTTGAAAAGGTCTCCCGGTCATAAAACCGCAGAGCCCTTCGGGTCGCGCTGTGTGTTTAAGGGATCGGCGTGGGCCTTACTTGTATGAATCGGACATGTTTGATGCTTTATTCAGCACTATGGATAAAACTGCCACACAGGCTTCCAAGCTCTTGGAGCGGCGAGAAAATATATCGACGCAGTCTGTTTTGACGAATGCCCTCACACTTGGCATAGCCCCAGGATGCCTTACGCTTTTCTCCGCCCGCTCTTATTTCGAATCGAAGCTGAAAGGGCGCATGGCCTCGCCATTGCAGCATTGAAAATAATTCCTCCCGGCACCCCCAAAGGCGCCGACCCCATGCTGCAAAACCAGATTGCCGGTCTTGCTTTCCCCTCTCCAGTCGGGTTGGCCGCCGGGTTCGACAAGGATGCAATGGTCGCGGATAAAATGCACCATTTCGGATTTGGTTTCGCCGAGCTGGGCACGCTTACACCCTTGCCCCAGTCCGGCAATCCGCACCCACGCCTGTTCCGGCTGGTCGAAGACCGGGCGGTCATCAACCGTATGGGGTTCAACAATAAAGGATTGGACGCCGCCGCCCGGCGAATCGGGGATATGGCGCGCGAAGGCCGCGTCATCGGCATCAATATCGGCGCCAACAAGGATGCCGCCGACCGCATCGCCGATTATGTGACGGGTGTGCGGACCATGTCCCCACTTGCGGATTATCTCGCCATCAACATATCCTCGCCCAACACGCCAGGCCTTCGCGCGCTGCAAAGCCGCGCGGCGCTGGACGAACTGCTCGGCGCTGTGATGGCGGCGCGCGAGCAGGATCGCCCGCCTGTCTTCCTGAAAGTCGCGCCCGATCTCGAACCCGCCGACATACAAGATATCGCGCACTGCGTTACCGATCATCATATCGACGCGCTGATCGTCGCCAACACCACCATCTCGCGCCCGCCTCTCCGTTCGAAACATGCGGTCGAAGCGGGCGGCCTGTCGGGCGCGCCACTGCACGATCTGGCGCTCCAGCGGCTGCGCGATTTCCGGGCGGCTCTGGGCGCATCGATACCGCTCATCGCCGCGGGCGGCATTGGCAGTGCCGAACAGGCCTATGCCCGCATCCGCGCCGGGGCGTCGCTGGTGCAGATATACAGTGCCATGGTCTATGAAGGGCCATGGCTTGCCGCCCGCATCAACAAAGGGCTGAAAAAGCTGCTGCGCCGCGACGGCTTCACCCATATCGCGCAAGCCATTGGCATTGACGCGCCAGACGCATAGGTTCCCGTCCATGATCCGTTTCCTTCTCGCCTTCCTCCTCATCCTTGCGCCAACATCCGCGTGGGCCGAAGGCACCGTCTCCTCCGCCGACGCACGCGCCAGCGAGGCGGGCATGGAGATGCTCAGGAAGGGCGGCAGCGCCACCGACGCCGCAATGGCAATGCTGCTGGCGCTCAACGTGGTCGAACCGCAATCGAGCGGCATTGGCGGCGGCGGTTTTCTCGTCCATCACGATGGCGCGCGGGGTCTTGTCGATACCATCGACGGGCGGGAAACCGCCCCCGCCTCGGCCACGCCCGCTTTGTTTCTCGATGACAATGGCAAGCCCCTGTCCTTCATGCAGGCGGTTCCCGGCGGCAAATCGGTCGGAGTGCCGGGTAATGTCGCGCTGATGAAAAAGGCGCATGACAAATGGGGCAGGCTTCCCTGGGCCGATTTGTTCGCGCCTGCCATCCGTCTCGCCCGCGAAGGTTTCACCGTCAGCAAGCCGCTGGCGGACCGCCTGAAGCGCCTCGCGCCACTGTGGAAGGACTTTCCGGACGCCCGCGCGCTCTACTGGATCGATGGCCGCCCGGCGCAGGAGGGCGAAACGATCCGCAACCCCGCCTTTGCCGACTTCCTCGAAAAAATCGCCCGACAAGGCCCAGACGCTTTCTACAAGGATGGCGCGCAGGAAATCAGTGATGCCGTCGCCCATTCCAGCCGCAACCCCACGCAACTGACGCCCGCCGATCTCGCCGCCTATCGCGCCAAAGAGCGCCCGGCGGTCTGCTCGCCCTATCGCGCCTATACCGTCTGCGGCATGGGCCCGCCTTCCTCGGGTGCGACCACCGTGCTGCAAATTCTCGGCATGCTGAACCATTTCGATCTGAAAACCCTGGGCAAGGACAATCCGGAAAGCTGGCATCTGATCGGCGAGGCGATGCAGCTCGCCTATGCCGATCGCGCCCAATATCTCGGCGATCGCGATTTCAGCGACGTGCCGGTCGCTGGGCTGCTCGATCCTGCTTATATGGCGCGCCGCGCAAAGCTGATCTCACCCGATCGCGCCCGCTCCAGCTATGAACCCGGCACACCGCCGGGCGCGCCCGCCCGCACCGCCGCCCGGCGCGATGAAACGCCCGGCACCAGCCATTTCCTCGCCATCGACGATACGGGCAATATCGCCTCCATGACCTCCACCATCGAAGGCCCGTTCGGCAGCCAGCTCATCGTCCATGGCTTCTTCCTCAACAATGAACTGACCGATTTCGATTTCGCGCCGGAGAAAGACGGCGCGCCCGTCGCCAATCGGGTCGAACCCGGCAAACGCCCCCTCTCCTCCATGTCGCCCACCATCGTTTATGATGCGCAGGGCAAGCCCGTTTTCGTCGTCGGCGCGGCAGGCGGCAAGACGATCATCATGCAGGTCGCCAAGGCCATTATCGCACATCTCGACTGGGGCATGGAAGCGCGCGATGCGCTCGGCCTCGGCCTACTCTACATGAACCGCGACGGCCTCGCCATCGAGGCGGGCAGCGATCTCGAAGCCATGAAACCGGCGCTCGAAGCCATGGGCCATACGGTCGGCACATTCACCGCGCCGCTCAAGGCCAATGCCGCGCAACGCCTGCCCGATGGCCGCTGGCAAGGCGCCGCCGATCCGCGCAGCGTGGGGGTAGCCCTTACGGAATAGGCCGCTTATAAGGGCCGACGCAGCCATATCCGGAGAGTCGATGCGCACGTTCGAGCATTTCCCCAATCTCGTATCGATGTTCTTCACGCGTGCGATGGAACAAGGGGAAAAGCCCTTTCTGTGGCACAAGCAGGACGGCGCATGGCGCGCGCAGAGCTGGATGGAAATCGCCCGCCAGGTCGCCGCTCTCGCCGCCGCATTGCGCGCGGAAGGCGTTATGCCCGGCGACCGGGTGATGCTGGTCAGCGAGAACCGCCCGGAATTCTGCATCGCCGATCTCGCCATCATGGCTGCGGGCGCGATAACCGTGCCGACCTACACCACCAACACCACCCGCGACCATGAACATATATTGACGGACAGCGGCGCGCGCGCCGTCATCGTGTCCACCGCAAAACTCGCCAAACCGTTGATGCCCGCCGTGCTACGTTCCAATGTGCGGCTCGTCATTGCGATGGAGCCGCTGCGGCAGATGCAATCGGAAACCGTGTCGCTGCACCAGTGGGATGCGCTCATCGCCGCTCATGCAGATACCCCCGAAGCCGATGTCGAACGCAGCGCCGCCGCACAGACCGCGACCCGTAACGACCCGGCCTGCATCATCTATACCAGCGGCACCGGCGGCGCCCCGCGCGGCGTGCAACAGCATCACGGCGCGATATTGTGCAATGTCGAAGGCTGCGTCGATGTCATCGCAGGGGATTTCGGCTGGGACGACGAGATATTCCTCTCCTTCCTGCCGCTCTCCCACGCTTATGAGCATAGTGGCGGGCAATTCCTGCCCATCGGCCTTGGCGCGCAGATTTACTATGCCGAAGGGCTGGACAAGCTGGCGGGTAATATCGAGGAAGTACGCCCCACCATCATGGTCGTCGTCCCGCGCCTGTTCGAAGTGCTGCGCACACGCGTGATAAAGGCTGTCGAAAAACAGGGCCGCGTGCCCGCGCTGCTGCTCGATCAGGCATTGCGCATCGGCACCCGCGAGATGGACGGCAAGCGCCTCGCCTTATGGGATTGGCCGCTGCGCCTGCTCATCGATCGCACCATCCGTCCGAAGGTGCAGGCGCGCTTCGGCGGGCGCATCAAGGCGCTGGTGTCGGGCGGCGCGCCGCTCAACCCCGAAGTCGGCACTTTCTTCCATGCGCTCGGCCTCACCTTGCTGCAAGGCTATGGCCAGACCGAGGCCGCCCCGGTCATCAGCGTCACCCGCCCCAGCACCGGCCTCAAAATGGATACGGTCGGCACCCCGCTCAAAAATGTCGAGGTGAAGATCGCGCCGGACGGTGAAATATTGGTGCGCGGTGAACTGGTGATGCACGGCTATTGGCGCAACCCGGAAGAAAGCGCGCGCGCCTTGCAAAATGGCTGGCTCCATACCGGCGACATCGGCGAGTTCGACGAAGGCGGGCGGCTGCGCATCACCGACCGCAAGAAAGACCTGATCGTCAATGACAAGGGCGACAATGTCGCGCCGCAAAAGATCGAGGGCATGCTCACCCTGCAGGATGAAATCGCGCAAGCGATGGTGAGCGGCGACAAGCGCCCCTATCTCGTCGGCGTCATCGTGCCCGAAGCGGAATGGATGAAGGACTGGGCGCAGGCGAACGGCAAAGACAATGCGCTAGGGGAGCTAAAGACCGCCCCTGCCTTCCACGCGGCCCTGCGCGCGGCGGTGGACCGGGTGAACAGGGAACTGTCCGTAACCGAGCGCGTGCGACAATTCATCATCGCCGACGAACCCTTCACCATCGAAAACGAGATGCTCACCCCCTCCATAAAAATTCGGCGCCACATGATCCGCGCCGCCTATCAGGAACGGCTGGACGGATTGTATAGGGGGTGAGGGGTTTTAGGCTGGGAGGGAATGACGAGTCTGGAACGGTCGCCCGGGGACGCGTCCTTCCTCCACCGGAAGAGCGATGTCGATACCTACGGGCAAGGATAGCATATCTCAGCAATGTTCATCGCGCGGAAATTCGCGAAGCCGCCGCCCTCGCGCATTATATTTCCAACGTCAAAGCGGCTTTTTCGCCAGTAACTCGCCGCTCAACAAATCCCGAGCCTCGCGCACGCCT